>ENA-UEYI01001867-UEYI01001867.1-human-gut-metagenome-genome-assembly--contig:-NODE-1867-length-16156-cov-3.490391_pt1 | contig 16156 bp, 7 predicted proteins | sample MGYA00242900_ERZ507916 | MGnify/ENA primary metagenome ERZ507916 (study PRJEB26167, sample SAMN06115521) | human gut metagenome | host: Homo sapiens | place: China:Chongqing | collected 2015-09-02...
TCTGTTAAAGCGGGCCGTTGGTGCGCTCCTGTGCACAGCAGTTTTGCTGGCATCGTTTTCCGTTTATGCTTTTGCCGCAAAAGAGCCGCAAAGCACAAAACGTTCCTCTTATACAGTGTCCTTTGGCGTGCAGACCGCTCAGTTTATCGAATCCCGCACCGAGATCACTGCGGATGGCACACAGAGGCGGTATGGCACGCTGGCATTTTCCTTTGAAGTCGAAAACGCTTCTTTTGAAGCCCATCTGCCGATCATCCTGAAAAAGCTGCCGGATGGCAGTACGCAGTACGAAACCGCCGCGGATTGGTTCAGCGTACAGGCAAAGCCGAACCGCAATGCCACCCTTCCAGCCGCACAGCAGGAAGCAGGTCCCCATTGGTATGTAGAACATGCGCAATGTTCTGTTTATGAATCGACCACCGAGCCTGCCCGGTTGATTCTGACCGTACAGGGCGTGCTGCAGAACGAGAACTGGGATCGCGTGCCTTTCATCGGTTCCAGTGAATATTACTTCTGAATCACTCCTCTGTTTTTGACATTCTCTTTTTTATATGCTTAAACCAAAACGAGAGCCGGCGGCTTACAAGCCACCGGCTCTCGCTTTCTTTATGCTATTTTTCAGCTATTATCTGCGCCCTTTTCGCCAAGGGTGACGGTGACAGTCTGCATCTGTCCGCCGCGGGCGACGGTGATCTCGATGGTGTCACCGGCCTTGTGGTCCTGCATCAGGGTGCCAAGGTCGCTCTGGGTGGCAACCTCGCTGCCGTCCATGCTCACGATGCGGTCACCGGCCTGCAGGCCCGCCTTGTCGGCAGGGCCGCCCTTGACCACTTCCACGATGTAGACACCGTAGGCGTTCACACCCAGCTGGGCGGCGGTCTGGGCGTCGGTCACAGCAAAGTAGCTGATGCCCAGATAGGGACGGCCGGTCACATAGCCGTTTTCCAGCAGCTCCTGCGCCACCTTTACGGCGTCATTTACCGGGATGGCAAAGCCCAGACCCTCCGCGTCGCTGGAAGAGGACTTTGCGTTGACGATGCCCACCAGCTCGCCGTTCATGTTGAACAGGCCGCCGCCGGAGTTGCCGGGGCTGACGGAGGCATCCATCTGGATCAGGGACATGGTGTTGACAGAGCTTGTGCTCTGAATGCTGACGCTGCGGTTCAGTGCGCTGATGATGCCGCTGGTCACGGTGCCGCCCAGCTCACCCAAGGGGTTGCCCACAGCCATGACGCTTTCGCCCACCTTCAGGCCGTCGCTGTCGCCCACGGTAGCGGGGGTCAGGCCGGTGGCGTCCACCTTGACCACGGCGATATCACTGGTGGTATCCTCGCCCACCAGCGTGGCGGGGTAATCCTTATCACCGATGCTCACGGTGATGTTGGAAGCACCGCTCACCACATGGGCGCAGGTGAGGATATAGCCGTCCGAGCTGATGATGACGCCGCTGCCGGCGCCGCTCTCCACCTGACTCTGACCGTACCACGACCACTGGGAGTAGGCAATGCCACGCGATTACGATGCGCTCGACGTCCGACGGCATGTAGTCGGCGTCCTTCTGCGCCCAGTCCATCTGACGCCGGTTGAGGCGGACGGCGAACGACCGGTCGCCGCCGGTGTTGACATACTGCGTATTGTCGAACACGACGTAGTGCACCTTGCCGATGTTGACGGCGTAGTATGTCGGCCCGAGCGCGGAGATATAGGCCAGTTCGGCCGCCGAGTCGTCGTCGCCGGCGATGTTCTGCACGGCCATGTCGTGGTCGTGGTTGCCGATGGCGTGGAAGGTCTGGATCGGCATGCCCCCGCGTTCGCAGACGTTGACGAAATTGGCCAGCGTCGCCTTGTTGGCGTTGGTCCAGTGCGACTCCTGCGTCATGTCGCCCAGATTCATGCCGTAGACCGGCACGCCTGCGGGCAGGGCTTTGACGTAGTCGCGCAGCGCCTTGAGGTAGGTGCGGCGGAACGTCGTGGAGTCCAGTTCGCCCTTCGGGGGACAGATCGACGGCGTGGCCGACGATGTGGTCTTGATCATCGCCCGGTTGCGGATATGCATGTCGGCCGACACGATCATAATGTGGCGGTCGTTGTTCACCTTTTTCAGCGTGAAGTCGTGCTGCTGCACCTGCTCCACGCTCGTGGGAGCGGTGACCCTGCGGTAGAAGCGGGGGATGAACCCGCGCGTGGATTCGACCTCGTAACCCGACGGGACGGTCAGGTAGACCAGTTTCGACTTGTCGGACGACGTGCGCAGCCCGTAGGCCCCCTGTTTGTTTGTGCGCGTCATGTTCACGCCGTCGGTCACGACGACGCCCTGCACGGCGGCGCTGGCGCACGTCACGACCCCGCGCACGGTGGCTTTCGGGTCGATCTTCGACCAGTCGACGCCGTCGTCGGGCGAAGGGGGCGGATCGACGGGTTTTTCCTGTTCTCCGGGATCGTCGCCCGAACCCGAACAGCATATGCCGCCGGCGGATATTGCGAACAGGGCGGCCAATAAAAGCAACAGTTTTTTCATGGTTGCGGTTTTTGCGGTTTGCGGCATGGGACGGCTTTCGGGAAAAGCGGGGAAAGGGCGGTCGTCCTCTCCCCGCTTCGACCGTTCGTTACACGCCGCTATTTGTTATAGCGGATGGCGAAATATTCGAGGCTGCTGGCGTGTTCCGCGGCCAGGGCAGCGCCGCTGGCGCTCTGGTTCAGGCGCGCGTTGGCGTAGTCGGAGCCGTCGCTGCAGAGGTCGCTCGTCGGGCGAAGCCGGATGTAGACGTTTTCGTGGCCGAGAATCTCCTGGGGAAGCTCGAAGTCGATGCTTTTGTAGGCTACGCACGACGAATAGAGCGTGTTCGCCCAGACGGAAACGTCGGGGATGGTGTATTCGCCGATCAGGTTCCACTGCGAGTCGTCCTTTGCGGCCTGCGAATCGGTCAGTGACCATTCGGCACACCAGAAACGGGGCGAGAAGAAGCTCTGCTGCGCGTTCATAACGGAAATCTGCATCGAGATATGCGACGTCGTGATGCCTTCGGTCGAGAAGTTGATCAGCCAGGCGTAGGGGCGGTCGGTGTCGTCGTCCCACCAGAAGTGGTTGGAGAAGGCGGTGTAGCAGGAACCGTATACATTCCCCTTGCCGCGCATACCCGTGCTGCCGTTGTAGTTGATTTGCGTGGAATTCGTCGCAATCTCATTGTTGCCCGGCCAGCCACCCGTGCCGTTTGCCGCGTTTTTATCCTTGGCATAGGGACCGCACCACTCCAGCGTTCCGTCGGGATTGCGGCTCACCAGATCGTCCATCAGCGGATTCCAGCTCTCCTTCGCGGGGTCGATCACTACGCCGATGCCGTTCTTGTTGCCGAAGTTGGCTCCGAAGATATAGGAGGCATTGTTGCCGACGGGACCCAGGTATTCGTAGGTTCCGCCGCCCCACATGTGCTGCTGGAAGGTGGCCTGCAGGTACTCTTTGCTGGCGGAGCCGGTGTACTTCTCCTGATAGGTGTGCGTCAGGTAGCCGTTCGTTCCGTAGGTGGGTTTCTGGACCTTGTTCTCTTTGTCGGGATTCCAGTAGCGGTACTCCGTCAGCAGGGCCGAGAAACTGTCTTCGACGCTGTTCTGCATGTTGTCCCAGATGTCGCCCTTGGTCTGGTGGCGGATCTGGTAGCGGCCGATGAAGCCGAGCGTCGGATCGTCGTCCATTTCGGCCGGGTCGGCTCCGTCGCGCCATTCGAAACGCGAGAAACGCTCGTGGACGATGACGCCCGAAATCTTGCCCGAGCCGTAGGGCAGGCGCGTGCCGTCGCTGCGGTAGGCGCAGTTGGTGTTGGTAAGCATGTACATGTCGTCGCCGTTGATGTCGCGCACGAGCAGCGGGTATTTGCTGATGCGGCTTGCGCCCGTGCCGATCGCATAGCCCTCGTTGATGGGCGTGATCGCGCCTTTGCGTACGGGGAACTCGACGTCCTTCAGGGTGACGTAGGTGTAGATGTCGTCGTCGGTGAGCTGGCTCATCCACTTCTCCTTCACGGGAACGTCCGATGCCGAACCCGCAATGCGCGAAATGACCATCGCCTTGGTGACGTTGCGCAGTTCATAGCGGTCGGGGGTCTCGACCAGGTAGCCCGAGGCGCCCTGAATGAGGATCTGCACGTGGTCGTACTGTTCGAAGACGTTGTCTTCGGCCGTGGCGGTCTGGACGGCGATGCCGTATTTGCCGTCGTAGGTTTCGAGGTAGACGGTCCGGTCCGATATGCTGTAATCAATCTTTGCGGTCGTGCTTTGCGTGTTCTCGCCCGCATTGTGGCTCTTGGTGTTGCTCACCACGATGCCTTCGAGGATGACGTAGTCTTCGACCTTCTTGTTCATGGCATACGTTTGGCGGAACTCCTCGAATGTGATCTGACGTCCGAGGGTCTCCTTCGCCGTGCGTTGCAGGAGGTTGAATTCGACGGAGACGGTCTCCTCCCAGCCGTCGGTGAAGGAGAGCGACACGGTAGCCGAACGCGGGATTTCATCTGCGGCGTTCGCCTCGGTCGTGATGGACAGACTGCGCTTTTCGCTCTCGGAATCCACGATTTCGAGACTCTCGATCCAATCGGCGTTGTCGGCCTTGGCATATTCGATGTCGACCGTGATCTCCGAGAAGGGAATGTTGGTCTCGATCGGCGAGATGTTCTCGCCGCCGGCTCCGGCGACGATGACGGACGAGTTGGCGAACTCGATCTTGGCGTCCACGAGCGCCTTCTGCTTGACGTAGACCGTGTCGCGGCGCGCGTCCACGTCGGAGCAGAGCACGAAGCCCGCTTTGCGTTTGAAGCCTTCGTTGAATTCGCATTCGGCGGTGATGGCGCCCTTTCCGTCCTCCGTCTCACCGCAGGTCAGGCTGATCCAGTCGGCCTGGTTGATACGCTCGATATGGAAGGCGCTGTTGGCGTAGATGTCGATGTCGAACGTATTCGCATCGGCTTCGACGACGAACTCCTTCTTCAGCGCGCCCAGTTTGACCAGGGCCAGATCGTCGGCGTCGTCGACGCTGCAGGCCGCCGAGGCTGCGCATACGGCCGCAATGCCTAAAAATTTAAATATCGATTTACGACAGTTCATATTCTATACGTTTTATTCGTTGTTGTTTGTTCCGGCCGTGCGCGGCGGACGGTGCATCCGCCGCGCGACCGCAATTCGTTTAGTTGTAGCGTACCGTTATCGTTCCGATACGGGCCTGGCTGTTACCGGCCGCAACGGACGGCGTCAGCGTTCCCTTCTCGATGCCCAGCGCCGTCAGGTAGTTCGAAGACGTGGCTTTGGGGTCGATGTCGGTAACCTTGTCGGCCACCTGCAAGCGCAGAACCACTTTCTCCCGGCCGAAGCAGTCGGCGGGCAGTTTGCGCAGGTGCTCGGTGAAGCCCGGGGTCGAATCCTGCGACGTGGTCGACCACCACGTGATCGAACGCTTCTTGATGATCGGGCTGTCGGGAACGGCCTGGAACGTCGCTCCGCCGTCGACCGAATAGAGCAGGTTCCAGTGCGCCGGGCCGGAGAGGGTCGTGTTGCTCATCGAGCCGTGGCCCCAGACGATGCCGAAGACCATGTTCGAACCACTGATTCCCTGCGTGGAGAACGAGATGTCGAAGTATTTGCCCTTGTCGGCGTCGAAATCCCACCATTGCTGGGTGAACGTGATGCCGCCGTTCGCCACCAGACCTTTCTGTTCGGAGGAGGCGCCTCCCTTGCCCGAGCAGACGACGTTGTTGAAGTCCGCTGCGGCACCCTGCGTGGCGCCGTATTTATTGATCTCGCCTTCGCCGATCTCCGGTATGAGGTCGGTCTTGCGGTCGTTCCAGTTCCACTCGACGACGGTTTTCGAGAACGGTTCGTCGGTCAGCGCGATCTCCTCGGCGGTCATGGCGCGCAGCTGGTAGCGGCCCAGGTCGCCGAAGCGGATCGGGGCGACGTCGTCAGCCACGACGATGCCGCGGAACGTGCCCGAACCCTGCGGTACGACGGAGTTGAAATCCAGGTCGCGGCCCGAGCTGAAACGCCGCCAGGGAGCGGCCGTATTGGTCAGCATGTAGATGGTCCGGCCCGTGTTGTCGTAGCACATCAGCGGGGCCACGTCCCAGCGCGGGGCGGTAGCCGTGCCGATCGGGTTGATGTTGTCCTTGAACGAATAGCCGTCGGTGCAGTTGGTGTAGGCGCCGTCCTTGCACATGATTTCGAGGTTGGTGACCGACACCAGCGTGAAGATGTCGTCGTCGGTGAGTTCGCCGATCGTCTTCGTCTTGACCGGAATCTTGAACTCGTCGGGCGTCGAGGTTTCGAGGATGTTGGCCGCGGTAAGTCCCGTGATGGTGTAGCACTCGGGGGAGTTCTTCTTTTCGAGCGTGGCCCCGTTCAGGGAGAGGCGCACCTTCGAGAAGCGGGCCGGCGTGTTGTCTTCGGAGGAGGCGAATTTCAGGCAGAAGCCCCACTTGCCGTCGAGGCTCTCGATATAGGCCGTCCGGTCGTTTTCGCCGCGGTCGAAGAAGAACTGTTTGGTCTGGGGACTCGAAACGACGTTCTTGCTGTCGGGGTCGCTGACGATGTAGCCTTCGATATACTGCTGGAGCGTGATCTCGCCCGGAGTCAGGGCGCGCACCGCGGCGAAATCGGCAGCGGTCGGGTAGGGCTTCTGGGTGATTTTGCACGAGGCCGAAACGGAGTTGCCGTGTTCGTCGGTGAAGTTGAGCCGGATCGTGGCGGTGCGCGGCTCCGAACCCTCGTTTTTGGCCAGCGAGAACGTCAGGCCGTCGTCGGTGATCGCGGGCTTCAGAATCCACTCGGCGCCCTCCGCGACGGGAACGTCGTACGCCACGTCGTAACCGATCTGGTCGGAGTAGGGCACGAGGTTGTTGGTCGTGGCCGGAACCGCGCAATCCTGGGCGTAACCTTCGTACGTTTCGGCATTGCTGTCCAGCTTGAGCGCCGGCAGGGCGATGCCCTGCGTGACGGTGAGCACCGATTTGGTGATCTCGCCCTTGGCGTCTTCGATGAAGAGGGTCAGATCGGCGATGCGCGCGAATCCGGAGTCGTTGTCCGTGACCTCGAACGTGATTCCCTTGTAGGTGGCCGAGACGTTGGAGATCCACGGTTCGACGGGCTGCGCCTGCGGTTCGTCGCCGCCTTCGCCTTCGCCGCCCTCTTCGCCCTCTTCGGCGCGGGTCAGGACGGTGACGGGATCGTTGGGCAGACCGTCGTTGTCGTAATAGGTGACGCTGGCTTCCAGATCGTCGATGCAGTAGCGCAGGTTGGTGCTGATCGGCGTGAAGATCTGCGACCGGGACTTCAGCAGTGTAACCGCCGGTTTCGAGAACGAGAGCGAAGCGTCGGTGATGGCTCCGGCCTGCGAGAACATCACCGTATCGGTCAGGGAACCTTTCTCGAACACGACGCCGATCTTTCTCGAAATGCCGTAGTTGGCCGAATAGGTGAATACGATTTCGTTATTGCCGTATCCCTGGAGTTTGTTGAGGGAGGCCCACTTCACGGGACGCGTGAAGCGCGCCGTCCAGTCGCCGTTCGAGTAGACCAGCACGTGCGTCGAGCCGGCATCCTTGGTCAGGGAAAGTTCGCGCGCCGAGACCGCCAGAGGCAGGTCCAGCTCGAAATCCTCCTGGCAGCCGGTCAGGGCCGTCGTCAGGGCCGTCAGGGCGATCAGTACGCCGGCGACCGATCTTTTCTGTTTATTGAATATTGTTTTCATTCGTCTGAAAGTTTCGGATTATTACAAGCCGTAAGCCTTGTATTCGTTGTTGTCGAGGTTGTTCTTCGAGTAGGTGACCTCCGTGTCGGGAATGGGGTAGTAGCGGTGGCACGGTTTGATCCGGCTGTTAGCCGTGTTGAGTTGCAGATAGGCGTAGTCGCTGTTGTCCGTTACGGCTTCGTACCAGATACCCCAGCGGACCAGGTCGTACTTGCGCTGGAATTCGCCGAAAAGCTCGCGGGCGCGCTCGTTGCGGATCTCCTCCTCGAGGCGCGCGGGGGTGCGGAAGGTGTACTTGGACAGATTGGCGCGCGTGCGGGTCATGTCGAGGTATTCGACCGCCTTTTCGTAGTTTTCCTTATAGAAATAGCACTCGGCCATCATCAGCAGCGCGTCGGCATAGCGGAAGACCTTGTAGTTGTTGCCGTCGGCCGAGGACTGCATGTTCGGACACCAGAACTTCGGTCCGCACCACGGGCGGGTGTTGGTGCTGTTGAACGTCTTGTCCTCGTATCCCCATGCCATGTTGTACTTGGCGCGGATGTCCTTGCCCATTTTGGACTGGAGACCCTGGCTGAAATAGACGTTCGGACGCATCGCCGACCAGACGGTCGCCTGGTCGCCCAGTTCGGGAATCTCCACGCCGTCGTAGATCGCCGAATTGGCCGCACGCGGGTAGGGCTGGCAGATGCAGGCCACGTTGGACGTGTAGGTAAGGGCGCCCTGGGTGTAGGTGTGCTGAATTTCCATGATCGACTCCGGGGTGTTCTTGTTCCGGAACAGGATATTCTCGGCGTAGTCGTACTGCGACAGCGGACCGTAAATCGTTTCGATCTGCTCCAGCGCGTCCAGCGCCACGTCCCACTGCTTGTTCCACATGGCCATCTTGGCGATGAGCATGTAGGCGCAGGAGGCTCCCAGACGATTGGCTTCGTTGTCGTAGGTGCGGGTTTGGGCGGCGAGGGGAGCTATCGACTGAAGGTCTTCGATGACCTTGTTGCGGGTCTCGTTGGCGTCCATGCGCGGCAGCACCTGAATCCGGCTCAAAACCTCGTTGTCCGTAACGTCGTCGAAATAGAACGGAACGTTGCCGAAGAAGCAGGTCAGCGTCCAGTAGAAGAACGCCCGCAGGGTTTTCGCCTCGCAAAGCAGCTGGTGGTACTGCTCCTCGCTGATCACCTCGTTTTTATAGGCGCGCTCGATGCCGTTGACGGCGAAGTTGCAGCGCTGTACGCCGAGGTAGCCGTTGCGCCAGACCGTCGAACCCATGCGCGGCACGGCGGGCGAGATGTCCAGGCTGGCGTCGAGCGTTCCCGACGGGCAGTAGGCGATGTCGGTGACACACTCGGTGGCGATCATGTAGGTATAGGTGTAGATCGACTTGATCGGAATGTAGCATCCGTTTACGACCGACTGGCATTCCGAAAATTTGCGGAAGAAGTCGTCGGGATTCGAGATGCCCGATGTGTCTTCGTCCAGCGTGCATGCCTGGAACGAAAGCATGGCCATGGCCGCGGCCGTGTAGAATATATGTTTGAGTTTCATCGTCTTAATTCTGTTAGGTTAGTATCTCAACTGAAGGCTGAATATGATGGTGCGGGGCTTGGGATAGGCGCCCAGGTCCATACGGCGCAGCGTCGACGAGGTTCCCTCGCTGGAAACGTCGGGGTCGAATCCGTTGTACTTTTTCCACAGAAAGAGGTTTTCGCCCGATACGCTCAGGGTGAGGTCTTTCATCCACGAGCATTTTTTCTTGAGGTCGAACGTGTACGACAGCGTGACGTTCTTCAGCCGGAGGTACGAAGCGTCGTGGATCATAAAGTCGCTCGGAAGCGCGGCGTCGCTTTTCGCTCCGGCCCGCGGAATGTCGGAATTCGGGTTCCGGACGGGATGCCAGGCGTTCAGCATGTAGCGGTACTGGTTAGCGAACTGCGAACCGGCCATGTAGATCTCCGAATAGTTGTAGATCTTGCCGCCGAGCGAGTAGGCGAAGTAGACGCCCAGCTTGAAACCGTGGATGTAGAACGTGTTCTGCAAACCTCCGTACAGATAGGGGTCGGCGTTGCCCTGGTAGATCAGGTCTTCGCGCGAGAGCACGCCGTCGTGGTTGGTGTCGTAGTAGCGCGGGCCTCCGTCGGTGTTGGCCGGGCTGACGTAGGTTTTCGTCACCGCGTTTTCCTCGCGTTCCTCGGCGCTCTTCCACGTGCCGCCGTATTTGAATCCCCAGAGCGAGTTGAGCGGGTAGCCCTTGACGTAGCCGTACATCATATAGGGGTTGTTGCCCGGCGAGTTGTAGGCCGAAATGAAGTCCTCGGAACCGATGTCGTCGACCTTCTGTTCGTTGTGCGACAGGGTGAGCGTCGTCGACCAGTGGAACTTCGGGCGGACGATGTTGTGGCTCTCGACCGACAGCTCGATACCCTTGTTCGAGGTCGAGCCGATGTTGGTCCAGCGCGACGTGTAACCGGTTTGGGCCGCAACGGCCAGCGACATCAGCAGGTCGGTCGTTTTGGATTTGTAGGCTTCGGCCGTGATGTTCAGGCGGCCTTTGAACATCGACCAGTCGATCGCCACGTTGTAGGCCGTGGTCTTCTCCCACGTGAGGTCCGGGGAGTCCAGGCGGCTGCGGTAGAACGCCACGGGCTGCGATCCGTCGAACAGATAGCCGCCCGTCGTCGAGGAGAGGGTGGCGAGCGAACGGTAGGTGCTGATCGCGTCGTTACCCGTCAGACCGGCGCTCAGGCGCAGCGACAGGTCGTCGATCCAGTTGCAGTCCTTCAGGAAATTCTCGTTCGAAATGTTCCACTTGAGGGCGGCCGACGGGAAGAACGCCCACTTGTTGTTGGCCGCGAAGTTCGAGGCTCCGTCGTAACGTCCCGTCACGGTCAGGTAATAGCGCGACTTCCAGTTGTAGTTCAGACGCGCGTAGACCGATGTTTTGGTTTTCTTCGAGTAGGAAGTGCCCGCCGAATAGGTCTCTTTGTCCTGCACGGCGTTCATGTTGTTCCACAGGATGGCGTCGTCCATGTAGCCTTTGCCGCTCAGGTTGAAATCGTGCGAGGCGAAACTGTAAGCCGAGAAACCGCCGAGAACGTCGAACGAATGGCCGTTCTTCTCGAACTTGTAGCCGGCCGTGGTCTCCCACGAGAACGAGTGCTCGTCCCACTCGGCGCGGTAGGCCTCGCCGCCTTCGTTCTCGCCCTTCAGGGGAAGGGTTCCCGGATAGTAACGGTAGGTATGCCGCTGGTAGAGGTAGTAGGAGAAGGTGCTGTTGATCGTGAAGTTCTTCACCGGCTCCAGTTTCAGCGTGAAGGCGTGGTTGTTCGAGTGGCGTTCGAGGTAATAGGTGTTCAGGTCGATCAGCGCACGCTGCGTGTTGATCTTCTGTCCGTTGTAATACAGCGGGTTATACGTGTCGTTCGGCTTGAGCAGCGGTGACAGATACTGGGCGCTGCTGTACCAGGCCGTTCCGCCGATGGAGGATTTGTTCTGGTCGTTGTGACGCCAGGTGTACGAACCCGTATAGCCGACTTTCATCCATTTGAACAACTGGCGTTCGAGGTTGATACGTCCCGTGAAACGCTGCTGGCCGCTGTCCTGGATGATACCTTCGGTGTCGTTGTAGGAGAACGAAGCGTAATACGACGATTTGTCGCTGGTTCCCGACAGCGAGAGGGCGTAGTTGGAATAGAGGGCCGTGCGGGTGATCTCGTTGATCCAGTTCGTCCCTTCGCCCAGCGAGAGCGGGTCGGAATAGACCGAACCGGAGAGGGGCGTGTCCTTGCCTACGTCGGGGTGGTTGGCGTCGCTGCCGAAATAGGCGTAGTCGTTGCGGTACTGCGCGAATTCCGACGCGTTCATAATGTCGAGCTGACGGGGCAGCTGGGAGAAGCCCATGTCGGTCTTGAAGGTGATGTTGACCTTGCCCTTGGAGCCGAGACCCCGCTTGGTGGTGATGAGGATGACGCCGTTTGCGCCGCGCGAACCGTAGATCGCCGTCGAGGAGGCGTCCTTGAGGACGGATATGCCCGCGATGTCGTCGGAGTTGATGTCGTTCAGGTCGTGGATGGCGTCCATCACGCCGTCGACGACGATCAGCGGCTCGTTCGACGCGTTGATCGAGCGCGTGCCGCGGATGCGGATGGTGGTCGTGGCGCCCGGCTCACCGGTGGTCGACATGAAGTCGGCTCCGGCGATACGTCCCTGAAGGGCGTTGTCGACCGAAAGAACCGGTACGTCCTTGATGTCGTTCATCTTGACCGTCGCGACCGAGCCGGTCAGGTCCTTTTTGGCGACCTGGCCGTAACCGATGACCACGATTTCGTCGATGTCGGTGGAGGAGTCCTTCTCCATCCTGACGGTGAAGTTCGTCCGCGAACCCACGTTCAGGGTCTCGGTCTTGTAACCCAGGTACGAAATCTGGAGGCTGTCCGAAGGCTTGGCCTTGATGGTGAATTTGCCTTTGACATCGGTGACTGCGCCCTGCGTGCCTTTGACGACCACGACCGTGGCGCCGATCAGCGGGTTGCCGTCCGGGTCGAGGACGGTTCCGCTGACAGTCTGGGCCTTTTGTTGAGCCGTTGCCGGCGCCGTGTGCGCCGCGAGCAGTATCAGTACCGCCACCAGCGACATCACTCGGACGGATGCTCTTATTGAGTGAAGAATTTTATTCATTTTAGGCTTTTTTTTGTTGAAACGACTTGTTCCTCTTTTTTACTCTTGTTCCTCCTCGTCGAAAGGCGCTCCCAGGATGATGTCCTTACCGCTGCCGTTGTTTTCGGCAAAGTAGTCCTCTTCGACCTTCTGCAGACGGCGGATGTAGAAATTGTCGAGGTAAATGCGGTTGTTGACGGCGGAGTTCTGCGTGAGGGAGCCGCAGATGATGCGGACCCGCGTGTTGGCCGTAATCGGGTTGGCTTTCGTGCCGGCGACGAAGACGAGGAAATCGTGACCCTCCCACATGTCTTCGGGGAACTCCTCGCTCGAAATGTCGTAATAGCCGGCTTCGAGGTCGATCGTGGTCTTCTCGGATTGGGCGAAATCACGGATGACGCCCCCGCCGAGCACCTCGACCGTGATCTTGTTGTCGTCCCGGGCGCCGGTCATGTAATCGGTGAAGGCCACGGCGCGGAACGAAACCATCAGCAGCGAGTCGCTGCGGAGCGTGTTGGTGTAGGGCGAAATCAGGTCGGCTCCGTGGCCCTTGTCGTCGCCCAGTTTCAGGTAGCCGTTCTTGCCGTAGCAGTGGGCGACCTCCTCCCCTTCGATCGTCGTGGACGTGAACCCGAGGTTTTTCTGGGCCGTGGTCCAGTTGTCGATCGGGGTTTCGCCGTCGGTGAAGCGCGGGTCGGTCTTGCCGTACTTCAGGGTCGCGAAATCGTTGCTCACGCGGGCCGTGGAGCCTTGGTGGATGGGGATTATCCGGTTGTAGTTCAGTTCGCCGTCGGAGGCTGCCAGAATCAGCATGCCCGTGCGCCGCGTGTAGTAGCTCGACGTCGTGCTGCGCCGGTTGGCCTTCAGGGTTATCACGCGAAGCCCCGTCTGGGGGTCTGTCGAAGAGTAATCCACCACCTTGGCCCACGGCGTCGCTGCGTCGTCTTCCCACGTCGCGACAAAGTCGATATTGGCGTCCACGTAGAGTTTGGCGAGACCGCCTTTCACGCCGACGATGCCGGCGTCGATAGGCTCTTTTGCGATCGGGTCCGCGTAGACCTTGATCGATTCGTTACGATCGGAGTTCGAATGCGTTTCACACGACGTGATGCCGATTGTCGCCGCGATTAATGCGGCTCCGGCCAATCCGCGTGAAAAACGGACGAAACCCTTCGTCAGGAATGTTTTTCTCATAATTGGTAAAAAGGTTAAGATTGGGTTTTATTTATTTGGGGTCGGTTGATCGACGGGAGGTCTACTGTTTCAGCTCGAAGTCCGCCAGAATCGGGCGGTGGTCCGACGGGTCGTAGAAGTTGGACACGTAGGGGCTTTGGGTCGCCGTGGTCCACTTGTCCATGACGGTCAGTGCGTTCACTATGCGGGCGTACATCGAGGGCGACGCATACATGTAGTCGATACGGGCGTTGCCGTAAGTCGACGATATGAAGCTTCCCGGGTAGCGCTCGGCGATGATGTCCTTGAGGTCGGTATGGTCCAGAATGTGGTTGTGGACCAGCAGCCGGGTGTCGTTCTCGGGATAGCCGTAGTACCAGTTGTCGGCGCGCGACCGCGAGTTGAAGTCGCCCATCATCAGCCAATCCTGACAGGAAGCGTACGCGGGATTGTTGACGGTCTGCGCGCAGATGTACTTGATCTCGAATTCGCGGTACTTGTCGCCCTCCTTGTTGGCGGCGCTCGCCGCCTGATCGGCCGAGCCGACTCCGAATCCATAGGCCTGCGGCCACGTGTGGAGCGTCACGATGTTTATCGTCCGGCCCTTCACGGTAACCCGCTGAATGGCGGCGCCGTGGGACACGGGCTTGCCCGCCTGGTCCGAATCGGTTATTTTCAGCAGCGTCTCGATCGGATATTTCGACGTGATGGTCTGCGGATAGTTGTCGCGCCAGCCGCCGACGGCCGTGTAGGCGTGGCCGTAACGGGCCGCCAGTGCCGCCCAGCCGTCGGGCAGGAACCGGGCGGAGGAGGCTTGCGCCGAATTCGTATTGTCCTTGTAGATGGTGGCCGATTCGCACCATACGCAGATGTCGGGATCGTATTTCTTCACCCACGCGACGAAGTTGTTGTAATTGTTCGCCTGGTCGGACCACATGCCGTTCTGGATGTTCCAGTAGAGCACGCGCAGGTTGTCGGAGCCGCGGCCCATCTCGCCGAGCGCGCGGACCTCGATATTGTCCACGTAGAAGCCGTGCACGCCGCTGCTCACGTCGTTGCCGGCCCAGTAGAGCATCGTGCCGTCGGTCGCGTTGTTTACGACGACCTCCACGTTGTGCCACTTCTTGACGGCCGCTTCGCTCGACGGGAGCGTTACGTGGCTCTTTTCGACGATGTATCTCCCCGAGGCGCTCGTGTAGCCCGAATTGTCGGCCGTCAGGGCGATGCTCTTGCCGTCGACGGAGGCCGACGCGATCATGCCGCCGTTCACCACCTGGAACAGCAGGAGATCCGTCGATCCGTACTGGTAGCAGAAATCGAACGAAACCTTCACGGAACGTATGCCGTCGATGGATTTCAGGGCTGCGGTCTGGAAAATGCCCCGCCCTGTGTTACCTGTGCCGCAAGCCAGATAGCCCTGGTATTCCTGGCAGCGGAACATATAGGTATAGTCGGCGATATTGCGGCTCGCGACGTACGAATCGGACATCAGGTGGGATGTGCCGACCGTTTTGCCGCTGATCTCGTCCCACGTGTTCGACTGGATGAACGCCGAGCCGGGGTTGTTGTAGGCGACCTTCTCGAAGGAGTTCGCATAGCCGTCGCGTCCGGTTCCCGTACCGGGGGTGACGGCTTCGGCCGTCGGGGCATATCCCGTCGACTCCTGGCCGCCCATGATGTTGCCGCCCCAGACGAAATTGTCGAAACTCTCGTAAAACACCAGGTCGGCGTCGGGGGCGTATTTCAGCGTTACGGACGTGGCCTTCCCCGCCGTCAGCTGCGCAGTCGTCAGCGTGTGCTCCATGGCGCGGTGCTCCGAATCGGAAATGGTGATTTTCAGGCCCGACGGATAGTCGCCCGGAGCCAGCATCACGTAGAAATGTTTCGGCGTGCCGCTCTCCAGCGAGACGCATTTGCCGTTGTCGGTGCAGTTCAGCACGGCGAAACCGACACCGCCGGTGATTGAGAGGTAGCCGCGCGAGGGCAGGAAATTCGCATAGCCTGCCAGGGGGCTTTCTGCGAGGTTCTCGACCTTCACCGAGGCGATTTTGGCCGACCCGGTCAGGGCCAGGTCCAGTACGGCGAAGGCGTCGTCGAACACCAGCTTGTTGCCGTTCTCCTTGGTGTAGGAGCCGTACATGGGATACGATTGCAGCGATGCCGCCGTGGCGGCCCAGAACTGCGAGTAGGGCAGTTTCACGTCGGCATAGGCCGAAGAGCCGTACCAGCCGGAGGAGCCTGAATTGGTCAGGATGGCGTTGTAGGTCCCGGAGCTCGAAGCGCTCGCCTCGACGTAGTAGCGGCCGTTTTCATCGCTTTCGACGGCATAGGATTTTCCGTTGACCGAGACGAGCGATTTGCTCCATGCCCGTTCGCCGGTTCCCATGGCCTTGCGGACGGAATTTTCCGCCTCACGGAGATAGAAACGGACTTTGCCGTTCACTACCTGTATGTCCTCGTATTCATCGCCGCCGCCCGGATTGTCGGGTCCGTCGGGATCGTCGACATGTTTGTCTCCGCTGCTGCACGCCATGCAGAGACACCCGGCCAGCAACAGCGCCGGCTTCAGGATGAAGTTCAGGGATTCTCGTAGATTTAGGG
>ENA-UEYI01001873-UEYI01001873.1-human-gut-metagenome-genome-assembly--contig:-NODE-1873-length-16104-cov-11.354527_pt1 | contig 16104 bp, 21 predicted proteins | sample MGYA00242900_ERZ507916 | MGnify/ENA primary metagenome ERZ507916 (study PRJEB26167, sample SAMN06115521) | human gut metagenome | host: Homo sapiens | place: China:Chongqing | collected 2015-09-02...
GGGCTACTTTACCTTGCTTTGGCCTGTATCCTTTGGAGAAAACTGGTATAGCAAGGTGTATGCCGGACATTCTCTAAGCCGTCTGATGTTGGCCCACAGATCATCAATACTTCTTGCTTCCGACTTGCTTCGAACAGCCTTGCCGTGCATCCCGCCCCTCCTTTTTTGAGGTCAACACCGTTGACTTGTAGTTGACCTTGTTCTTGCGTCCGGGCATCGTCCCGGCTGTCTAGTTCACCGTGTCCGGCATGGGCTGGACAGGTGCGGGGGTGACTTCAAAGCTTGGGGTGCCCATCATCGCAACGGCCTTTTCCCGGCTCATCTCCAGCGCCTTCACGGCGCCGTCCAGGTCGTAAGCATACGGTTCTTTCCGCCATGCTTCGGCCACAGCCTTAACCACCATGCAGGCCGCTTGGTAGCCTTCCTGAAAGCCCTGGGCATAGCCCGCATGGGCGGCGTCCTTGAGCGATCCCATAATCACTGTCTTGTCCTGTTCCATATGGATACTCCTTTGAATGTCAGGCCGCGTCATGCGCCTTCACGATGGCGGCCCAGCGTTTCCGGGCCCCCTCCAGATATTGCCGGAGGAAAGACCATGTACAGTATTCGGCGGCGGGGCGGCTTCCGGCAAAGAGGAAGGGCAGGCGGTAGCGCCCCATGAATGCCGCCACGCTCTGGCAGGCCGCATGCGGGTTCATCCTGCTGCGGTACTGCCCCCCGGCCAGATCTTGCCAGCTCGCTTCAACCACCACGCAAAAGGCGTCCAGAGCGGCACCACGGGCAAGCTCCCGTTCAAAGCGTTCCCGCTCCCTGCCCAGGCACATGACAAGATCCGGCAGGCTCTTGCGCTCCACCGCCACCCTGTCAGCAAGCCCGGCAAGTGAGTAGTCCCCTACGGTCAGGCCGCCCACCTCCACCGTCACGCCTTCATAGCGCGGCCCCCGGAAGGGAAAGGGAGCCTGTTCCCTGCTATCCACAATCACGCGCACCGCCGCCCCCCTTTGGATGTATCAGGCACAGCCAGCCACACTTGCCGGGGCAGATGCTCCAGAGCCAGATCATGCAGCAGGGCCTCAATATTGTTCCGGGCATAGCGCAGGGCCGCCAGCTTCTCGGATCGCAGCAGGCCCGCCGCCGGATAGAGGACAAGGCCGCTCCCGTCATCGGCAGGCAGGGCCCCCACCTGGTATGTCTCGTTCAGCTCGTGCAGTACCGGCCACGGGTGCCCTTGTGGCTGCTGCTCCCCCTGCCGTGTACATGAGGTTTTTTGAAGGTCCCGCCCCCTGTCATGAAGGGAGGCAAGCACCGCGTCGAACAAGCCTTCACTCATGGCCGCCCGCCCCCCCGTTCCGTGTTCCATGCCGCCACCAGGAAGCGGGAGAACATCAATATGGATTCTCTCCCCAGCAGGTAGCACCGCCACCCGCCGCGAACCATCTGCCTGACGATGGGCCTGATCCGTCGTCCGCCAAGCATCTTTTCCGGCAAGGTGAGTGTGTGCCGTGTGCCGTTGGGATCCAGCCACTCCATAGCCAGCGCCCTGCCGTCCCCTGCTGCATCGTCCACCACCTTCACTATGAGGGGTGCCCCCAGCAGCGTTGCCTCTTCCTTGCCGGTCGCCAGCACCTCCACCCTGTACAGCCCGGCCCGCTCCCCCTCGTGGATGATGCGGAAAAACTCCTGCCCCGGATATATGGTATCGCTCATGGTCTCCATGTCCGTGCCTCCTTCGGTACATCCCTTTCAGTCCTGCCCTTACCTAGACCGTTTTGAAGGTGTAAAAGGTGTAAAGGTGTAAGAACCGTTGGTACTCAAGGCTTTGCGGCTTACACCTTTGGCTTTACACCTTTTTTGAAGGTGTAAAGGTGTAAGCAAGGTGTAAGTAGGGTATTTGCCCGCAAACTCTTATGGATGTAGGATTTTTCACCTTTACACGTCTTACACGCCGGAAAACGGCGGGGCAGGTTTACACATCCTCGTTTTCTCGATCTTCCGGCAAGGTGACAGCGTAGACGCGCCGCTGTCCCATATCAGGAAGCGTACAGACAGCGGAGTTTTTGTTGCCGTTCCTGCGCAGCCATCCGGCATCACGTAGCACGGCGGCGGCCCGGCGTGGGGAGTAGCCCTTGACCACCTCTGCCCGGAAGGGCTCCGGCAGGATCAGGTACTCCGTCATGCCGTCCGCCCTCTTTTGCCGGAAACCAACACGATTGATGCAGGTGGCGGCGTTGGTGTCCATGTCCTGGAAGCGGCTTGCCCCGTGCTGTTCGATGAACAGGCGCACCGCCGCAAGGATGGCCGCATCTTCAGCGGCTCCGGCCCCGCCCCTGGCCTCCAGCCAGTCGTCAAGGCAGCTCTGGACGTGGGGCAAGATCTCCATATCAGGGGGCAGCAGCCCGGCCCGTTGGGCGGCCAGGCCACCGGCAAGGACAAGAGCGAAGCGCTTTGCCACCCGTCGCACCTGTTCCGTGGCGTCCGGCGGGCAAATACTGTCCACGATCAGGGGGATGCTGGCCTGTATATCCTTGCCGGTTTCCTCACGATGGGCGCACAGCCATTGCAGGAAGGCCCGCCCGGCATGTCCGTAGTGTTCGGCGCAAAGCATCTTGAGGCGGTCGGCAACGGCCCCGGCGTCCGGCAGGCCGTGAAAATCCGTCAGCATGGCCTTGTCCACGGGCAGGCCCACAAAGCGCACTTCCTGGCCGCCTCTGGACTTCAGACCGTTCTCCGCAAGCTTGTCCGCAAGCCCCAGCTCACCACTGGAGAGGAAGAGCAGCCGCCACGTCAGCAGGGCGCGGGGGGTACCGTCGCGGGCGGCGCGGCCCTTGGATTGTCCGTTTGCCAACATGTAGGCGGCCTCAGACAGCGCCGCCGCCCCTACCTGCCCCACCTCGTCCAGGATCAGCACGTTGTCATTGTGGAGCGCCGCCACGCCTTCCAGCGCGTTGTCCGTCGTCCTCCATGAGCGCACATGCTCCGGCCCGCCCCAAACGGACGCCGCTACCTGCAAGGCCGTCGTCTTGCCGGAAGAGCTCCCGCCCTCAAAAGAGAAGCCGCCGCCCTCCATGCCGGACAGGCGCAGCAGGGGCCCGGCAAAGGCGAGGCACAGCGCGAAGACAAGGCGGGAATTGCCCGCGCACAGGGCGGGGATCTCGCGCCAGCCGTCCAGCGTGCCGCCCGTCTGGAATATCTTCGCATGCCGGGCTGACTGGAGCACGACGGTATCCGCAGGGACGCCATAGGCCACGTCAGGCATGACATAGGCATCGGAATGCCAGCCGATGCGCTGAACGCAGGTCACAAAGCGATCCGTCCGCACGCCCTGGATGAACGCGGCGAACTTGGCCGCCTGTCCGGGGGCGATGGAGTAGCCGCCACAAGCAAGGATCTGCGCATATTCGCGTCCCTGCCCTTGCAGCAAATTGTCCGGCATGGCCCAGCTATGCGCGTTTCCGGCAGGATCTTTCCAGCTCAGGAACGTGCCCCAGTTTTCCGCCTGATCGTCAAAGGTCTTGCCGATGATCCGCAGCGGCGGGCCGATGCGCATGTCAAAGGTCTCGTCTCCCTTCGCCTCCACCTTGAACAAGCCCGGATTCTTGCCGGTCTCCCGAATGAAAAAGCCGTCCGGCAGGGTGACGGCGGGGGCCTGCTTGCGGGCCTCCTCTATCACCATGCGCACCGCCTCCAGGCTCCGGGCCGTGTGCAGGTCGTTGAAGTCCGCCTTACTGCCGTCCAGGGCGGGGCAGACGGCCAGCTTGCCGCCGATGGCTTGCGCTGCCCTGGTTGCCGCCTCCACACCGGGGTTCCTGTCCCCACCGCCGCCACAATCGTTGTCGGCGCAAAGGATGATCTCCCTGTCGGGGTACTTGTCCCGGGCCATGCGGGCCACAGGCAGGAGGTTCCCGGCATTGAAGGCCACAAGGCAGGTGTGGCCCGTGGCAAGGTGCAGGCTTGCGGCGGTGGCGTAGCCTTCCGCTATGAGCAGGGGGCCGTCCTTGCTCCCGTCCTTTGCCGGGATGGGGAAGTAGCCGCCCGCCGTCCTGCCACCCTTCAGAAAGCGCTTGTCCGGCCCGTCAGCGGGCTTTTCCGGCATGATGAACTGAAGGCTCACCAGTTGGCCGGAAGCGTCCAGAACAGGCAGCACGAGCTCCACAGCGCCACGCCATTCACGTTGCCGGATACCGGCAAGGGCAGGGATACCTTTCCGCTGCAAGTAGGGGTGTGCATCCGATGCACGCCCCGCCTTGTCCCAAATGGCCCGGGCCAGCTTGGCAGACGCGGCCCAGCGTGTGGCCTGTTCCTCTTCGGCCTCCTTCCGGGCGGCGGCGATGCGTTCCCGCAGGGCCTTGCGCTCGGCAGGGGTAAGGTCTTTGTCCGGCTTGGCCGTGCGCGATCCTTCATCACCGCTGCGCCAGTTCTTCCACCAGCAGCAGGCCGGGGCATCCAGATGGATACGGTAGGCGCCGTCCTTGCCGCGTGGTCTGTCCGTGGTGCCGCAGCGGTGCAGGTGGCCGTCCGCCCGGACGTGCTCCACCACCAGCCCGGCAGAGCGCAGGCTTTCTTCAAAGGCGCTCAGGATGTCAACATTCATGGTCGCCCCCTTCCCGTTCGGGATCCCACAGCGGGGGCAGGTCGTGCTCATGCGGCAGTCCGGCAAGGGGGAAGGAGAGTTCCCCACCGGCGATGGCGATCTTGTCCAGGAGCAGGTCGAAGCAGAGGGCAAGGCCCATGTTACTGGCATCAGAGGGCAGGCCCCCGCCGTCACGAGAAAGTATGTCCCCCACGACGTTGCGCAGGAAGCTGGCAAGATTGGCAGCATCTTCAAGGGCGCTGTTGGGGGTGACGTGCCGCAGGCTCCGGGGGATGCTGGAAGAGCGGGCGCAATAGTTACGCATGGCGCACCTCCTGCTGATCCAGACCACGGGCCAGCCGCAGCAGGCCCAGGGCCATGCCGGTTCCCCGGTCTTTGGTTGCCACCAGCTCGCGATCCAGGGCGGCAAGTTCACCGTCCAGAGCATCCACCAGCAGACCGCCCGCATTGCCCGGCAGGGACAGGCGTCCCATGAGCAGGGGCAACAGCTCCCCGGCCACGGCCCGCACACCGCGCAGGGCCTCCCGGTATTCGTGCAGGGCATGGGCCGCCGCTTTCAGATCATCCAGGGCGGCTTGTGCGTGCCGCTCAAATTTGCCGCGTTCATCCGGCAAGGATTGCTGGGCGCACCAGTTCAGCACATGGCGGAAGCTGGAGGCGGGCAACTGGCGCAGGGAGGTGGCCCCCCACTCCTCCAGCAGTTCATCGAGAAGCATCTCGTAGCGGGCCGCCTGTTCTTCGCCGCAAGGATTGCCGGCAGCGGCGGCGGTCAGGGCCGCCTTGACGGCGGACAACTGGTCTTCGGTCATCAGGGCAGGGAGGGAACTACGCATGGCGCACCTCCCCGGCAGGAATGAGGTTGCAGGGATGGGCCACGACGGTGTGCCGCAGGGCGGCGGGGATGAAAGGAATCATGAGGGCCTCACAGATTTGGGATGGTGGGAAACAAAAAAGGCAGGGCGTAACGCTCCCCGGCTCTGTGAAGCCGCCGCAGCCTTGCGGACATGCGGACGTTACGACCCTGCCAATATGCGAAAGCCACCCGCCGGGCATACGTCCGGCAGGAGCTTTGACAGCAGAACATGCGACACGACTTTTCCCCGCCCTTGGGGGGCAGGAAAGGCGCGTGTGACGCCTCACAGATTTAGGGGCCACCAGAAGGCCACAGAGGCCCGCAAAAGTCAAGAGACGGCCACCGGCAAGGGGGCGGCTCATTTCATGCCGGAGAAGCGAATTACGCAGCATGACGCACCTCCACCACGGTCAGGACATGGCCGAGCATGGCCCAGCGCACACGGGCCGACGTGGACAACGACGTGCCCAGCAGGGCCACAAGGGCGGCAGTTTCACCGGCACGGGCCAGCTTGCGGAGGAGGAAGGACAGGGACGCACGGCCACCGCAGGACGCGGGGCGGAAAAGGGGGATGGAATGCATGAGGCACCTACGCTGTTTGAGGGATTGAAGGCACAAAAAAAGACGGGACACGCTCCCCGGCCAACGTAAGGCCGCCAGTCCTCGCGGATACTGGACGTGTCCCGTCGATATGTAGCGCCGCTCACAGGATGCACCTGTAGCGGGAATGCTGACGAAACAAAAAAGACCGCTCTTTTCACCGTGTGGGGCACGGCAAAGGCGACGGTTACGCCTTACGTTGTTAGGGAACTCAACCATGCCGGAAACAAGGGCATGCGTCAAGGCCCGCAGACGTTCAGCGGTACGAAGCAGCCACTTCGGCAGGGGGGAGGGGTTCGGATCGGCCCAGGTCTCTTCCCACTTGCCGGGCGCGAACAGGTCACACCACCCGGCGGCGGTGCGGAGTTTTTCGCCGGTCATCATGCAGAGCAGGCGATCATGGCCGGAAGGCAGGGCCACGCGGCGGAAAAACTGGCAATTGGCGCAGCATTCGGCTTGTGCGGGGCGGGCAGGTGTGGCAAGATTAGAGGAAGCAAGAAACTCCTTGCCGCCTTTCTGATCTGCCCCCACCGCCGCCAAGCATCGGGGGCTTTTCTTTTGGGTCATGCTACGCCCCCTGTCCGGCATTGAGACGGTCGATCAGGGCACGCACATCTTCCACACGATAGCCACGGGCACGCTTGCCCAGGGCCACGGGCTGGGGGAAATCCCCGGAGCGTATGCCGTTGTACCAGGCTGTCTTGCAGACGGGCACGAGCTTCAGCACATCGGCCAGGCGCAGAAATCCGGTTTCCGGCAGGATAGGGGCGGGGGAGCTTTGAACGATAGCGGGCATAAAAAAACCTCCTTGCAGCTTGATGGATTTGCAAGGAGGTTAGCGCATCGTGCGGTGTGGTAAGCAAGTGTGGTAAGGTGTGGTATTTTCGCCTGTGAGGTATGGTATTTTGCCCGGCAAGGTGGGGTAAGGCCTACCAGGGCAAGGTATCAGTCTTGCCATTGAGCAGATTCTTGCCGTACTGCGTCCAGTCGGTAATGTCCCCTTGAGGATGCAACAGGGCGCCGATGATTGCCAAAGAAGCCCCGCGCTCTTTCAAGCAGGCCGCCGTCTCTTGGGGCGTCTTCCCCTCCTTCCGGCACTGATCCACCACGGCAATCAGACCGTACCGCGATAGCGCGACCTCTCCTTCCGCCTGCCGTGCCTTCTCCAGCTCTTCCTTGGCCTGCTCCAGCTCCGCTTGCAAGGCGGCATTCTCTTGCCGGGCCTGCTCCAGTTCGACGTCCTTCCGCTGTATATCTCGTTTGTGCGGCGTCGTGGGCTGTCTCTTCCAAAGAAGCTCTGGAAACTCCGTCTCGCAAAGCCCGACGTTGAAGGGCTCCACAAAAAGACCATCAGTAGGAAATATCCCCAATATACCGGGAATGCGCGGTATCACTGTGCAGATATGGACAATCTGGCCAGTGTCAGGGCACACCCGATCTTCTTCATGTTGGAGCAAACGAATCCGTCCAGTAACTGACAGTTCGTTCAGAAAAGGAACATCTTTGTGCCAACGTTGCAGCACTTCCTCCACAGGCAATAACTCTCCGTGGATATGCTCGGTCATATTCTCCCCCCCCTTGCAGGGCTTCCCTTGTATAGATCCCCGGCAGGGCGGCAAGGGTTCCGCCTTTTCGGCATGGTTCATGACGCCATGCCTAGCCGGGGAAAAGTCCAACAAATCCAGCTACGGCACATCACCGCAGCGGCCTGCCGACGCGCTCAAAATTAAGCCGTCCGAAGATTCCAGGGGGTTACGGGCAACGCAACCGCATTTGGTTTGGTTGAGTCCACTCCCCCCAGATTTGGGGGCAGCCCGGATCCTGACGCAAGTGCCTGAAATCTTCGGAAAGCTCAATTTTGAGGCCGCCGAGTATCGGGATAGCGCGCCCAATTTGGACGGGCCGGTTGAACTGCGCCCAAATGTGGGCTCAGTGAATCCGCTGCCCTCTACCGCCACCAGCAATGCCCCCACCATGCCGGAGCATACCGCAAGCAATGCCCGGAGCATCCCGCAAGCAATCACCCATCAGAAGCGGTTCCGCGCCCATTTTTGGGGATATTGGGGATGCCGCCACGGTTCAACATTCCTCAACGCCACCGCAGCGGCTCAGGCCACCTTTCCCGGCAAGGAGAGGGGCAGGCCGTCCTTGCATCCCGCCGCTTCCCATCCAAGGCAGGCCAGCCACACATGCCGGGGGATGGGCTTCCGGGCCGTGCGGTAATAGGAGATCATGCGGCGGCTCATGCCCAGGGCAGCGGCGGCGGTGGTCAGGGAAAGGCCGTTGCGCCTCATCCAGTCCGCCAGCATCTCATGGCTTGGCTGCCCGGCCTGCTCCTTTGCCCAGGCATAGACGTTGTCCGCTCCCAGCTCGCTGTCAAACCATTCCACCGTGCCGCCCCATTCCCCCACATGCACCAGGGCGAAGGTCTCCGGCTCCAGCAGGGGGGCCAGCTCCGGCAGGCTGTGAAGGATGGCCGATATGTCCACGTCCAGCACTTCGCCGGTGCTCCAGCGCGTCCGCAGGCGATGGGGGGCCAGCGCCTCCACCCCCTGCAATTCGGGAAAGAAAAATCTGCTCATGGGTGGTAGTTCCTCCATATCCCCATCAGCTCCCCCCTGTTGTCCGCGATCCATGCCAGGACTTCGGCAAGTTCATGCCGTGGGATGTTACCGATAACGGCCAGCGTCTCCAGCTCTACCAGGACTTCCCGCCGGTCTCTGGACAAAACATGCACATGCGGCGGCAGGTGGTCGCGGTAGCGTATCTCGACCTTGAAGGATGGGAAGCGTTTCAATGTGGGCATGGCGTCATAATAGAGCAATGGTTGCGCTATTACAAGCCCTGCGCTTACACCTTTACACCTTCGGAAAAAGGTGTACGGCCCAAGGTGTAAGCCGCAAACCCTTGTGGCTGTAGGGCGCTTACACCTTTACACCTTTTACACCTCCAAATCGGTCAAGGTAAGGGTAGGTTCCGGCAAGGCAGGGGGCATACTCCATCTATGCCCCTTCCCCGTCCCTCAGTCTGTCCAGGTAGTCGGCCCATTCCTGCATCATGCGGCGGCGCTCTTCCACATACTGGGCGCGGTTGTAGGCATCCCGTACGCTGTTCTTTTCGGCATGGGCAAGCTGGGCCTCGATCACGTCAGGGCGGTAGCCCATTTCATTCAGACGGGTAGAAGCCATGCTGCGGAAGCCGTGGACGGTCATTTCATCCCGGCCATAGCCCAGACGGCGCAGGGCATTGAGCAGACCAACATCTGATATGCAGCGCGTGGCAGAAGCCGTACCGGGGAAGACAAGCTCCCTGTTGCCGGTGATGGCGTGCAGGGCTCGGAACATCTCAACCACCTGCCGGGCAAGCGGGACAAGGTGGGGCCGCCGCATCTTCATGCGTTCGGCAGGTATCAGCCATTCCGCCCTGTCCAGGTCGATCTCTGACCAGGTGGCCCGCCGCAGCTCGCTGGAGCGGACAAAGACATACGGCATGATCTTCAAGGCAAAGGAGACGGACACGTCCCCCGGATAGTCGTCTATGGCCCGGAGCAGAGCGCCGATTTCCCGCGGTTCGGTGATGGCGGCATGGTGGCGCACCGGCTTTGTGGTCAGGGCTTCGGTCAGGTGGCTTGCCGGATCGGCGACGATCATCCCGGCAAGGCGTGCGTAGCGCGTCACCTGTCCGCATATCTGGGCAAGGCGGCGGGCTGTCTCCAGGTGGCCTTGCCGCTCCACCTTGCCCAGCACAGCCAGGAAGTCAGGCGCGCCAAGCTCGGCAATGGGCCTGCTGCCAAGATCAGGAAAGGCCAGGGTCTCCAGCCGCCGGATGATCTGCCGGGCATGGTTGGGCGTCCAGCCCGCCAGCTTCTTCTTGTGCCATTCCCGCGCCACCACTTCAAAGGTCAGGCTCTTGGCGAGGGCTTCCGCCTTGGCTGCCTTGCGTGCGGCGCAGGGGTCTATGCCGCGTGCGATCATTTCCTTTGCCGTGACCGCCCGGGCCCGCGCCTCCTTGAGGGAAACGGCAGGATAGGTGCCGATGGCAAAAAGACGTTCCTTCCCTTCAAAGCGGTACTTGAGGCGCCAGAGCTTGCCGCCGCCTGGATTGATCAGCACATACAGCCCGCCGCCATCCGCTATCTTGTAGGGCTTTTCCTTGGGCTTCGCCGTCCTGATGGCGGTATCCGTCAGCTTCTTGGACATTGGGGGTACTCCTGACTTCAAGGGGGTATGTTTTTTTCAGATACCCCGCAAACGTACCCCCTCTTTTTGCGGCTGTCTATGAACTTTGGCGGACTTCAACGGACATCAAAAACGAAGAAAGTCCGCTCAGCTCAAGGCTTTGCGGACTTCTATGAACTTTGACGAACTATAGTTTGGCGGAGGGGGAGGGATTTGAACCCCCGGAAGGCGTGAACCTTCAGCGGTTTTCAAGACCGCCGCAATCAACCGCTCTGCCACCCCTCCGTGCGGAGCAGACCGCGCCGCCTCCTGCGCCAACCCTGCGTACAGGGCCCATGGCTTTGGGCGGTGCTTCGTCTGCGGGCTGTCGGGCCACGGCGCAGGGCCTGCCCGTCAGAACAGCCAGAAGCATATAGCACTTTTGGGCCCGGAGCGCAAAGGGCAAGCTGCCGGAGAGCCCGGCGGACCATAAAAAAAGCGGCGCCCTCCAGAAGAGGACGCCGCCGGATCCGCTGAGCGAAATACTACTTGATGGCGTCCTTCAGGCCCTTGCCGGGGGTGAACTTGGCAACCTTGCTGGCAGGGATGGTGATTTCCTTGCCGGTGCGGGGATTGCGACCCTTGCGGGCGGCGCGCTCAACCACCTTGAAGCTGCCGAAACCGGTGAAGGTCACGGATTCGCCGGAAGCAAGGGCTTCGCGCAGCGCAGCCACGACGGCGTCGAGGGCTTCTTCGGCCTTGGCTTTGGTGGGCAGGCCGGCCTTGGCATGGATCTTTTCAACAAGCTCAGCTTTGGTCATAGTTATACTCCAAAAAAAGAGTTTCGGGTTTCAATCTGTAGGCCAGACAGGGCATCCATACGTTATGGGCTTGGCCCGTGTCAATGGAAAATGCCCATATATCAAAGTTTTCCGGGCATCAGCGCCTTTTCGGGGACGCGCTTCGCATCCCCTGCGGGCGGAGCGCCCGCCATGATGCATCCGCGGGTGGTCAGGAAAGATCCACCAGGCTGACTTCGGCGCTCTTGAGCGGGTGCCCCAGGAAAAGGCTGCCGGTACGGATGAAGCGCAGCACGTTGTCCGTGGTCATGAAGCGGTGGGTACCGGGGGCGTCTTCCCGGCGCAGCAGGTCCAGCTCACGCAGGCGATCCTCCACGGCCACGGCGGCCGTCTCGGCCGAATCCACGATGCGCACGTCCTCGCCCACCACATGGCGCAGGGCCTCCCGGAACAGGGGGAAGTGCGTGCAGCCCAGCACCAGGGTATCGGGCCTGTCGGGACGTTCCGGGGAGAACAGGTCGCCCAGATAGCGGCTGGCGATGCCCTCGACGATGGGGCCGTCCATCCAGCCTTCCTCGGCCAGGGGCACGAAAAGGGTACAGGCCCTGCCCTGGACGCGGGCCTCGGGGCACAGGGAGGCGATGGCCTGCTGGTAGGCGCCGCCGGCGATGGTGGCCTCGGTGGCGATGACCACGATGCGCTTGTTGCGGCTGGCGGCCACGGCGGCCTCGGCACCGGGGCGCACGACCCCGAGGACGGGCAGGGGCGCGAAGTGTTCGCGCAGTTCCGGCAGGGCGGCGGAGGTGGCGGTGTTGCAGGCCACCACCAGCATCTTGACGCCTTCGTCCACCAGACGGCCCGCAGCCTTGAGCGTGTAGCGGATGATGGTGTCACGGCTTTTGGTGCCGTAGGGCAGGCGGGCCGTATCACCAAGATAGAGCAAGTTCTCGCCGGGCAGGCGGCCGGAGATGGCTTTGAGCACGGTCAGGCCGCCCATGCCGGAATCAAAGATGCCGATGGGCAGGGAAGCAGAGGGGTTCATGACGTTCCTTCGATGGGGGACGGCCCCGGTGGGGCCTCCCCGGGCTGGCACGTTGTGGGGACGGAAGGGCGCAAGGCGCCCCTGCCTGCCGGTAGGACGGGACGTGCCGCTCCCGGATGCGGCGGCATCCGATCAGGGGCATCATGTCCCGACTGCGGAAGGATGGCTTTTTTCACGCGGCAGGGCAAGGGAAAACGGGTGCCGGAGGTTGGGGAGCCATCCTTCCCCTGTCCCGTCAGGCCCCCGGGCCGGGCGTCGCGGGCCGCTAGAGGCCCTGCCACAGATAGCGCAGGGACGTGAAGAGCAGGATCAGGGCCAGCCCCCACTTGATGCGGCGCGCGGGCACGAAGCGCTGGCATCGTGCCCCCAGATAGCTGCCCATGAGCCCGCCCAGGCCCAGCAGCAGGCCCAGCAGGGGATCGGCGCCGATGCCGTCCAGCGAGGAGAACAGGCCCAGGAAGCCATAGCCCAGTACCCCGGCCAGCGAAGCCAGGAAGGTGCCCAGCAGCAGGGCCCCGGCGATGGCATGGACGGGCAGGCCGAAGATGCTGACCAGGAAGGGGGAAAGGATGGCGCCGCCGCCGATGCCGTAGATGCCGCCCGCCAGACCGATGCCCAGGCTGAGGGCCGCCAGGCGCGGGCAGCTGACGGAATACCGTGCCTCACCGAACGTGAAGACCAGACGGGAACGGTCCCAGCGCTCCACATGGATCCGGGCCATGCCGCCGCCCTTGCGGGCGGGCGCGGCGGGCCTGCGCAGGTCGCGGAACATGCGCCAGAAGATCCAGAGCAGCAGCAGACCGGCAAAGACCTTGAAACGGCTCTCGTCCGGCAGCCAGTAGACGCGGATCAGCGAACCCAGCACGATGCCGGGCAGGGTGCCCACGGCCACGGTCAGGGCCAGCGGCCAGAGCAGGCGCCCCTCGCGGGCGTAGCGCACGATGCCGCCGGGACAGGCCAGCACGTTGAAAAGATGGTTGGTGGCGCTGACGCCGGGGCTGGTGTAGCCCAGAAAGCTCATCTGGAAGGGCAGGAGCAGGAAGGCTCCCGACAGGCCGCCCATGGACGTGACGAACGAGATGCCCATGGCCGCCAGGACGGGCACCAGGGGGTGACACTCGATACCGGAAACGGGAAAGAACATGGACCACCTCCACAGGTTGTGCGACGGGGTAAAAGCAGAGTAAACTGATATGGATATTTTTGTCACGTTTTATTTTTTTACTAACATATGGAAAATAAAAAAATAAAAATAAAATAAGCGTGATTTTTTAGGGCACATTCATCACTATTTTATATGAAATAGTGATGAATCGGGCTGTGCGGCGGCTCTCCGGCCCCGCAGGGCCGGGCCTGCGGCCCGGTCACGCAGCGCGGCCCCCGGGGGCGCATTGCCTGTGCCGGGCGAAACGCGTATATTTCAGGCTTTCCCATCACCGTGCAGCAAAGGATTTCTTCATGCTCGCCATTCTCGAATACAAGGCAGGCAACCAGACCAGCGTGCGCCGTGCGCTGGAGCACCTGGGCATCCCCTGCCGCATCACCGCCGATCCTGCGGAACTGGAGCAGGCCCAGGGCATCATCTTTCCCGGTGTGGGCGCCGCCGGGCAGGCCATGGAGGCCCTGACCTCCGCCGGTCTGGACAGCGTGCTGCGCCGTACCGTGGCTGAAGGCCAGCCCCTGCTGGGCATCTGCCTGGGCTGCCAGATCCTGCTGGAACACAGCGAAGAGAACGACGTGCGCACCCTGGGCATCGTGCCCGGCCGCTGCGTGCGTTTCCCCGATCATATGAAGGAAGAGGACGGCAGCCCCGCCCCTGTGCCGCACATGGGCTGGAACAGCCTCGATGTGGTGCGCCCGGGCCGTCTGCTGCACGGCATCGAACCCGGTGCGGAATTCTATTTCGTCCACAGCTACTATGTGGAGCCCGCTCCCGAACTGGTCATGGCCACCACGGTCTACGGGAAGGAGTTCTGCTCGGTCTACGGCCGCGACGGCCTGTGGGCCGTGCAGTGCCATCTGGAAAAGAGCGGCCGCCCCGGCCTGACCGTGCTGCGCAATTTCTACGATTACTGCGACGAGGTGCGCCATGCTTAGCAAACGAGTCATCCCCTGCCTGGACGTGCGCGCCGGCCGCCTGACCAAGGGCATCAAATTCCAGGGCAACGTGGACATCGGCGACCCCGTGGAGAGCGCCCGCCGCTACTATGAGGAAGGCGCGGACGAGATCGTCTTTTACGACATCACGGCCTCGGCCGAGGAACGCGGCATCTTCCTGGACGTGGTGGAACGCGTGGCCTCGCAGATCTTCATCCCCTTCAGCGTGGGCGGCGGCATCTCGTCCGTGGCCGACATGCGCGCCGTGCTCAACGCCGGGGCCGAAAAGGTCTCCATCAACTCCGCGGCCGTGCGCAATCCCGACCTGGTGGCCGACGGCGCGGCGGCTTTCGGCTCGCAGGCCATCGTGGTGGGCATGGACGTGCTGCGCGTGCCCGTGAGCGAGAGCATCCCCTCCGGTTACGAGATCGTCATCCAGGGCGGCCGCCGTCGCATGGGCATCGACGCCATCGAATGGGCGCGCCAATGCCAGGAACTGGGCGCGGGCGAGCTCTGCGTCAACTCCATCGACGCCGACGGCACCCGTGACGGCTACGAACTGACCCTGACCCGGGCCATCGTGGACGCCGTGTCCATCCCGGTCATCGCTTCCGGCGGCGCGGGCGCGCCCGAACATATGTACGATGCCGTGAGCAAGGGCGGTGCCTCGGCGGCGCTCATCGCTTCCATCGTGCACTACGGGCAGTACACCATCCGCCAGTGCAAGGAAGTCATGGCCGAGAAGGGCGCCAAGGTCCGCCTGACGTGGTAGCTCCCGAAGCCCGCTGGCAGGCCCTGCTGCCCGTGCTGCGGCCCTGGCCGCTGGCCGTGGCCTTTTCCGGCGGGCTGGACAGCCGTTTCCTCTGTTTTTCCCTGCGGCGTGCGGGCTGCGACGTGCTGGCCCTGCACGCCACGGGGCCGCATGTGCCGCAGGCCGAGAGTGCGGCGGCGCGGCGCTGGGCCCGGGCGCAGGGGCTGCCCCTGCTGGAAGTGCGGCACGATCCCCTTTCCCTTCCCGAAGTGGCGGTGAACAGCCGGGAACGCTGCTATGCCTGCAAGCGGGCCCTCATGCGCCGTCTGCGTGATGCCCTGTCCGCCGCGGGCGGCTGCCGCATCCTTTGTGACGGCAGCAATGCCGACGATCTGACCGCCTTCCGGCCCGGGCAGCGGGCCGTGCGCGAGGCGGGCGTGCTCTCGCCCCTGGCATTGGCCGGGCTCCGCAAACAGGAGTTGCGCGATCTGGGCGCGTCCTGGGGCCTGGACGATCCGCAGCAGGCCGCCCGGCCCTGTCTGTTGACCCGTCTGGCCTACGGCATGCATCCCGAGCCGGTCCTGCTGGCCCGTCTGGCCGCTGCCGAGGCCGATCTGGCGGCCTTGCCCGGGCTGGGGGATTTTCGCCTGCGCCTGACGCCGGAGCCCGTCCTGCAGGCGGCCGTGCTGCCTGACGGCCTGCGCCCGCAGGTGATGCGGGTGCTGGATGCCCATGGCTTTGGCGGGGCCGGGATGGTGGAAGGGGCGGTCAGCGGCTTTTTTGACCGTTAAGGTAATTTTATCTTGATGCATTATCCCCTAAGAGATATTTTATATGAAATATCTCTTAGGGGGATTTTAATGTTAAAGAAATTTATTTGTTTAGCAAAATCTGTTCGTGAAGGAGCTTGGTGTGTCGCAGGGAAGGAAATAGTCTCTGGAAAAATTACGGATTGGATTCGACCAATAGGTAGAGAGAAAGAAGCTCTTACAATTGATAATTTTGAGTTTGGAGTTGGAAATATTCTTTCATGTGATGTTGATCTCCATTCTCCGAGTGATGTGCAGAAGGAAAATTTTATTATTTCAGAAAAACCGAATTGGCAGAGCTGGGGCTACTTCCCTAAAGATAAATTGGCGAAGCATCGTGGCGGTCATAGATGGCGTGCTGGGTGTCGAGCGTGAGATCGCTGCCTATATTCCGCAAGTCAAGC
>ENA-UEYI01001876-UEYI01001876.1-human-gut-metagenome-genome-assembly--contig:-NODE-1876-length-16081-cov-6.612222_pt1 | contig 16081 bp, 10 predicted proteins | sample MGYA00242900_ERZ507916 | MGnify/ENA primary metagenome ERZ507916 (study PRJEB26167, sample SAMN06115521) | human gut metagenome | host: Homo sapiens | place: China:Chongqing | collected 2015-09-02...
GCCTGTAGAATGACGATGCTGACGGTGATGACGATGTTTTTGATATACCCCTTTACCCTATCCCACGAACACCGTCATCACCGTCACGCTTATAGTGAAATGGCGCTTGCAGTTTACTACTGCTCGAAACAAAAATAGTGATATTACGAGAAACACAAAATCAGAATGACGCAGATGACGCTAATGACGCTGAATCTTGGATATGGTATAGGGGTATCCTAAAAACAGCGTCACAAGCGTCATCAGCGTCACTATCGTCACACAAGAGCAGCGCGGGGGTCTGGGGGTACACCCCAGAAATGTGCATGTGGATGACCACATGCTATGCTAGCAAAACACGTCTACCCCAAAACGATGACAAACAAACCCGATACCCGCACAAATTCGTATATGCTCTCAAGAGTGAATCACTTCTGATTCATCCAAAAATCTTGACTCGAAAAAGTGAATCAGTTCTGATTCATTCTTTCAGATAAGACACAATTTAAACAAAGGAAGAAATCTACATCGAAAGGCATCCACCTGATTTGAAAATTTTCCACAAAACATTCCGCGTTACCCACTTGCCAAATTCTGAAAATCCTGTATTATAATAGGTGTGGCGCTGAAATTTGCAATCCATTGGGATCGGAGTTTCAGTATTATGAAAAATACAATGTTGGAAATGACACGCTATGCGGCGCTGGCTCGTCAGGCTGTGGCGGAGGGTGTTGTCCTGCTAAAAAATGAGGCTGTCTTACCGCTGGCTTCCGGCGGCAGGGCGGCCTTGTTTGGGTATGCACAATTTCACTACTATAAAAGCGGCACCGGGTCCGGCGGACTGGTCAATGTGACCCATGTGTCGAATCTGCCGGAGATACTGGGCGGTGACGGCGGCTATCGGCTGGATGCCGAGGTGCAGGCCCGCTATGCCGCATGGCTGGCAGACCACCCCTACGAGATGGGCACCGGCTGGGCGCAGGAGCCGTGGTTCCAGCCGGAAATGCCGCTGGACGAAGAATTTGTCCGCGCTGCCGCCCAGCGCGCGGACACGGCGTTCATCGTCATTGGCCGCACAGCGGGCGAGGATCAAGACAACACAAACACCCCCGGCAGCTTTCTGCTGACAGAGGACGAAGAAAATATGTTGGCGCTGGTATGCCGCTATTTCAATAAATCTGTTGTGCTTCTCAATGTCGGCAACATCATTGATATGCAGTGGGTCGCGCGGTACGCCCCCGGCGCAGTGGCCTACATCTGGCAGGGCGGGCAGGAGGGCTGCCGCGGTGTGCTGGATGTGCTGAACGGCACGGTCAGCCCCAGCGGCAAACTGCCCGACACGATTGCCCACACCCCGGCGGATTACCCTGCTGCTGACCACTACGGTGCGGACGACCGCAATTTCTATGCCGAGGATATCTATGTCGGCTATCGCTACTTTGAAACATTTTCGCCGGAAAAGGTGCTGTATCCCTTTGGTTTCGGACTTTCTTACACAAAATTTGAGGTAAAGCTGTTGAGTGCGGACGAGAACGCCGACGGGATCACAGCCATTGCCACGGTCAAAAATACCGGCGCCCGACCCGGCAAAGAGGTCGTACAGCTGTATTGCACCGCGCCGCAGGGGCTTCTGGGCAAGCCCTCTAAGGTGCTGTGCGCCTTTGCCAAGACCAAAACACTGGGCCCCGGAGAAAGCCGGACTTTGACGCTGACTGTGCCGTGGCGTAATTTTGCCAGCTATGATGACAGCGGCGCCACTGGGTACAAGTCCGCCTTTGTGCTGGAAGCAGGTGACTATGTTTTCAGTCTGGGTACCGATGTGCGCAATGCCGCGGCGGTCTTTACGGTCACGCTGCCGCTGATGGTGGTGGAGCAGCAGGAATCCGCCGCTGCACCAGCCGCAGCTTTTGAGCGGCTGCGCCCCGGTGGGGACGGTTCCCCCGCATGGGAGCCCGTCCCCACTGAGGTCGAGCTGCCCGAGACCCGCCGCGCGGCCCGACTGCCAAAAGAGCGTCCCCAGACCGGGGACAAGGGCATCCGTTTGCAGGATGTGGCTGACGGCAAGGTGGATATGGCTGATTTTGTCGCACAGTTCAGCGACGACGAGCTTTGCACCATCGTCCGGGGCGAGGGGATGAACTCTCCGCGCGTTACGCCGGGTACAGCCGGGGCTATCGGCGGTGTCAGCGATGCCCTGCAGCACTACGGTCTGCCTGCGGCCTGTTGTTCCGACGGCCCCAGCGGTATCCGTATGGACTGCGGTACGGTAGCTTTCGCCATGCCCAATGGCACCTGCTTGGCTGCGACATTCAACGAGGAATTGAGTGCGGAACTCTACTCGATGGAAGGGTTGGAACTGCGCAAAAATCACGTTGACACGCTGTTGGGCCCCGGCATCAACATCCACCGCCATCCGCTGAATGGACGCAATTTCGAGTATTTCTCCGAGGATCCGCTTTTGACCGGAAAGATGGCCTGCGCCCAGCTGCGTGGGCTGCACCGCTGGGGCGTGACCGGGACGATCAAGCACTTTGCCGCCAACAATCAGGAGCATCGCCGCCACTTTGTGGAGTCGGTCGTTTCGGAACGCGCTTTGCGGGAAATCTACCTGCGCGGTTTTGAAATCGCTGTCAAGGAGGGGCGTGCTCGCTCAATCATGACATCCTATAACCCGCTGAACGGCTACTGGACGGCAAGCAATTATGACCTTGTCACGACGATTCTTCGTGGTCAGTGGGGCTACACCGGCCTTGTGATGAGCGACTGGTGGGCCGAGGGCAACGACCGTGGCGGTGCCGGAAGCACCAAGCATGTGGCCGCCATGGCACGCGCCCAGAATGATGTTTTTATGGTCGTGACCGACCCGGAGCATAACTCCGGTGGGGACGATCTGGCAGTCGCATTGAACGAAGGCCGCCTGACCCGAGGTGAATTGCAGCGCAGCGCGGCGAACATCTGCCGCTTTTTGCTGCAAACACCCGCTTTCCGCCGCAGTATCGGCCGCACGAGTACACTGGATGACCAGATGGAGGCAATGGCCGAGCAGGATATGCAGCAGGCCGCACAAAACGGTTTGCCCTTGACGCTGCGCGATGGCACAGCCATCGACATTGCAGCCATCGACAACGGCTACCGCCGCACAACGGCGTTCCGCGTAACGGCAGCCGAGGGCGGCAGCTACACCCTGCACCTGCGCTGCCGTGCCATGCCGGGCAACAGCCCGCTGGCCCAAATCCCGGTATCGGTGTTCGCAGGCCGTGCGTTCCTGAAAACTATGACCATCACCGGCGCTCAGACAGACTGGTGCGATTTTACCGTCAGCTTGCCCGCGTTGAACACAGGAGACGAGTTCTTCCTGCGGTTTTATTTTGGCCAGAGCGGCATGGAACTGGGCGCTGTTATATTGAAAAAATGAGAACTGCAAGTCGAAGTGGGAGGGAGGCTGCGGCCTTATGAAACTTGACAGCATAAAACTTCCAAGGCAGAAAAGTGTGCGCGGCGGTTGGTTTTTATCCTACATCCTTGTACTGATCGTGCCGCTGCTGCTCTGTTTGCTTTTATATAATTACTCCGCCGGTATTATTACGGCGGAGTCCAAGCGGATCTATGGTTCGGCGCTGGATCAGGCCCGCATCGACCTGGACGGCTACCTGACCGAGATCGAGCAGACGCTTTCCCGCACAATGCAGGACCAGACCGTGCAGCGAATGGTCACGACCAAGAAGCCGCTGGACGGTTATGATCAACTGGCATTGGTCAACACCCAGAGTGCGCTTTTAACGATTGAGACCGGGCACCCGAACATTAGCAATGTGTGGATCAGTCTGAACAATCTGGACAGTGTGATTTCCAGCCGGGGCTACCTCGACCAGCATTTGTTTTATCTGTCCCGGTTCAAAAACAGCAGCTTGAGTGAGGACGCATGGCGCGAGCTTCTGCACGAGTGTCACCCCCGGTGGGAGATGGTTCAGGTGGAGAACGAAGGCGGCACAGACTTTCTTTTTATCCGCTCTGCACTGACGAGCGGGCTGTCCTACGCCGATGCTACCGTTGTGGTGACGGTGAACAAAGATCTGTTCGTCAAACGGTTGCAGCAGTTCTGCTGGGACCCGGAGCTGGATTTCTATGTCTTAGCTGCGGACGGCACAGCCATCTGCAAAACGGCAGCGGATGACCCGCCCGCTATGGACATTGTGCAGGCAGCGGCTGACGGTTCGTTTGCCTTTGGATCGGGCGGTCAGCAAGCCTACCTGACCCGTGCCAGCAGCGTGACGGATTGGAAGTATGTGCTGAACATTTCCAATAAGCTGCTGATGAAAAACACCCGCATGACTCAGCTGTTCACCTGGGGTGGCATGGTGCTCTGTATGATGTTAGGGTTGGGGTTGTCTGCCGGGCTGACAAAGAAAAATTATCAGCCGCTGGGCGCGTTGGTCAGCCCCTATGACGGCACTGACGAAGCTCCCGACCTTGTCGAGAAAAACGAGTTTGAGCGGCTGGAATACTACTCCCAAAAGAGTCGCCGCGAGCGCAGCGACCAACAGCATGAGCTGTGGAAAAGTCAGCAGACCCTGCGGCGCTACTATTTAAAATCCCTGTTGGAAAGCCCGCTTGGTCTCAGCCAAGAGACTGCCGAGCGCGGCGGCATCCGGTTTGACGCACTGTTTTATACGGTGGTCGTCTTTAAAAATCCGATGGCCGACAGCGCACCGGAGGGGGATGGCTCGCTCTTTGCGGCGCTGCAGATTGCTATTATGAACATTTTCCAGGAAATTGCTGAGCCGCATTTTGCGCTGGAACTGACCGCCGTGGGGGAGACCTGCGTGGCCATTGTGGGCATGCAGGAAAGCACCACCGCACAGGACGAGCAGCTGCTGGCGGACATCCGTGAGACACAACAGCAGATCCGTGCCCACTTCCATGCGGACCTGGGGGCGGCTGTGGGCGAGACCCACGCCGGGGCGGCGGACATCCGTGCAGCCTACCAAGAGGCGCTGGAAGCACTGAGCTATCTGCGGGATAATGGCGAACCTGTGGCCTACCGCGGCATCCATGATGCCCGCATGGCCTACACATTCCCCTTGGAGACCGAGCGCAAGCTCATGGATTTGATTTCCTTGGGCAGCGAGGAAAACACTGCCGCCCTTATCCGGCAGGCGTTCCCGCTGGACGGTGCGGTACAGGACCCCAATGTGGCACGCTGCCTTGCCTATGACATTACGGCGGCCCTTATCAAGGGCGCAGCTATGGCCGGGCTGGACGACCAGAAGGACATCCGCTTCTCGCCCGGGGATGCGGGCAGTCCCGAGGAATTACAGGCACATTTGATTAAAATTTCCGCTACGCTCTGTGGCCGTGTGCGGCTGCTGAAGGGCAGCACCAGTACGACCCGCGCCCTCTGCGACCGGGTGGAGCAGTACATCAGGGAAAACTATGCCGACCCGGACCTGAATATCTCCCAGGTGGGGCAGCACTTTGACATGACGCCCACCTACTTGTCCGCGCAGTTCAAGAAAGAGACCGGGGTGGCGTTGTTGGCCTATATCAGTAATGTTCGCGTTGAAGCTGCTAAGCAACTGCTGGCGCAGGGGCTTTCGGTGGCAAAAATTGCCGAGCAGACCGGCTACCGCGACAGCGGCTCACTGATCCGCGTGTTCAAAAAGGTTACCGGCATGACGCCCGGGCAGTACAAGGCTGCACACAGCGAGGAGTAACCCCCAAAAGCAAAAGCCGGACTGTCGCAGTCCGGCTTTTGCTTTTGCACATGGCACTTATACAAGATGCACAAAAACAGACCGGTGCATTTTGTGCATAAATTTTGCCGTTTTAGAAATTGCCTATGTATTTTTGAAAATTCGCATCTTTGATTTGAGGTTTTGCCTATTTTTTGGGGCTTTTTATTCTGGTTTTGCTGGCGGCGGTGTGATAGTCTCTAAGCACGGAACGAACACCGGCCACCGAAAATCAAATCCATTCAGCGCCACAAAACCTCAGTGGCCGGGCCTCGTTCATAAGAGAGAAAAGCACTACAAAGAAGGAGGAACCCCAACATGAAAAAAATTAAGCAGGCCACCGCGCTGGCCGCTGCGGCAGTCCTGTCCGCCACGATGCTGGCAGGCTGCGGCGGCAGCACCGAAGGCACGGCATCCACCGCGACCGAGACCGCCAGCAGTGCCTCTACCGCTGCCGAGAGCGGTAACGCAGGTGAGTTCACCTACCCGATGGCCGCAGGTCACAGCATCACCTACTGGTGCAACCTGAATGAGAACATCGGCTCCTATTACAAAGATATGGGCGAAAGCCCCTTTGGCAAGGGGCTGATGGAGAACACCGGCGTGGACATCACCTTCCTGCATCCGCCAACAGGCGGAGAAAACGAGCAGTTCAACCTGCTGGTGGCCGACGGTGATCTGCCCGATGTTATGGAATACCACTGGCAGAACTACCCCGGCGGCCCCGAAAAGGCAATCTCCGATGGTGTTATCGTCTCGCTGAATGACATCATCAACCAGTACTGCCCAAACTTGAAAGCCTACCTGGACGCCAACCCCGAAATTGCCCGCCAGTGCCGCACCGATGACGGCAACTACTATGCGTTCCCATTCATCCGCGGTAATGAGGAACTGCGTGTCACGGAGGGACTGTTCATCCGGCAGGACTGGCTTGATGAGCTTGGCTTGGAAATCCCCACCACTATTGACGAGTGGCACACCGTGCTGACTGCCTTTAAAGAGGAAAAGGGCGCAACCGCTCCGTTCTGCTATGAATGGACGATGGGTGCCTTGACCGACAACAACCCCTTTGCTTACGCTTATGATACGAAACGCGGTTTTTATGTGGGCGAGGATGGCAAGTCCCACTACGGCGCAGCCGAGCAAAACTACAAAGAGTACCTGCAGACCATGCACGACTGGTATGCCGAGGGTCTGTTGGACCCCGACATGATGACTTCCAGCTACGAGACGGTCAGCGCCAAGATGAGTAACGGCAATGCCGGTGCGTCCTTCGGCTGGGCAGGTTCCCGCATGGGTGTCTGGAGCAATGCCGGTGTCGAAATCGAACCCAAGTTCAACCTGCAGCCCTGCCCCTATCCCTCCCGTGATAAGAATACTATCGTCAAGATGGGGCAGATTGACAGCGCCTGTCCCAACCAGGGCATGGTCGCTATCACCACCTCCTGCAAGGATGTTGAGGCTGCTGCCCGCCTGCTGGACTGGGCTTACAGCGACGAAGGTCATATGTACTATAACTTCGGTACGGAGGGTGTTTCCTACGAGATGGTCAATGGTGAGCCTGTTTACACAGACCTGATCCTGAACAACTCCGATGGCATGGCTCCCGGTACGGTTATGACCCATTACATCCGCGGCAACTACAACGGTCCTTTCGTGCAGGATCTCCGATATCTGAAGCAGTATTACACGCTGGATGGTCAGAAGAAGTCCAATGAGACTTGGGCTGTGGCAACTGCTGCTCAATATGCCATGCCCAATGTCACCCCTACGGCCGAGGAGAGCGAGGAGTACTCCACCATCATGAACGAGGTCGAGACCTACCGCGATGAGATGACCAACAAGTTCATTCTGGGTACCGAGAGCCTGGATAACTTCGACCAGTATGTTGAGACGCTGAACAGCCTGGGTCTGCAGCGCGCCATCGAGATTCAGGACGCTGCTCTGGAACGCTACAACGAGCGCTGATAACACCCTGTTTCGGCAGCCATAACATGGGACGGGCAGCTGGCCCGTCCCACTTTTTTCTCAAAGGGAGAAATTCTTATGAAAACACCTACCGCCAACAAGACGGAAAAAACGACCAAGCCGGTCAACCGCAACGGCTTTGCGTTCCGCGCCCGCCGGGACTGGCAGCGCAACTGGGAGCTATACATCATTATCATCCCCGTGCTGGTGTATTTTATTCTGTTCCAGTATAAGCCGATGTACGGTGCGCTGATCGCATTCAAAAACTTCAAGCCTGCACTGGGATTTCTCGGCAGCCCGTGGGTCGGCTTGGACAATTTTACCCGCTTTTTCACAAGCCCGTTCTTTGGGCGTCTTGTCCGCAACACGCTGCTGCTGAGCTTTGAGCTGCTGCTGTTCGGCTTCCCGGCGCCCATCATTCTGGCGCTGCTCATCAACGAAGTCCATCATAAGGGTTTTAAAAAGAGTGTTCAGACGCTGACCTATCTGCCCCACTTCATCTCGCTGATCGTCGTCGTCGGCATGATTACCGACTTCTCGATGACAAGCGGTCTGTTCAATGACATCCTTGTCTTTTTCGGCGGTGAGCGCAGCCCGCTTTTGCAGAACCCGGCACTCTATCGCACCATCTATGTGCTGTCCGACATTTGGCAGCAGGTTGGCTGGGGCTCCATTATTTATCTGTCGGCTTTGTCCGGCGTGGATGCCCAGCTGTATGATGCCGCCTCCATCGACGGCGCGGGTCGCTTCCAAAAGCTTTTGCATGTCACACTGCCGGGCATCATGCCCACCATCATCACAATGCTGATCCTGCGCATTGGCAGCCTGATGAGCATCGGCTACGAAAAGACCATCCTGCTCTACAACCCCTCCACCTACGACACGGCGGATATTATCTCGTCCTATGTTTACCGCGTTGGTCTGCTGGAACAGGGCTGGAGTTACTCTACGGCCATCGGCCTGTTCAACAGTGTCATCAACTTGATTTTACTGGTGCTGGCGAACAAGCTCAGCAAAAAGCTGGCCGATACAAGCCTTTGGTAAGGGGGGGATCCACCATGCTGAATACAAAAACCACGAAGATCAAAATGTCCACCGGCGAAAAGATCTTCTCCGTCATCAACTATATTTTCCTGGCACTGGTGGCCGCTGCCTGCCTGTACCCGATGCTGTATGTGCTGTTTGCGTCTTTTTCCAACAGCAACCAGCTTATGCGCCACACCGGCATTCTGTTGTGGCCGCAGGGGTTCAGCGCCGGCGCGTATGAAATGGTGTTCAAAAACCCAATGATAGCGCGCGGCTACCTGAATACGATGTTCGTGCTTGTCATGAGTTTGATTTTGCAGATCACGCTGACCTCGCTGGGTGCGTACTTTCTCTCCCGCCGCAATGTCATGTTCCAGAAGCCCATCATGCTGCTCATTACCTTTACGATGTTCTTCTCCGGCGGCATGATCCCCACCTACTTGAATATGAAGAGCCTGCACCTGACTGGCAGCCTGTGGGGCTTGATCCTTCCGTTCATGATCAGCGTGTACAATCTGATTATTCTGAAAACCTCGTTTGCTTCTATTCCGGAATCCTTGATTGAGGCCGCCCGCATCGACGGCGCAAGCCATCTGAAGGTGCTGTTCTCCATTGTGCTGCCGTTGTCCAAGGCAATTCTGGCTGTTATGGTGCTGTATTATGGTGTCGGTGTGTGGAACGGCTGGTTCTGGGCGTCTGCTATCCTGCGTGACCGCGAGATGTACCCCCTGCAGCTCGTCCTGCGCGAGATCTTACTGCAGAACAGCACCTCCAACATGACGGGCGGCACCAGCGTTGGCGATGTGGAATCTGTGGCCGCCACTGTCAAGTATGCCACCATCATGGTCGCAACAGTGCCGATACTCTGCATTTATCCGTTCCTGCAGAAATACTTTGCCGCCGGCGTCATGGTCGGCGCAGTCAAGGAGTAAAGGAGAAAAAGTATGTCCGAACGTTTCACTGCGCCGCAGGATGATGCGCTGTATTTACAGATGTGCGCGGAAATCGAGGAAAAGCTGCGCCGTGCCGCGCCGCTGTACACCCGCCGCTACCCGCATGTCAGTACCCTGCCCGCCGAGGGGCTGCGCTACACGCCGGAGGAAAACAACATCTGGACTTCCTCTTTCCTCCCCGGTATGATGTGCTTGGCCGCCAAGCGCACCGGAGACACTGCGTTCCTGCAATACAAGGACGACTACCTGGCATCGTTCAAGGCACGGCTGGATGGCCGCATCGGCATCAGCCACGATCTGGGCTTTTTGTACACCTTGTCCGCTGTTGCTTTGTACAAGCTGACGGGGGATGAGGAGGCCAGAGCGCTGGCCCTGCGCGCTGCCGATATGCTGTGTGAGCGCTACAACGAGAAAGGCCGCTACATTCAAGCGTGGGGCGAGTTCAATGTCGGCACGCCCTATGTAAAAATCATCGTGGATACGATGCTGAACCTGCCGCTGCTGTTCTGGGCCGGCGAGACGACCGGGAACGCCCGCTATGCGGACATTGCCACCGCCCATGCCCATACCTGCGCAGACTATCTCGTGCGGGAGGATTACTCCTCGTTCCACACCTATCTGATGGATCCCGCCACAGGTAAGGCTGTTGAAGGGCGCACGCATCAGGGCTTCCACGATAACACAACTTGGGCGCGCGGGCAGGCATGGGTCGTGACCGGGTTTGCGCTGGCCTACACCTACACAAAAGAACCGCGCTTTCTGGAAGTGAGCCGCAAGGCCGCCGAGGTGTTTTTGCAGAACCTGCCCGCCGACTTTGTCCCCTACTGGGATTTCACCTTTAACGACCACATCCCCGACCTCCGGGACAGCTCCGCTGCGTCGATTTTTACCTGCGGACTGCTGGAGCTGGCACAGTATGCGGACAACGCCGAGGCCGCGCAAGACCGCGCCGCCGCCCGGACCATTGTGCGCAGCCTCTACGACCATTATTTTCTGCATGACCCCGACCGCGCGGGCGTGCTGACCGACGCCATCTACCACCGCGATACCGGTGCAACCTGCGTCATCTGGGGCGACTATTTCTTCTATGAGACCCTCCTGCGCCTGCTGGGCGGGGATAAGTGCTTCTGGTAAAACCAAAAGGCGAGGCGGAAGCCCCGCCTTTTATTGAAGTAGGAAAGGATTGCTATTATGGATGTTTTTGCATCGGCTTTAGCCGCTAACCCTATGCAGACCCGACAGGACGCCGTCACGGCGCTGCTGGATTTGATTCGTCCGCTCAAAGCTTTTTACTCACCGGGGGACGCCCTGCTCAAGGTCGGCAACACAGCTGCGCACTACGGTGAAAAGGACGCCCGCATGGAGGGCTGGGCGCGTATCTTATGGGGGCTTGGCCCGCTGTTTGGCGGCGATAACACTACGCTGCCTGCTGAACAGCAGGCAGAAATCGCGGTGTGGGGCGACCTCTACCGCACGGGTCTTATCCATGGCACCGACCCAAGCCATCCCGAATACTGGGGGGATATCTTCGACTATGACCAGAAGATGGTCGAGACTGCCGCGCTGGATCTGGCGCTCTGCCTTGCCCCGGATATGCTTTGGACACCGCTGACCGACGCCCAGAAGCAGAACGTCTACCGCTGGCTCAATCAGATGAATGCCCACCGCATCCACCCCAACAACTGGCGTTTTTTCCGCATCTTAACGAATATGACCTTTGCACGGCTGGGTCTGCCCTATGATACCGACCAACTGAAGGATGATTTTGGCGTTGTCGAGCATTGCTATACCGGCGGCGGCTGGTATTTTGACGGCAACCCCGGTCAGCTGGACTACTATATTCCCTTTGCCATGCACTTTTACTCGCTCATTTGGTCGGCGCTCTCCCCGCTGGACGCCGATGGCTACGCGACCAAACTTAAGACCCGCAGCGGCGAATTTGCCGGGGATTTCATCCAGTGGTTTTCCGATGACGGCGCGGAGATTCCGTTTGGCCGCAGCCTGACCTACCGCTTCGCCCACGCGGCATTCTTTGCGGCCTATGCGTTTGCAGGGGCGCAGAATGAAACGATCCCATGGGGTGCGGTGCGTCATACCGTGCTGACCAACCTGCACCACTGGTTTCAATACCCCATCACCGACGCGGCGGGCGTGCTGACCATCGGCTACCAATACCCGAACCTGCTCATGAGCGAGCGGTACAACGCCCCCGGCAGCCCCTATTGGGCGTTTAAGGCGTTCCTGTTTTTGGCGCTGCCCGCCAATCATCCATTCTGGACGGCGCCCGATGCAACGGTTCCGCACCCGGCACGGCAGCGGCAGGACAAACCGCACATGCTCGTCTGCCACGACGGCGGGCATATCACGGCGTTCACGGTGGGGCAGCACTGCATGAACCATGGGGCCGTCAGCGCCAAGTATGAAAAGTTTGTCTACTCCAACCGCTTTGGCTTCAGCGTTGGGCGCGGCACCGATCTGGAGGACGGCGCGTTCGACAACACATTGGCTGCCAGCCCGGCAGGGATGAACTTCTATCGTATGCGTTATGGTACGGACAACTTTGCCGTGACGGACGCTTACACCTACGCCGCCTATACCCTGCTGCCCGGCACCACGGCGCAGAGTTGGGTCGTGCCCTGCGGCGGCAGCTGGCATGTCCGCGTGCATAAAATCATGACGACTTCGCCCGTAGATATTGCCGACGGCGGCTTTGCCCTGTCTGTCGAGGAGCCGTTCACCCGTCGCGTCGGAGCCGAGGACGGCAAGGTGCTGCTGCAGCGGGTCGAGAATGTCAGAGGCGGCAAGGCTGTGTTTCTGCCGTGGGGCTGCACGGCGGCGGTCAGTCTGCTGGGCGGCGCACAGACCGAGTTTGTGCGCACCTTCCCCAACACGAACTTGATGGCAAACCTCTGCGCTGTGCCCTATTTGAAAGCCGCCTTGCAGCCCGGTACGCATATTTTGGTGGACGCTTTCTACGCCCGCCCGGCGGATGCCGATGAGCGCGGCGGTTTCGCAGTCAAGCCTTTTGCTACGCGCAAAGGCAATGCAATCGAGATCTCCTGCGCGGACGGCCGCACGATTCGTATTGATCCGGAGGGCTGAACCATGCACAAAGCGCTGCTGCGCCGCTGGTGCGACGCGATGCTCAAATATCAGCTGCATGACACAGGCGATACCCGGCTGGACGGCGGGCTGCTCTGTCCTGCCTGTATGCGGGTACATGGCCGCAGTGCCGATGCGATTTTGCCGCTGGTGACCCAGTGGCAGACCGACGGCGACGAGCGCTGTCTGCATGCGGCGGAAAAGCTGTTCGCATGGTCGGTCAATATGCGCCGCCCCGACGGCAGCATGAACAATGACACGAACAGTAATTGGAACGGCATCACGGTATTTTATGCAAACGCCTTGGGTGAAACGCTGCTCTGGTACGGGGACAAGCTGCCCGCTGCAGACCGCGATGCATGGACAGCCCGCTTTGCCGAGATGGCGGAGTATCTCTGCCAAAATATTGAAAGAATCGGAGGCAATGTCAACTATCCCATCACCTGCGCCTACACAATGGCACTGGCCGCGCGCCTTTTAGGTGGGGAGCTGTTCGCAGCCAAGGCAAAGCAACTGGTGGACTTTGCCGTGACACACATCACGGCGGACGGTCTTTTGTACGGCGAAGGTCACCCTATGGCAGCCGTAACGCCCAAGAACTGCCGCCCGGTGGATCTTGGTTATAATGCGGAAGAATCGCTGCCTGCGCTGATTCTGTACGCTGAATTGACCGGGGATGAGGATGTAGGCCGCGCTGTGCTGCGCACCGCACAGGAGCACCTCAACTTTATGCTGCCCGACGGCGGGTGGGATAATAGCTTCGGCAGCCGCAGTTACAAGTGGTGTTGGTGGGGCAGCCGCACCTCAGATGGATGCCTTGCGGGCTTTGCAGCCCTGAGCCGCCATGACCCGGTGTTTGCCGCCGCTGTGCAGAAAAATCTGGAATTGCTGAAGCAATGCACGCATGACGGTCTTTTGTACGGCGGACCGATGTATAGAACAGCAGGGGAACCCGCTTGCATCCATCACACATTCTGCCACGCCAAGTCCGTGGCGGCGCTTGTGCATGATGGCTGGCAGTCCCCGGCGGCGCTGCCCAAGTTGCCATCGGAGACTGCGGCTGGAGCACGGTATTATCCCGCCATCGATACGGTTCGCATCGCGCAAGGCAACTGGCGCGCGACTGTGACAGGGTATGACTATGAATACCTGCCCGGCGGTCACCCCACGGGCGGTATGGTGTCACTGCTGTGGCACGCTGCCCGCGGTCCGGTGCTGGCGGGCAGTATGGACCCTTACCGCCAGAACGAGCCGAACAATATGCAGATGCCGCGCTGGCAGTTTGACATTTGCACCACGCCGCGCATCGAACTGCGCCGCGACGGTAAAACCTATTGCAGCAGCAGCGATTTGACTGCCGCCTTGACTGTGGGCAAAAATGAGACGAGCGCGGGCGGCAGACTGCGCACTGCGGCCCAAGACGCCGCCGGACGGTACGCTTTTGCCGTTTCCGTAATGCCGGGAAAAGTTACCGTGACGGGTCAAAGTGAGGACGCGGACGCAAGGTTTATCCTGCCCGTCATCTCGCCGGAAGGGGAAAATGTTGCGTGGCAGGATGCCAACACCGTGCGCATCGGCAGCGGTCCCGCTGCCCTAACCGTGCAGGCAGACCGCCCGCTGACCCTGCCGCCGGAGTACGGCACACCCGTCCGTTTTCGCCGCCTGTTCAACCCGGTAGGCGGCTTCCAGTCCGTGGTGCTGACCCTGCCCGCAGAGCATCCATTCACTGTTACTCTGAAAATTGGAGATAAAGAATGAACGATATATTGCTAAAAATCAAAAACGGAGACAGAACACTGGCGCAAGCCTGCAACCACCTTGTCTACCCAGCAGCCTACGCACCCGGCGATAGTATTACCCTGACCGTGCCGGAACCGGGGTACTATGTCATCCGGCTGGACGATGCCATGAATGAGGAATTTGTCTACATGAAAGAAACTTCTTTCACGCTGGAAATTCCCTTTGCGGAAGCGCGAATCAGTTACAGCCCGCGAGCTTTTTCCGGACCGATGCACTATCTGTCGGCACGGTCCGCGCGGACTGAGGAGATCGCAGCACCGCGCAATCTGGCCCGCAACGGTTATGACTGCCACGGCAATACGTCCTGCTACCCCCACACATGGGCCAATGTGGAAACGCGGGGGGAAGCCGTTTTTGCCGCCCGCAATGCCATTGATGGCATCATCTGCCCAGAAAGCCACGGTGCCTACCCTTGCCAAAGCTGGGGCATCAACCGTGATCCGGAAGCGTGCTTGACACTGGAATTCGGCCGCCCGGTCAGAGCAGATACATTGGTGCTGACGACCCGCGCAGACTTTCCCCACGATGCGTGGTGGAAAAGCGCGAGAGTCACGCTTTCAAACGGAAATACACGGATCCTTACGCTGAAAAAATCCCCCGAGGGCAAGGGGCAGAGCTTTGATTTGGGCGGATTCGTCATCACAAGTCTGATGCTGGACAACCTGAAAAAGGCCGACGACCCCAGCCCATTCCCGGCGCTGACACAACTGGAAGTATGGGGAACGAATGTATGCGATTAGAACGTGTGACTTCTGCCGCACACCCGATGTATACGCAGACGATGGCACTGTATAAAAAAGCTTCCCGCCCTATGAGCAGCGCAAAACACCGTCGCAGGAGCGTATTTTAGGGGATGGAGATTACACCTTTGTGCCAGTGTGTGACGGCAAACTATTTGTTGGTCTTGTGCTGTATCGGGAAACTGCAGAGTATCTGTATATCGAGCATTTTTACATTCTGCAGGCTCTGCGAAACCATCGTTATGGGCGGCGGACGTTGGATCTGCTGGCGGAATGCGGCAAGACTTTGATTTTGGAAATCGATCCGTCGATGGATGCGATTGTCTGCCGCCGCAAAATGTTTTATGAGCGCTGTGGCTTTGCCGAGAATCCTTTCCCACATATACACCCGCCCTACCACGCTGAAAATCGCGGTCATGCCCTTGTCGTTATGACGATTTTCCTACCGATTCCGCAGGAAAAATACAACGACTTTTACCGTTATCTAACTGAAAAAGTCTTGAAGGACGTCTTTTGACGGAAAGGGCAAATTCATTATATCGCATGATAGCAACTGTGTGCAATCGTAAGTTGTACTCTCTGGTGTTAAGTTGTACGCATCACGGCAAAATTCCGGCGGAAAAATTCAGATTTTTATGCTTTTTAGTATTTTATTTATTTAGTATTTATTTGTGCAGGCTTTTCCTGTACAGGTGAAACCCGTCCGGGCAACGCCTGCACAGGAAAAGCCGTTCTTGGGTAAGAAAGCCCCAAAGGCGGGGAATTTGGAGCGGTATTTGGC
>ENA-UEYI01001879-UEYI01001879.1-human-gut-metagenome-genome-assembly--contig:-NODE-1879-length-16078-cov-6.105618_pt1 | contig 16078 bp, 17 predicted proteins | sample MGYA00242900_ERZ507916 | MGnify/ENA primary metagenome ERZ507916 (study PRJEB26167, sample SAMN06115521) | human gut metagenome | host: Homo sapiens | place: China:Chongqing | collected 2015-09-02...
GGTTGAAGAAGGGTTGGACGTTGTTTCAACAACGCTGAGAGCATACTTTCAAGATTTCACCCCTGCCGAGCACCTTCTCGGGCACATGTTCGAGAAGGGGCGGCGGGTTCCGAGGGGGGGCGAAAAGAGGCAAAATATATTTAAATTGGGCTTTGAAATATATTTTCTTTTTATTACAGCTTCCTCAGAAATTGGATTTCCGTGAGTAATGCCGATATAAACTTTATCAGAATGTGAAATATCATTTGATGGGTTTAAGAATTTAAATGAGAATATTCTGTATTTCATTGCAGACAAAACAGGGTTTTGATAAAATGAATTTGAATTAACCAACAACAGAATGACCATAGCTAACATAGCTAAAAAAGCAAGTAGACCTCTAAAAGAATCAACATCGTCTGTTATAAGAGGTAAAACATATGTAACTAAAAAAGTTGCACCACTATCATTTGGAGATTCTTCTATAATAATTTGTTCTCCAGCCGATTTAAAACCTGATTTCTGAATTCCTTTAAAACCTAATGCAATAACTATTGTAAGTGCTAACCAAACTGTTCCTATAAATGAAACTACAAATCCTCCAAATGATGAGTGCTGTATTGCAATTACAAATGTGTATAAACCGTTAGTTTTAAAAGCATCCGCAAATTTACAAATTAGATTACAGTATAACGGAACATTTAAATGCTTGATTGTCAACAATAAAAACAGAGGTGCAAAAGATTGTATTGTAAGGCTTCTTTTTAGCTTTAAATTTTCTTTTTCCATTTTTCAAAACCCTTCCAGTATATTGTTAAAAGTTCATAGTATGTCATTGAATAAGGAACAGCATTATTGTTCCAAAAATAGAAAACTCTATTTCAAAACTGTAACATCTTTTCCTCCCACCATCACACCACTTCCGCACACCCGACCCACGCCCCGTGTATCGCTGTGAAACTGCTGTCACCGCAGACATATTACCCTATACGCCAAATCACCGTATTCCGCCAAAACAGTACAGTCTGCCCAACACGCATAAACCGCACCGTTAAGCCACCTATCCCGATTTACTCCGCTTTCCTTGACATCACAACCACGCACTCAACGTGCCTCGTATGCGGGAACATATCAAACGGCTGAATATCGGTCACTGTGTACTTTTTCGTCAGCGTTTTCAGATCCCTTGCCTGCGTAGCCGGATTGCAGGAAATATAAACTATTCTTTCCGGTGCGATTTTTACGAGCGAGTTTAAAAACTTTCTGTCCGCTCCCGTCCTTGCAGGGTCGAGAATTACTGCGTCATAATGCGTGCCGAGCTTTGCCTTCTTTTCAAGAAATTCGCCTGCATCGCCACGGTTAAAAGCAATGTTGCGGGTAAGCCCGTTTTCGTGACAGTTCTTTACTGCGTCACGGACGGCTGATGCGTTGTATTCAATGCCCTGTACCTGCTTTACATAGTCAGAGGCTATTATGCCTATCGTGCCTATTCCGCTGTATGCGTCAAGCAGAACGTCCTTCTTCGTGAGCTTCGCCGCCTTTATAGCGTAGTCGTACAGCTTTTCGGTCTGTGCGTGATTTATCTGATAGAACGAGTGCGGAGATATTCTGAATCTTTTTCCGCAAAGAATATCCGTAATGTATCCCTCGCCGTAAAGCACCTCGTTATTTTCTCCGAGAAGAAGCATTTCGGGAGTGCGGTTTACCGAGAATGTCACGCTCGTAATATCCGGAAACCGCTTTACAAGCGCTTTCACAAAATCGTGCTTTTTAGGGAACATTGAGTTTCCGCCGACAAGAGTAACCAGTATCTCTCCGGTATTCTTTCCGACACGGACAAGCACATGACGTAAAAAGCCACGCTCCGTACCCTCGTCATAAGGATGTAATTTGAACGATCTGAGCAGATCTCTTATGCCTACTATTATCTCGTCCGCACGTTTATCGTCAAGCATACAGCTGTCAATTCCGACAATGCCGTTTCTGGATGACTGATACACGCCCGAAATTATCCTGCCGTTTCTGTCAGAGCGGAATACCGCCTGCACCTTGTTTCTGTAGTTGTACGGATCGTCCGCACCTATAATTTTAGATACCTTGCCGAAACCGCCGAGCAGCTTTTCGGTATCCTTCTGCTTCCATTCAAGCTGCTGTTCGTATGTCATGTTGGACAGCTGACAGCCACTGCATTTTTTCGCAACGGGACATTTCTTGTTTGCCATTTATATTTCCTGTTCTTTCTCCAAAAATTCTTCAAGACCCTCAAGACGCATTTTCATATCCTTCCTTCCAAGCTCATAAACGCTTTTCAGCCTGTCGGGATTTCTCTCCGTTCTGCTTATCGTTATCGGCTCAGACGGACGGATAATAAATACCTTGCCGCTTTGTTCAAGTTCGCATAGCTTGTCTATGCTTTCGTTGTAGACATTGTGACGGTTTTCAAGCGCATTGCACAAGTCGGGGAATTTACCGTAGAACGAGCGTATCAGCAGCTTGTTCATCGGCTTTTTGCGGTAGTTCATATCACGTGTGAGGATTACCACCTGCTTTTTGTATCCCATTTCGGAAAAATGCTCAAACGGTATGCTGTCGGAAATTCCTCCGTCAAGATACGCCCTGCCGCCGATTATAACAGGCTTTGATATAAACGGCATCGAAGCAGAAGCACGGAGCATTTCCATATCCCGAAGTACGCTTTTTACCTTCAGATACTCCGGCTTTCCCGTTTTTACATCGGTCATCGTTGCATAAAACGGCACGCCCGATTTCTGATAGGCTTCGTCATCGAATTTGTCAAGCTCGTTCGGCACTTTGTAATAGGCATATTCCGTGTTGAAAAAGTCACCGCTTTTAAGTAACGGCTTTATCCCCATGTAGTTCCTGTCGCCGTTGAAGCGGCAGTTGTAGCGGATGACCCTGCCGTCCTGTCTTGACAGGAAATTCACTCCGAACACCGCACCTGCCGATGTTCCTATTATCCCGTCAAAATTTATATCGTTTTCAAGAAGTACGTCAAGTGCGCCTGCCGTGTACATTCCACGCATAGCGCCGCCTTCAAGCACAAGTCCTGTTTTCATAATGTTCTCCGTTAAATTTATTTGCCGTATTCGTTGTCAAATTCTTGTATTTCTCTGAGCATATCCTCAGTACTGTCATCGCTCATATCGTACCATTCCATCTTTTTCAGATACTTACCGAGCCAGCTGTCGTGAAGCGCATTTGCCACGATTCCGACTTCGCTGAAAGAATCGTTACCGTCCCCGATAACAAAAGCAAGCCGCTTATTATCTGTCGGCACTTCTTTAAAATTACACCCTGCAAACGCTTCTCTTACTGTCTTATATACCGCATCCAAATCGTGCTGCTGTAAGCTCAGCACTTTTTCATTATCTATTTCTACCGTGATTTTGTATAAGTAATCCATACCTGCCGTCTTTTCGTAATATATTTTTAGTACCGCCATATTTGACAACATCCGCCCGATACGCTATAATATTCAGTGCGATAAGCGGATGCGCTGTGATAATATTCTATCACTTTTCGATATTATTTGCAATACGAAAAAGTCCGCCCGAAAGGAAATAATAAACAATATGGCTGAAATAATAGATGTTGCCGATATAAATATACCCGAGCTTGAAATATACACTCACCTGACAGATGCACGGCTTCGCAAGGTGTACGAGTATGAACACGGAATATTCATAGCCGAAAGTCAGACGGTTATAGAAGTAGCCCTTGATGCAGGCTGTAAGCCGATTTCGATGCTCACAGACAGAAAGTATATCAATGACCGTGCAAACGGCATAATAGAGCGGTGCGGTGATATTCCGGTATATACCGCCGACAGTAAGATAATGTCCGGGCTTACAGGCTATGAGCTGACACGGGGAATGCTCTGCGCTATGGAGCGTCCTGCGCCGAAAAGGGCAGAGGAGCTATGCAGAAACGCACGAAGGATCGCCGTGCTCGAAAATATAGCCGATGTCAGCAACACAGGTGCAATAATTCGCTCTGCGGCGGCACTCGGCATAGACGCTGTGCTGATAACCCCGTCCTGCTGTGACCCTCTTTGCAGGAGAGCCATAAGAGTAAGTATGGGAACGGTATTTCTTATCCCGTGGGGATATATCGGAGAGGATGAGCATTGGTGGCAATCGCACGGACCCGCATATCTTAATTCGCTGGGCTTTAAAACAGCGGCAATGGCACTCACAGATAACTCGGTAAGTATTGACGACAAGACGCTTCAGAGCGAGGAACGGCTTGTTATAATACTCGGCTCTGAGGGTTACGGACTGTCGCAGAAGACTATAGACGGCTGTGATTACACGGTAAAGATACCGATGTATCACGGTGTCGATTCGCTCAACGTCGGTGCGGCGGCCGCTGTCGCATTCAGAGAGCTGAGAGTAAGAGAATAATAAAAGGGCTGAATTGCAACTAAGCAGTTCAGCCCTTTTATTATTACACTATGAATATTAAGTTATCTTATAAAATCCGTTCTTACAACCGCACTTGTATCGGGCAGTGCAATGCCGTTCTTTCTGCCAAGTTCAAAGCACTTCATCATCCACGCCATGTTCTTTGCAAGGTTCTGCATTGTCTGCATACCCTCAAGATCCTGCTCGGCTTCACCGGGTACTCTGCCGTATACCATGTTCCAGTAGGTAGAGCCAACAACAGGCATCTGTGCTATGCCGAAATACTTGTTCAGGCAATCGAACGATGCTGAACTGCCTCCTCGTCTTGCAACCGCAACCGATGCACCTGGCTTGAATCTGAAAGCTGCACCGCCTGCGTAGAATGCTCTGTCAAGGAATGACAGGATACGTCCGCTCGGGTGAGCATAATATACCGGTGTGCCGAACACAAATCCGTCCGCTTCTTTAGCTTTTGCTATAAACTCATTAACATCGTCATCGGTGAAAGCACAGCCTTTTTCACTGCACTGTCCGCAGCCTATGCAATCTCTGACAGGCTTTCCGCCCATCTGGAATATCTCGTATGAAATGCCCTCGTTTTCAAGCGTCCTGCCTACTTCAAGCAGTGTGGCGTTGGTATTGCCGTTCGCCTTCGGACTGCCGTTGAGCATCAATACTTTCATTAAAATCGCTCCTTCAAATAATATACTGCAATTTTGCGTTACAGATTATATCACCTTGAATACAAATAGTCAAGGCAAAATTTACCGCATAATTTCATGCTGTTTATCATTCCGTCATTCCCACAATCTGCCTATACATTTCCTCATCGTCATAAATAAGATAAAAGTCGGTCGGAACAAAGTATCTCTCCTGTAATACCAAGCTCAGTTCATCCGCAAATTTCTCCGTGCTTTCATACTTACGGGTAATGACCTTTTCGCTGTCTGTCGGATAAATTTTAAGTGCGGTATCGTTAAATATTCTCTGCCATAATTCGCTGTGTCTGCCGCAGAAATGATACTCGGTTTTACCGAACTGAGTTATCATCTGCAATGCCTCGTTTTCGATAAATTCGCTGTTATCGGTGTTGTTTACAATATAGAATATCAGCGCAATATGTTCCTTTACGGGTGTAATTGAACCTGTCAGCAATTTGGCGCTGTACAGATTATCCCGCAGCTTTTCACATCTGTCCATTTATTCTTCCTCCGGGTAAATTATGCCGTGTTCCTGCCTGAACCTTGTCATTATCTCCATAACATCGGCGGTGTAGTCAAGGCACATTACGTTTTTGTCGCCGTTTACCGCCTTTTCCATATCGGTTATTTCATAGTAAAGCGCATCGGAATTTTCACCTGCGCTGACAAGCTCCGTCCTGCCGTCTGTATAGGTTATTTTTGCTTCCCACGCTCTCGGATATTCCATGATTTCGATATAGCCGTTTTCGCAGGAGATCATCGCACGCTTGGGCTGTTTTGAATGGAGCGACAGCATAACGGTTGCCATCTGCCCCTCCTTATCCGACAGTAAAAGGCTCGCCTGTTCGTCAACTCCCGTCGGTGCGGTTTTAAGCTGTGACAGTATATTATCCGGCTTTGAATCGAAAAACCAACGGATAACCGACAAGGCATACACGCCTATATCAAGCATTGCACCGCCGGCAAGGCTTCTGTTGAAAAAACGGTTTTTCATATCGTATTCCTTAAAGCTGCCGAAATTCATTGTGATAAGATTCACCCTGCCGAGTGTGCCGCTTTTCAGAATTTCATTCAGCTTTTTATATATCGGCATATGATAAACCGTCATCGCTTCACCGATTATAACGTTATTTTCTTCTGCGAGTGTAATAAGCTCACTGAGTTCGTCACTATTCAATGTTATCGACTTTTCAACAAGAATATGCTTTTTGTTTAAAATTGCTTTCTTCATAAAGCCGTAATGCGTGTTGTGCGGAGTGGTGATGTAGATTATATCGACATCGGGGTCGGTGAACATTTCATCATAGCTGTCATACACCTTGCCGATATTATATTTTTCTGAAAAGCCACAGCCTTGCCGTGCGTTCTGTTACCTACGGCGAACAGATTTCTTCCGTTTTTCTGCATTGCGGCGGCTGTTTCATTGGCTATAACGCCTGCGCCGAGTACCGCCCGGCTGTAGTTTTTCGTAATATGCTCCTTTTAGATACAGCGGTTGAAAACAAAGCTTCCGCCGGCGGTTTTTATATGCCGTCAACGGAAGCTTGTCTGTTTAAATGTGTTTTGTACTCCCGTCAATAATTCTCAGCGTGTATTTCAAAGTAGCTCTGCGGATGATTACAAACGGGGCATACATCGGGAGCCTTTGTGCCTACTACGATATGACCGCAGTTGCGGCACTCCCATACCTTGACCTCGCTCTTTTCAAATACCTGTGCGGTTTCTATGTTCTTTAACAGCGCACGGTATCTTTCCTCGTGGTGCTTTTCAATCTCGCCTACCGCCCTGAACTTAGCGGCAAGCTCAGGAAATCCCTCTTCCTCGGCTGTCTTGGCAAAGTTTTCGTACATATCTGTCCATTCGTAGTTTTCGCCGTCTGCGGCAGCCTCAAGGTTTGCCTTTGTATCGCCTATTCCTGCAAGCTCCTTGAACCACATCTTAGCGTGTTCCTTTTCGTTATCCGCAGTTTTCAGGAAAAGGGCGGACATCTGCTCATAGCCCTCTTTTTTCGCTACGGATGCAAAATATGTATACTTGTTTCTTGCCTGAGATTCTCCTGCAAACGCTTCCTGAAGATTCTTTTCGGTCTGTGTGCCTGCATATTTGCTTTTAGCCATTTTTTCATCCTCCTGTATTGCGGCTTGCTTACAATCAAGAATTGCCGTTTATTTACTTTGATTATAGTACGGGGGCAGGAATTTGTCAATAAGGCTATGATGCAAAAGATGTTTCTTGACAAAAGATTTTTGCCTGTTTATAATGAACATATCTTATTATGTTATGAAAGGGAGATTTGATGGCAGAACCGGTTACGGCAAGGCAAAACGCTATTTACGATTGTACACATATATATCTTGATGCTTTCGACAAAAAAGGACCGATCAGAGATTTGTACAGCAAAGCGGTTGCGGAGTATCTTGAACGGTTTATAAAAACAGAAAATTGTTTTATGTATACGTTGATTGAAAAAGATGTTATAGTCGGATTCCTGACAGCCTGTGAGATTCCCGGAATATTATCAAGGAATATCAAAATTGATACGGTTGCCATTGCACCTGAATATCAGAATAAAGGCTATGGAACTGTTATGATGAACAAATTTTTCAATCTGTTTGAAAATGCCGTGTTTTCTTTAGAAACCATAAGAAACAGCATTTCGTATAAGCTGTACAGCAAAGTCGGATTCAAAGAGGTAAATGGATGTTTATCTATGTGTAAATATGACAGTAAATAAACCGCCGCAGACAGCAACATTTGGCTGTCTGCGGCACTTGAACGGATAGTTATTTCATCATTTTTCTTTTTCAAACAGAATTACTTCCTTTTAGTTGCAATTCAATAAAGACTTGCTTAACAAGGTTTAATCCGTCCTTATATTTCTCGTGGTGGTCTGCCCACCGTACAAGCTGCCAAAAAGAAAATGTTTCATTTGGCTCAATAATCACCTTATTGATTGTTCTTGTGGCAAGTTTAAGATTATGTACCTTGTTAATTTGATATTTCATATCAAATCCACTGTTTTCATTCATCATAAGTGATGAAGTTTCAAATACCGTATTAGGCAATAGTGCCTCAGATTTATTTTTGGCGTATTTGTTTCCGTCTATCAGCATTTCTAAATAGAACAGTTTTTCCCTTTGCCATTTACGGATAGGAAGTAAAAAGGGAAACACCTGTGTCAGTCTTTTTCTTTTCATAAATTCACCCTCTTAGTTTGTTTCTCCCAGATATTCTTCAAGGCATATTCCTCGTTTGTATATTTCGGTAGCCGCATTAACACCGACATATCGGTAATGCCATGGCTCGTTGGCTATACCTGTGATTGCAACTTTATTCTCTGGATAGCGATATATAAACCCATAGCGATAGGCATTTTGAGCGAGCCAGTTATAAACCTCATAACCATATGAATTTATGCCATCAGCATTTATATCAACGCCAAGACCAAGTTGATGTTCACTTGTTCCCGGAATAGCAACCCAGCGTTCTGTTTCTGTTTTTGCGTCGGATTCAGAATATCCTTTTTCGATATACTCCGCCATTGATTCATCGTATATTTGCTGTTGCTCCTGCTCTGTTCTGTAGCCGGAGGCAACAACAGGATATACACCATCATCCCTCATATCATCAAACATTTTCTGAAGCTGAGGGTATATTCTGCTGTCCACGCATTGTCCGTTTGATAGTTCTGTTAAATCGATTTCATTCTCAGTTTCAAGGGGATGCCATTTATTCACCAGTATCAAGCACCATTCTCCATCTGCTTCATTTTCATTACCAAAATCAATGGAAGGCAATGATGCCTTGTTGTATATATCTGTCCCTGCAAAACGCTGAACAAAGATGCCGGCTAATGCTATCAGTAAAATCAGGATGCAGATAAATAAGTAGGGACGGCGTTTCTTGGTTTGTTGGGTATGAGTTGACATCGTTTTTCCTCCCTGATAAGCTAAAAAAGCACGCTTGCTTTTGATACTGTAAGTGTACCAAAAGCAAGCGTGCTTTTTTTTCGTTTCCCCACAAGAGTTTCCTATGTTTTCCTGCGGAATTTCTTACGATTTTCCTACAGGAGCGGAAGAGTGACTGTAAATTCGATTTGCTCATTTTCACTTTTTGCGGTAATTGTTCCGTTATGAAGCTCAACGATTTCTTTTGCAACTGCAAGACCCAATCCTGCACCTCCGCTTCTGGAACTTCGTGCAACATCAAGACGATAAAACTGTTCAAAAATGCGTACAAGCTTTTCTTTTGGAATGGTATTGCCGCAATTGGTAAACTGAATACACAAATTTTCACCGTTTTGTTTTACAGCAATATGAATCGTGCTGTCATCAAAGCTATAATTCACTGCATTTCTCAGCAGATTATCAAAAACACGCTGCATCTTATTGACATCGCACTTTATCATAGTGTCTGGGGCTATTTCAAGCTCACATTTTAAATTCTTCTCTAAAAGCATTGGTTTGAATTCGTATATAAGCTGTTCAAGCATACGGGTCAAATTGACCCTGCTGTACTCAAGAGTGATATTAGAAAGATTAAACCGCGTGATTTCAAAAAATTCGTTAATTAAATCCTCAAGATGTTCTGCTTTTTCCAAAGAAATTGACAAATACTTTTCTCTTAATTCTTCGGAAATTTTGTTTTCGTCCCGCAGCAAAGTTAAATACCCAATTACTGAGGTGAGTGGGGTTTTCAAATCGTGGGCAAGATAAACAACAAGGTCATTTTTCCGCTGTTCTGAAAGCTCTGCTGCCAGTTTTCGTTGTTCAAGAGTATGCTTAATATGATTGATTTTCTTTTCGATTGCAGTTAATTCAGAAGGCAAAACAATATCTCCTGAATTTTCTTCTATCAGAGCATCTATACTACGGTTAATTTCTTTGAAATACTTGGAAAATTCATTTAGATAAAAGCGCAAAATAATTGCAAATAACAGAAAGCACTACGAAGAAAAGACTCATATAATCTCTAATATATATTGAATATACATTATAAGCTCGGTCATAATCATGGTAGACAAAATTATCCAAAAAACCCACAAAAGTGTCTGCTATGTGCCCTTTCAAAAATAGAGAGTAGAAGGCTGCTAAAAAAGCAAACGCAAAAAACAACATTCCAAAAATTCTAATCAATAATTTGTTTTTAAGAAGACGATAATCATCTCTTTCGCTATTTCTTTTATTTTTCAATGGTATATCCCACTCCCCACACAGTTTTTATAAATTTCGGTTTTTTTGCAGGCTCATTAAGCTTTTCCCTCAATCTTCCGATATGAGCCATAACAGTATTATTGTTATCAAGGAATTTCTCACCCCAAATATTTTCAAACAATTCCTCAGACGAAATAACTTTTCCTCTGTTCTCACACAAGTACCAGAGGATAGAAAACTCAATAGGTGTCAAAGTAACCTCTTTTCCATACAAAGTACATTTGTGAGTATTCTTGTTTATAATAAGTCCTCTTACATCATGTTCTGCAATGGGAGCATCTTTTTCCTCGGTATTAGCCGCATTATTATAACGAACATAACGACGAAGCTGTGTTTTTACTCTTGCGACAACCTCCAAAGGATTGAAAGGTTTTGTAATGTAATCATCAGCTCCAATGGTAAGTCCCATAATTTTATCAGTATCCTCAACTTTTGCCGTCAGCATTATAATAGGATAATAATACTGTTCTCTGATTTTCTGACAAATACGAAATCCATCAATATCTGGAAGCATTACATCTAAAATTGCCAAATCCAAATTTTGTGACTCGATACATTTGAGAGCGTCCATACCATTATAGAATTTATGTACCGTGTATCCGTCATTTTTAAGATATACCTCTATTAGATCGGCTATCTCCTTTTCATCGTCTACTATTAAAATTTGTTCACTCATTTTATTGCTCCTTAATTTCCGGCACAGCTTCCATAATATCGGCAAAGTCACATTTCAAATATTCACATATCGACAACAAGACAGGTAGCGTAACATTTTGATTTTTGCCAAGCTTAGCTTCTAGTACTCCTTTATCATTTTGTAGGTCACTCGTTCTTTGGACTTATATTCTTCGGCTCTTTTAGCGATATTATCAAGCGGAACTTTTCCCTCACCCTCACCAAACTCAACTTTTACGTTGATATGTCCGTCTGGCTTTTTGTGGGAAAGCAGTACTACCGTCTCCACATGGTTTGTGCCGCTGAACATATCGACTGCTACGCACTTGTCGGTGGAGTAGCCGAGCTCCGCAAAATATGCGCAGTCACGGGCGGCGGTGGCGGCGTTGCAGGAGACCATGACGATGCGGGGGGCGGAGAAGGCGGCTATCTGCTCGCAGGCGTCCCTGCCGCAGCCCTTGCGGGGAGGGTCGACCATTATCACGTCGGGGCGGAGGCTGCGTGAATGCAGTATCCGTGCGGCTTCGGCGGCATCGGCACATATAAATTCGCAGTTTGTTATGCCGTTTGCAAGGGCGTTCTGTTTTGCGTTTTCGATTGCCTCAGGGACTATCTCGACGCCGATTATCTTCTTTGCCGTGCGTGCCATGGAAAGCCCGATCGTGCCTGCTCCGCAGTACAAATCAAGCACGGTTTTGCCCTTCGGCTCAGCAAAATCACAGGCTGATGAATAAAGCTGTTCCGCACAGGGTGTATTAACCTGATAAAACGCCTTCGGAGCTATGTTTACGGCGTTTTTGCACATGATGTCACAAATGTAGTTTTTTGATGTCAATACTATCTCTTCATCGCCTAAAATTACGTTAGTATCCCTGTTATTTACATTGATTACAGAACTTACTATCTTGGGGTATTTTTCAAGAAGTTTGTCCGAGAGAATTTTAATTTCCGGAACATTTTTTGCTACTACTATACAAAGACATATTTCTCCACTGTAATAGCCTTTCCTTAAATATAAATGACGTAATATACCTTTGTGCGTAGTTTCATCGTAAGCGGTCAGATCAAGCCCGGTAGAAATTTTCAGAAAGTCGGCAGTGATTTTCGAAAAAATGTCGGGCTGTAAAAGGCACTTTTCACAAGGAACGATTCTGTGTGAGTGGAAGGCATAGAAGCCTGCGATAAGATTTCCGTCCTTATCGGTGCCTATGGGTATCTGTAGCTTGTTGCGGTAGCCGTTTATATTGGTGTTGCGTATTATCGGCAAAAATTCGGGCGAAAGACCGCCTATTCTGGTAAAAGCGTCCTTTACGAACTGCTCTTTGGCTCTGAGCTGAGCCTCGTAGCTGATATGCCGCAGAGAACATCCGCCGCACTTAGTGTAAACGGGGCAGTCGGGAGTGACCCTGTCGGGAGAGGGCGTGATGATCCTCTCTATCTTGCCGTAGCAGTAGGTTTTGTTTACTTTCAGTATCTTTACTTCAAGCTTGTCCCCTATAGCAGAAAACGGCACGAAAATAACCATGCCGTCCTTCTTGCCTATACCGGAACATTCGCTTGAAAGAGCCGTTATCTCAATTTCAACGATGTCGTTCTTTTTCATTATATCTGTCCTAAGCTGAGTGCCTTTAAATAAGCGTTTATAAAGCCGTCAAGGTCGCCGTCCATAACTGCGCCGATGTTGCCCATTTCGTAGCCTGTGCGGTGATCCTTTACCATTGTGTAGGGCATGAATACATAGGAGCGTATCTGTGCGCCCCATGCGATCTGAAGCTGTTCACCCTTGATGTCGGAAATCTTGTCGAGGTGTTCTCTTTCCTTGATTTCTAGCAGCTTTGACTTCAGCATACGCATAGCATATTCTCTGTTCTGATGCTGTGAACGCTCTGTCTGGCAGGCACACACGATGCCTGTGGGAATATGCGTGATACGAACAGCGGAGGATGTCTTGTTGACCTTCTGACCGCCTGCACCGCTTGCACGGTAAACGTCCATCTTAATCTCGTCTTCGCTTATCTCAATGTCAATATCTTCATTGATTTCAGGCATTACTTCAACGGAAGCAAAGCTGGTGTGGCGGCGTCCGGAGCTGTCAAAGGGAGATACACGGACAAGTCTGTGTACGCCGTTTTCGCTCTTCAGATAGCCGTAAGCGTTTCTGCCCTCAACCAGTATGCTGGCGCTCTTTATGCCTGCTTCTTCACCGTCAAGGTAGTCGAGTACGGTTACCTTCATACCGTGCTGTTCTGCCCAGTGATTGTACATACGGTAAAGCATCTCGACCCAGTCCTGAGCCTCTGTACCGCCTGCACCTGCGTGGAATGTGAGAATCGCATTATTATGGTCAAATTCGCCTGAGAGAAGGGTAGCGAGCTTCTGCGATTCAAGCTCTGTTCTGAAATGCTTTGCAAGCTCCTGTATCTCGGGAAGCATAGATTCGTCATCTTCTTCCTGAGCAAGCTCGAGCATTGTCATTACATCGTCATAGCTTTCACGGAGCTTTTCGTAGCTCTGTACTATATTCTTATCTTCGCCTATTTTCTGAGAAATTTTCTGAGAATTTTCTACATCGTTCCAGAAATCAGGCTGTGCGCTCTGTTCTTCGAGCTTTACTATTTCTGCTTTGAGATTATCAAGGTCAAGTGCGCCGGCAAGCTCTTTAAGCTCAGGCTCATAGCCCTCGAACTCAACTTTGAGTTCATCATATTCTAACATAGGTTACCGTTCCTTTCAATTTTGCAATACTGCTTTATTATATACCAAAAAAATTTTTTTGTAAAGCCTTGAAATCGTTTTCATTTTATGATATACTCAAATTATTCGGTGAAAACGCAGGTTTTCACAAAATTATTCCGGTAAGCTGTCTGTGAGCGGTGCATAGCGGCAGACGAACGAATTACCGGAAAGGACGGATAAGTCTTAAAAATCAGTATTTCTGAAAAAAGTTGTGTAAGGAGTTTATTAACATGAGCGAGATCAAGAAGATCCACATGGGTCCTGCTAAATGTGCGGTTGACCTTGGCGACGGAAGTGAAAGAGGAGAGTATGTAAACCAGGATTATATCCTGAACAAGCTGGGCAGACCTCACAGAGCGGTAAGCCTTATGTATTGCTATTATCCGCTTGACGAAACATGGCCTGCAAGAGCGAGAAACGCTTTCAAGGACAAGGAAATCACATTCCAGTGGGATTATCCCTATGACGACTATTTTACATATAAGGGCGGTATCGGCGGAACAACCGACGACGAGCCTTTCACCTGTATGCGTGATGTAAGACGTCACGGACAGGACGTTATACTTACGATGACGATAGATCCGAATGTTACGGACGAGCATCTCGAACAGATAGGCAAGGAGCTTTCGACATTCGGCCGTATGCAGCTGAGAATCAACCACGAGGCTACAGGTAACTGGTTCTCGTTTACAAAGCGTGCAACCTATCAGCAGGTGGCTGATTTCTATATCCACGCCCGTGAGGTAATAAAGAAATTTGCACCCAACGTACAGACTATTCTCTGTATCGGCGGTGTGGAGCATCCCGAAAAGGGCGGAGAAATCGAGATGGAGAAGGAATTTGCCGACGCTGTAAGAGCAACGGATATATGGTCTGTTGACAAGTACATGGCTCTTCACTGGGGCTGGCCTTTTGACGTAGCGGACGATGGCGGAAACTCTTTCGGCAGAAGCAAGGTAGCGGATACATATAATCTTACTAAGCTGTCGGAAAAGCGCTACAGAGAGCTTTGCGGCGGAGTAAAGAAGCCTATGGTAATGAGCGAGTTCAACGCTGACGGCGATGTAACGGGACCTTACGAGCAGGCTGAAATGGTAAAGGAATTCTGCGATATGCTCAAGAACGACAAGGATCAGGGCTGGTTCAACGGCTTTACATTCTATCAGTTCCGTGACAGAGGCAGACTGGGACTTGAAATTGAGGATCCGAACAATGCTGACTGCGGTATTGAGCAGCCGGTAATGCAGACCTACAAGGAAATTATTCACGATGAGTATTTCTATCCCGAAATGAAAAGCGAGGGTGACGCACAGTTCCCTGTAAAATTACGTTGGGGCGGTTCTGAGGACGCTGAGGGTATCGAGATACCTCTGCACTTTGAAAAGAACCCCACATTCTGCGAAATCACATTTGAGGACGAGGACGCAGAGCTTAATCTTATGATGGAGATAAACGGCAAGTGGTTCTACAAGGCACCTCACGCAAAGACGATAGATTTCATGTCGGCGTTCTTTGAAAAGCCTCTTGAAAGCGAAGCTGACATGACGCTCAAGATATTTGCGCCTCCTGCAAGCGGTGAGAATGTAAATGACGGCAGTGAGGACTGGATGCTGAACACTTATTCGACTATCACGAAGATGCCGAATATCCGTATCAGATTTGCACCTATTTTAAAGTAAGGCGGCAATGTGCCGCTTCAAGTTCCGCCTTTTGAAATGATGACGATTTGCTCAAGATAGTGGAACGGCGGGGTTACACAAAGCAATAATCAATAAAAGCGGTTACAGTGATATGCTGTGGGTGCTGTTAAAACATTATTGCTTTACTACGGACACCATTTTGACGAGTGCTGAGAATTGAATATAAAGAATCCGCTGTTTATTGCAAATGGCGGATTTTTGTGGTGGGTGAGTTTGTAGGGGAGCGGGCTTGCCCCTCCCGTTGAATCGAAGTTTTTGATTTTCTGAGTGTTTTTAATCTATCAAGTATCAAGGGTAAAATGCAATTTCTTTTTTACATTGAATTCCTTTGAAACGTTTTTTATAATTGCAATGATGTTTCGGGAGGGGCAAGCAAGGCACGGATGCCTTAGCGTGTGTGCCCAAAGTTTCGCAAAGATGCGAAACAAATAAAGCACACACAGACCCTCACCCTACGAAAAGCGAGTGGGATAGTGCAAATGCAAAACCATATAAGCACACAGACGATTGCGGTATGAAAAGCGAGTGGGATAGTGCAAATGCAAAACCATATAAGCACACAGACGATTGCAGTACGAAAAGCGAGTGGGATAGTGCGGAAAATCTCATTGATGGTGCTGACGGAGTACAATCCCTCCGGTAGTCGCCCG
>ENA-UEYI01001882-UEYI01001882.1-human-gut-metagenome-genome-assembly--contig:-NODE-1882-length-16055-cov-7.338591_pt1 | contig 16055 bp, 17 predicted proteins | sample MGYA00242900_ERZ507916 | MGnify/ENA primary metagenome ERZ507916 (study PRJEB26167, sample SAMN06115521) | human gut metagenome | host: Homo sapiens | place: China:Chongqing | collected 2015-09-02...
AATATGCTGCTGACCACGGTGAAAGAGGCCGCCAGCCCCTACACCATCGTGCTGGCCAACAACAACCCCTCTGCTGTGCTGCCCTCTCTGGGATTGGGGGCGTTGTTCAACAAGAATCAGTATGTGGGTCTGGCCATCCCCCTGTCCATTGTGATGGCGATTCTGATCTGGATCGTGCTGGATAAGACCAGATTCGGCTATGAGCTGAAGGCTACCGGCTTCAACCGCAACGCCGCCAAATACTGCGGCATGGCGGAAAAGCGGAACGTGATCCTGAGTCTGATGATCTCCGGCGCGCTGGCCGGTATGGGCGCGGCGCTGCTGTACCTCACCGGCTATGAGCAGTGGCAGTGCTCCACCTCCTCCGTTCCCGCTATGGGCTTTAACGGCATTGCCGCCGCCTTCTTAGGGGGACTGAATCCTCTGGGCACGATGCTGGCGTCCTTCTTCATCCAGCACATCACCGCCGGCGGCGCGTATGTGGATAAGTCCCTGTATTGCGCGCAGATCTCCGATCTGATCTCTTCCATCATCATTTATCTCTGCGGCTTTGTGCTGTTCATGAAGCATGTGATGAACAGCTCCATTGCCAAACGGGAGGAAAAGGCGGCTCTGAAGGCCAAGGCTGCCGCGGAACAAGATGCGGCCAACGGGAAAGGAGGCGATCAGGCATGAGCTTGCTGCTGCAATATACCCTGATCTTTGCCTCCGTGCTGATCCTGGTGGCTCTGGGCGGCTGCTTCTCCGAGCACTCCGGCGTGATCAATCTGGGTCTGGAGGGCGTCATGATCATGGGCGCTCTGGGCGGTGCCCTGACGATGCGATATCTGGGAGAGAACAGCTCTTATTTTGCGACGATCCTGGCAGTTGTGCTGGTTTCCGCCGCGGTGGGCATGGTGTATTCCTGCCTGCTGGCTGTGGCCTGCATCAACTTCAAGGCAGATCAGACGTTGGTAGGCACAGCTTTGAACCTGCTGGGCACCGCCGGGGCCACCGTCATTGTCAAGGCCATCAACACCGCGGCCAATCCCGATGACGTGTCCTCCATTATTCAGTACGCCGGTGCCAAAAAGGCCTTTACCGTGAACATCGGCTCCTTTGAGTTCAGCTGGTTCATGCTCATTACGGCGCTTTTGCTGGTAGCCTCCTATGTGCTGCTGTACAAGACACGGTTCGGCCTGCGGCTCATGGCCTGCGGCGAGCATCCTCAGGCGGCGGACAGCGTGGGTATCAACGTCTATAAAATGCGCTGGGCCGGTGTGCTGATCTCCGGTTTCTTGGGCGGCTTGGGCGGCATCGTGTTCATCACCGCCGGTGTGTCCGAGTGGCGGTTTGAGTACGGCGTGGCTGGCTTTGGCTTCCTGTCTCTGGCGGTGATGATCTTCGGCCAGTGGAAGCCCCAGCGCATCGCGCTGGCAGCGCTGCTGTTCGGCTTTTTCCGGGCCTTGGGCAACGTCTACACCGGCTTTGCCTTCCTGAAGGTCATGAACCTTCCCAGTTCCGTTTACAATATGCTGCCCTACATCATCTCCCTGATCGTGCTGGCCTTTACCTCCAAGAATTCCCGCGCACCCAAAGCGGAGGGCATTCCCTATGACAAGGGTCAGCGATAACCGAATCGACTGTTTGTGCTTCAAAAAGCGTCTTTCCGCACTGCGGAAAGACGCTTTTCCTCTGTTTTTTTTCGGCAGAGAAGTGATTTGCGGAATGATTTGACATGGATTTTACATGGTTTGTCTTTTGTCCTTTACATACAGCCGGTACACTGACAATTGTGAAAAGGGGAAAACCCAAATATCAAATACAAATAAAAGAGGAAGACAAACATGAAAAAGACACTTGCATTGATTTTGACCCTGGCCTTGAGCCTGGCGGCCCTCACCGGCTGCGGCTCCAAGACGGAAACGCCCGCCGATACCAACACTGACAACAGCGCGCAGACGGAGGCTCCCGCCACCCTCTCCGGCAGCGTGTCCACCAACGGCTCCACCTCTATGGAAAAGGTCATCGGCGCTCTGAGTGAGCAGTTCATGGCCGACAACAGCGGCGTCACCGTCACCTATGATCCCACCGGCTCCGGCGCAGGTATTGAGGCGGCCGGAAACGGCTCTGCCGATATTGGCCTTTCCTCCCGGGCTCTGAAGGACGAGGAAAAGGCCGGCGGCCTGACGGAAACCGTGGTGGCCCTGGACGGCATCGCCGTCATCGTCAATGCCGACAGCAAGGTGGAGAATCTGACGGTGGAGCAGATCGGCAAGATCTTCACCGGTGAGATCACCGACTGGAGCGAGGTGGGCGGCGATGCCGGTACCATCTCCTGCATCGGCCATGAGGCGGGCAGCGGCACCCGGGACGGCTTCGAGTCCATCACCGGCACCAAGGATGCCTGCAAGCTGGATCAGGAATTGACCTCTACCGGCGGCGTCATCGAGGCTGTTGCTGGCAACCCCAACGCCATCGGCTATGCGTCCCTCTCCGCTGTGGAGGGTAAGAACACCGTCAAGGCCGTCACCGTAGGCGGTGTGGCCTGCACGGAGGAAACTGTTCTGAACGGCAGCTACGCCATTCAGCGGCCCTTCGTGCTGGTGACCAAGACCGGCGAGACCCTGTCTCCCGCAGCTCAGGCATTCTTCGACTACGCTACCTCTTCCGCTGCCAGCCAGCTAATCAAGGCTGCTGGCGCAGTGCCGGTCGCGAAATAAGGGAGCAATCGGCGCGGATCTCGTACATCGCCTAAGATCTGTTCGATCAAAGAAGTGGGGAGGACCCCCACAGGGTTCCTCCCACACCCTTCCTTTCCACAACATGACAAGCCCGCCTCCATCTATCACCGTAGGTGGAGGCGCTTCCTGTAAAACCGAGAAAGGAGCCAGACATGGACTCTGACGCAATTCTGACCGCCGTCAACGCGGTGGAAAGCATTACAAATCCCCCGCATACACCGGAGCGGAGCAGCTACCGCGCCCGCAAAACCGTGGAGCAGATCGTCCATTTGATTTTTCTGCTGTGCGGCATCGTGGCGGTGGCCTTTGTGCTGCTCATCAGCATTTATCTCATTTTCTCCGGCCTGCCCGCCATTCGGCAGATCGGCCTGTTTCAATTTCTGTTGGGCAAGGTCTGGGACCCCACCAACACCACCACCGGCGCACAGTACGGAATTCTGCCCTTTATCCTGACCTCTGTTTACGGCACTGCCGGGGCCATCGTCATCGGCGTTCCCGTGGGACTGCTGACTGCTGTATTTCTGGCGAAGTTGGCCCCGCCGAAGCTGGCGGCGGTGATCCGCACGGCGGTACAGCTGCTGGCGGGCATCCCGTCGGTGGTGTACGGTCTGGTGGGCATGATCGTGCTGGTGCCGGCCATCCGGAACCTGTTCCACCTCAGCTCCGGCGCCTGCCTGCTGGCCGCCATGATCGTGCTGGCCATTATGATCCTGCCCTCTATCATCAACGTGTCGGAAACGGCGCTCCGGGCCGTTCCAAAGGAGTACGAGGAGGCCAGTCTCGCCTTGGGCGCGGCGGAGATGGAGACCTATTTCCGGGTCAGCGTCCACGCCGCCCGCAGCGGCATCGCGGCGGCGGTGGTGCTGGGCGTGGGCCGGGCCATCGGTGAGGCGATGGCCATCATTCTGGTGGCGGGCAACGTGTCCAATATGCCGGGGCTGTTTACGCCGGTGCGCTTTCTCACCACCGGCATTATCTCCGGCATGGCCTACGCCAGTGTAGGAAGCCTGTATCAGCAGGCGCTTTATTCCATCGGCCTGGTGCTGTTCCTCTTTATCATGCTCATCAATGTGTTTCTGAACGTGTGCGTTAAGAACCGGAAGGAGGGCTGACATGAACGGACAAACCTTATCCCTTCGCCGCCGGGTCTACAACCGGGGGATGCGTGCGCTGGTGTGGCTGTGCGCCGGACTGACCTGCGCGCTGCTGGTGTTTTTGACCGGCTACATTTTCTGCCGGGGGATCCCGGGGCTGACCTGGGAGCTGCTGTCCGGCCAGACCAGCTATATTAAGAATACGATTGGTATTTTACCAAACATTCTCAACACATTGTATATTATTTTGGTGGCCATGGTCATCGTTCTGCCCTTGGGCGTGGGGGCTGCCATCTATCTGACGGAGTACGCGGAAAACCGGCGGCTGGTGAGCCTCATTGAGTTCGCTGCCGAGACCCTGACGGGAATCCCATCCATTATCTTCGGCCTTGTCGGTATGCTGTTTTTCGTGCAGAAAATGAATTTGCAGGCAGGTGTGCTGGCGGGCGGACTGACTCTGGTGGTGATGATTCTGCCTACCATTCTTCGCACCACTCAGGAGAGCCTGAAAACCGTGCCCCAGTCCTACCGGGAGGGAGCATTGGGCTTAGGGGCCGGAAAGTGGCGCATGGTCCGTACCGTGGTGCTGTCCAACGCCATCGACGGCATCGTCACCGGCTGCATTTTGGCCGTCGGCCGCATCGTGGGGGAAAGTGCGGCACTGCTGTACACCGCCGGGTTCGGTTTGGTGCTCAACGATTTTTTCACGGCCCTTCATTCCTCCTCCGCCACGCTAACGGTGGCTTTGTATGTCTACGCCAACGAACGGGGCGAGACGGCGGTGGCCTTCTCCATCGCCACCATTCTGATGCTGTTGACCCTGCTCATCAACCTCTCCGCCGTGTTTCTGGGGCGGAAGCTGAAAAAGAATTGAGGAGACCCTATGGAACCAATTTTGGAAGCAAAAAAACTGAATCTCTGGTATGGCCCCAACCATGCCCTTCACGATGTATCCATCGCCATTCCTGAGCACGAAATCACCGCCTTCATCGGGCCCTCCGGCTGCGGAAAATCCACGTTTCTGCGGACGCTGAACCGGATGAACGACCTGATCCCGGGTGTGAAGCTCAGCGGCGAGGTGGATTTCCACGGACAGGACCTCTACGGCAGCTCTGTGGACCCCACATGGCTCCGCAAGCAGATCGGCATGGTGTTTCAGAAGGCCAACCCATTCCCTATGAGCATTTACGATAACGTGGCCTACGGTCCCCGGACCCACGGCATCCGAAATCGAGTGAAGCTGGACGAGATCGTGGAGAACTCTCTGCGTTCCGCCTCCATCTGGGACGAGGTAAAGGACCGGCTGAAGAAAAGCGCCTTGGGGCTTTCCGGCGGTCAGCAGCAGCGGCTGTGCATCGCCCGGGCTTTGGCGGTGGAGCCAGAGGTGCTGCTGATGGACGAGTCCACCAGCGCCCTGGACCCCATCTCCACCTCTAAAATTGAGGATCTGGCGGCGGAGCTGAAAAGCCAGTACACCGTGGTGATGGTGACCCACAATATGCAGCAGGCCGCCCGTATTTCCGACAACACCGCCTTTTTCCTGCTGGGGGAGCTGGTGGAGTTCGGCAAGACGGAGCAGCTGTTTTCCACCCCCGCCGACAAACGGACGGAGGATTACATCACCGGGAGGTTTGGGTAAGATGCGCAACAAATTCGACGAACAGCTTTTGCAGCTCAACCACGAGATGATCGAGATGGGGGCGCTGTGCGAGGAGGTCATCGCCCTGTCCTCTCAGGCGCTGACGGAGGGGGACACGGCGCTGGCCGCCAAGGTAGCTCCTCTGGACAGCGAGATCGACCACAAGGAGCGGGAGATCGAAAACCTCTGCCTGAAGTTGCTTTTGCGGCAGCAGCCGGTGGCCCGGGATCTGCGGCAGATCTCCGCCGCATTGAAGATGATCACCGACATGGAACGCATCGGCGATCAGGCGGAGGACATCGCGGAGATCGTGGCCTTTTTAGACGGGCGGCAGGCGGAAAATGACGCCCTTTTGAAGGAAATGGCGAAGGCGGTCATACAAATGGTGACGGAAAGTGTGGACGCCTATGTGAAATGTGATATAATGTTGGCGAAAAAGGTCATCGCGGCGGATGACGTTGTGGACGAGCAGTTTGCCCGGGTCAAGCAGAGCCTGATCGGAAAGATCGCGGCAGACCCGGCAGACGGCGAATACGCCCTGGACCTGCTGATGATCGCCAAGTACTACGAGCGCATCGGCGACCACGCCACGAACATTGCCGAGTGGGTCATTTACTCCGTGACCGGGACCCACAAGGACGAAATCACACTGACATAAGGAGATTGCTATGATCTGGTGCGTGGAGGACGACGCCAGTATCCGGGATATTGAACTGTACGCCCTGACATCCACCGGCTTTGAGGCCAGAGGCTTTGACGATGGAGCGTCCTTCTGGGAGGCGCTGCAGACGGAAACGCCGGAGCTGGTCCTGCTGGATGTGATGCTGCCGGGGGAGGACGGTGTGTCTCTGCTGAAAAAGATGAAAGCCGCGCCGGCCTTGCGGGACATCCCCGTCATCATGGCCACGGCCAAGGGCGCGGAATATGACAAAATTCAAAGTCTGGACTTAGGGGCCGACGACTATCTGGTGAAGCCCTTCGGCGTCATGGAGATGGTTTCCCGGGTGAAGGCGGTGCTGCGGCGGTGTCATCCCGCCGATACGGGCCATGTGCTCTCTGCCGGGGGCCTTTCTATGGACCTGGACTGCCGCACCGTGACGGCGGACGGCCAGCGGCTCCAGCTCACTTATAAGGAGTTTGAGCTTTTGCGGCTGTTTCTGTCCCATCCGGGAATGGCATTCACCAGAGAACAGCTATTCACACAGGTGTGGAATATGGAGTACATGGATGACAGCCGCACACTGGATATGCACATCCGCACCCTGCGGCAGAAGTTAGGGGCCTACGGCAAGCTGATTGAGACCGTTCGGAACGTGGGCTACCGCATGGAGACCGGCCTATGACCGGGAAGATCTTTCGTTCGACTCTGGCGGCGTCACTGACGGTGCTGCTGGCATCGCTGCTGGTGATCACCGGCTGCCTTTACACCTATTTCGGCACGGTGCGGGAACAGCAGCTTCAGACAGAACTGACACTGGCTGCGGCGGCGGTGGAAGCGGACGGCGCGGACTATCTGGCCCGCGTCCGGGACACGGCGGAGCGGCTGACCTGGGTGGCATCGGACGGCGCAGTGCTGTATGACACCCGAACGGATACGCAGCCCATGGAAAATCATGGCCAGCGGGAGGAGATCCGGGAGGCGCTCACCGGCGGCAGCGGCAGCAGCGCCCGCTATTCCGAGACGCTGACGGAAAAGATGCTCTATCAGGCGGTGCGCCTGACGGACGGCTCTGTGCTCCGCATTTCCGGCAGTCAGAAAACGGTATGGATGCTGGTTCTTGGGATGCTCCACGCCGTCATCGTGGTGGCACTGTTGGCGGTGGGACTTTCCGCACTCTTGGCGAGCCGGGCGGCCCGACGGGTGGTGGAGCCGCTGAACCGGCTGGATTTGGAGCACCCGCTGGACAACAACGCCTATGAGGAGCTGTCTCCGCTGTTGGGGCGGGTCTACGCCCAGCAGCAGGAGATCCGCCATCGGACCAGAGACCTCCGGCAGCGGCAGGACGAATTTGAACAGATCACCGGCAGTATGCGGGAAGGTCTGGTGCTGCTGGACCACAGCGGGCGCATCCTCAGCATCAATCCGGCGGCCCAAGCACTGTTTCATGCGGACGGTACCTGCGTAGGACAGGATTTCTTGACAGTGGATCGCCATCCGGACCTGACCGCCGCCATCCATGACGCCGCCGAGACCGGGCACAGTCAGCTGCGGGCAGAGCGGCGAGGCCGGGAATACCAGCTTGATTTCAGCCGTATCGAATCCAACGGCAAGGTGCTGGGTACGGTTTTGCTGGCCTTTGATGTGACGGAGCAGGCGGAAGCCGAGCGGATGCGGCGGGAGTTCACCGCCAACGTGTCTCACGAACTGAAAACGCCCTTGCAGTCCATTATCGGCAGCGCGGAATTGCTGGAAAACGGTCTGGTGAAGCCGGAGGACCAGCTCCGGTTCCTGAGCCGCATCCATCAGGAGGCGGACCGGCTGGTGGCGCTGATCAACGATATTCTCCGCCTGTCCCAGTTGGACGAGGGCGGTGCGTTGCCCCATGAGCAGGTATCCGTTTTGGAGTTGGCGCAGGAGGCGGCCCGCTCTCTGACAGCACAGGCGGCGGCAAAAGCGGTGCACATTTCCGTGACCGGCACCGCCGGAACGGTTTTCGGCGTTCGGCGGCTGCTGTACGAGATCGCCCGGAACCTCTGCGAGAACGCCGTGAAGTACAACGTCCCCGGCGGAAGCGTCACCGTAGAGGTGGCGGAAACGGATCGGGACGTGACCCTCTTGGTTCGGGATACCGGCATCGGCATCCCGGAGGGGGATCAGAGCCGGGTCTTTGAGCGGTTTTACCGGGTGGATAAGAGCCATTCCCGGGCCATTGGCGGCACGGGGCTGGGGCTGTCCATCGTGAAACACGCCGTAGCGTATCACCACGGGACCCTCCGGCTGGAAAGCCAGCCGGGGAAGGGAACCGTGATCACGGTGACGCTGCCCAAGAAGCCAACAGAATGAACTTCGGAAAACCGTGGGTCCTCCCACGGTTTTTCTTTTCAAACGGCCGCTTTCCGTGTATACTGGAACAAAAAACGAACGAGGTAGAGGATTATGCCGATTTTTGATACCCATGCCCATTATGACGCGGACCGCTTTGACAGCGACCGGGATGAGCTCCTTTCCGCCATGCCGGGGGTCGGCGTGGGGCTGGTGCTGGACCCGGGATGCGACCTGCCCTCCTCCCGTGCGGCGGCAGAGCTGGCGGAACGGTACCCGCATGTGTACGCCGCCGTGGGCGTCCACCCGGAGGACTGCGACGGCTTCCAGGACGAGGACCTGACGGAATTGCGGCGGCTTTTGGAGCGGTCCAAGGTGGTGGCTATCGGGGAGATCGGACTGGACTACTACTGGGAGGACAATCCGCCCAGAGCGTTTCAGCAGACGGTATTCCGCAAGCAGCTGGCACTGGCGGCGGAGCTGGATCTGCCGGTGATCGTCCATGATCGGGAAGCCCACGGTGACTGTCTTGCCATCATCAAGGAATTTCCCACCGTCACCGGCGTGTTCCACTGCTTTTCCGGCTCGCCGGAGATGGCGACGGAGCTGCTGAAGCGGGGGTGGTATCTGGGCTTCGACGGTCCCATCACCTACAAAAACGCCAAGCGGGCCCCGGAGGTGGCGGCGGTGACGCCGCTGGAGCGGATCGTGGTGGAGACGGACGCTCCCTATATGGCTCCGGTACCCATGCGGGGCAAGCGGAATGACAGTCGCTATCTCCCCTATGTGATCGAAAAGCTGGCGGAGTGGAAGGGCGTGACGGCGGAGGAAATGACCCGCGTGACGTGGGAAAACGGCAGACGGCTGTTCCGGATTTGAGATAAAAACACTCCCGCACCGAAAAGGTGCGGGAGCGTTTCTTATGTATGCAGCAAAACGGATTTCACGATGATGCTGACGCCGCCCAGCAGGAAAAACACGATGGACAGCTTTTGCAGCCGCTCTCCGCTGATGTGAGGGGAGAGGAGCCGGGCCAGCCGGGCGGCGCAGAAGGCGGCGGCCAGCGAGATAAGGCTGAAGCACAGGGAGGAGCGGTTCAGGAGCCCGGTGCAGAGATACAGCCCGGTGCGGAACAGGTTTTCACCCAGAAAGAGGAAGCAAATGCTGCCCTTGAATTCATCGTAATCCTTGGCAGTGCGCTGAAGGTAGGCTACCAGAAACATATTGATGCCGAACAGCCCCGCGCACATACCGGAGAAGAAGGCCACCAGATACCGCAGCCACGGGATCTCCCGACGGTCCGGGCGGATGGGGCGCAGCCGGCGAGTGGCCATTTCCAGTCCCAGAAATACCACAACGCCGCCCAAAACCGTTTTGATAATCCAAGGCAGGGAGAAGCGCAGCAGCCAGGTCCCGGGGACCACCCCGGCCACCATAGCCAGCAGCAGGGGAAGGATGGCCCGCCAGCGGAAGTTGTTCCGGTTTTGCCAAGTGATTCGACCGTTGATGACCAGGTCCGGCAGCAGACTGCCCGGTGTGATCAGGGTGTTGTCCAGCCGCATGGCCAGCAGCGGTGCGGAGATCAGGGGATTCCCGAACCCAATGAGCCACTTGAGGGTGTACGCCGCCAACTGGACGAGAAAAATAAACAGGATCATGCTTCCGGTGTAGTTCATGAGATCCCCTCCCACGCGAAGTTCTGTGTACGTTCCCAACTATACCACATCGTATCGGAGAAAAAAAGCTTTTTTCTCATTTCCGCGCCGCTGACAGTGGAAAATTGCCGGGTTTGGTATAGCCTTTGGATTTTTTGACCATACTCCTTCCGTACCTATGAACAGGAAGGGAGGTATTGTATGGAAAACAAGGTGAAAAACGTACTTTCGGGCATTGGCTTTTACGGCACGCTGGCGGTGTGCCTGCTGGTGGTGGGGGTGTGCGGCTGGGTCCTGCTGCAGGACCGGGAGGACCCGGCTCCGCAGCAGGCGGTGACGCCTCAGGTCCCCGTGTCGCAGCCGGTGGAAATGCCGGAGGTGCGGCTTCCGACAGTGGAGACTTTGGAGCCGGCGCCGGTGCCGGTCCCGCCAAAGGAAACCAAGGAGCTGCCGGAGGTGGAGGTGGATCACACGCCTGTGGCGGCGGAAGCACCCCGTCTGGTGGTGGCCCCGCTCCGAGGGGATGTGCTGACGGCTTTTTCCATGGAGGAGCTGGTATACAGTCCTACTTTGGGAGATTGGCGTACCCACAACGGCGTGGACATCGCCGCCCAGCAGGGAACCACGGTACTGGCGGCCTCCGCAGGGGCGGTGCTGTCGGTGACGGACGATCCCCTGATGGGCACCACCGTGGTGCTGGAGCATGACAACGGCTATCAGACCACCTATGCCAATCTCCAGGCCAAGCCCAACGTGGAGGCCGGGGACCCGGTGTCCGCCGGGCAGATCATCGGCGCGGTGGGGACCACTGCGGCGGCGGAGTCCGGACAGCCCCATCTGCACTTCGCCGTCACCAAGGACGGCAAGGCCGTAGACCCCAACGAATATTTGAGCGGTTGAGTGGAACAAGGCCCCGGATTTCCGGGGCCTGCCGCTTTTTTAACCGTTTTCCCGGGGAAAGTTACATCAATTCGGATTTTTTCGAAAAAATTCAATATTTTCCTTGACATTTGCTGTATTTCGGATATAATGATAAGGCTTGCAATATGTAAGTAAATCCTTGCCCTCATCTGAGAATGAGGGCCATTTGTCCAAAAGGAGGTGCAAATATGGCAAAGATTACTGCCAATTACGAGGTCGTCTATGTGCTCGACCCTGCACAGGGTGAGGAGGCTATCGCCGCTCAGGTTGCGAACTTCAAGTCCCTGGCCGAGCAGAACGGCTCTGACGTCGTGGTTGAGGAGTGGGGCAACCGCAAGCTGGCTTATCCCATCAACTACAAGACCGAGGGCTACTATGTGCTCATGACCTTCGTCAGCGGCCCGGCATTCCCCCGCGAGCTGGATCGTAAGCTGCGAATCGCCGAGGGCGTCATGCGTTCCCTGATCGTCTGCAAGGGCGAGTAAAGGAGCAGCACATGCTGAATCGAATCATTCTCATGGGTCGCCTGACCCGTGACCCCGAGCTCCGGCGCACCGGCAGCGGTACGGCGGTGACGTCCTTCTCTCTGGCTGTTGACCGGGACTTCAAGTCCCAGTCCGGCGAAAAGGAAACGGACTTCATTGACATCGTGGCCTGGCGCAACACCGCCGAATTTGTGAGCAAATACTTCACCAAGGGCCGCATGGCCGTGGTGGAGGGCCGCCTGCAGATCCGGGACTGGACCGACAAGGACGGCGGCAAGCGCCGCAGTGCCGAGGTCGTGGCCGACAATGTGTATTTCGGGGATTCCAAGCGCGACGGCGGCGACAATTCCGGCTACAACCCCGGTTATGCTCCCGCCCCCGCTTCCCACAGCGCCGCTCCCAGCAATTTCAGCGCCAGCGGCTCTGACTTCGCCGAGATCGGCGAGGATGACGGCGAACTGCCGTTCTGATATTACTATAAGGAGGAAGCAATCATGGCTTTCGATCGTGAAGCTCGTCCCGCCCGTCCCGCACGCGGCAACAAGCGCCGTAAGGTCTGCCAGTTCTGCGCCGAGAAGTGCGAGTGCATTGATTATAAGGACGCCGCCAAGCTGCGTCGTTTCATTTCTGAGCGTTCCAAGATCCTGCCCCGTCGGACCACCGGCACCTGCGCCATGCATCAGCGTGAGCTGACTGAGGCCATCAAGCGTGCCCGTCAGATCGCTCTGCTGCCCTACGTCACCGACTAAAAGCAGCTGAATCGAATCAATCGACTGAAAAAGCCCCGAAGGAAAAACTTCGGGGCTTTTTTTGTCATGCTTTGGGGGATATATGAAAGCTGTTGCTGTAATTGCGGCAACTCGTGCGATCTTGTTTCGCGGGCAACGGAGGCGAATATGGCGGACGCAATTCGTTACGGCTGCATAACAAGGAGGAATCGCATGGAAAACACAAGCAATTACGGCCTGAAGCGCTGGGACCCGGCGGACCGCATCCTGCACACGGAATTCAATGACAACTGGGACAAGATCGACACGGCGCTGAAAAGCAACGCCGACAAAGCGGCGGCGCTGCAAACGGCGCTGGCCAGCTGCGGAAACTGTCAAATAGGGATTTCCACTTATACCGGTACCGGAACACGAGGTGAGGAATACCCCACGGTAATCACATTCCCCAAAATGCCCACGGTCTTTTTTGTTCGGGGCAGAGGCACCTTTTTTGCTGCGCAGGGCGGCGCATCCGAGGGCAGTCTGATCGTCTATGACAGCGGCAGTGCGCAGATCCGGGACGCATTGTTGTCCTGGTCAGGCAATCAGCTTTCCATTGTATCCAGCAATAACGCAAAATACCAACTGAACACCGACAATTCCCTATACTGGGTTCTGGCTCTGTACCAGATGGATGCCTGAGGCAAAAAAATCCCCCGGACTTTCGTCCGGGGGATTTCTCAACTTGTTACAAGCTGTTTTACTATTCTGAGATTAGCCCAGGATAGAGAGACCGGATGTACCGACCAGCTTGTAGGTATCGTTGTTCATACCGTCGAAGGTGACAGTCACGGTGGCCTTCACCTTGACGCCGCCGCTGGCGAGGTCCAGGGTGATAGAGGGAACCTTAGCGTTGTCCAGCATATACTGAACAGTCTGGGTGCCCTTGTAAGAAGTGGTCTGGGTGAAGGTCTCGCCGTCAACCACCAGAGTCACGGTAACCTTGCCCTTGGTGCCTTCCCAGCTGAGGTCAAAGTCGTCGTGATCAGTGACGTCGAAGCTGTTGGCAACATAGTTGACCTCAAGCTCACCAGCCTGATTCTTGGAAACGGTCACGTCGAAGGTGCCGTTGCCCTCGGTAACTTCGGGAGCCTTGCCATCATCGACATCCTCGATGACCAGAGCCTTCACCAGATAGTCCTCGATCACGGCATAAACCATATCGTTGGTGTCCTTGGTGATGGCCTTGTAGCTGCTCTCGGTGATGTTGCCATCCTCGTCCACAGCGTAGACCTTGGCGTTGTCATCAACAGTGATGGTGTAGTTGAAGTCCTTGGTGGTGCCATCATATTTCACCAGCACGGTGTAGTCAGCGCTCTTCTTGTCGATACCGATAGTGCTCTTGGCAGCAACCGCAGTACCCGTAGTGTTGTTGCTGTCAACGCCCTCGATCTTGGGAGTGTTGTTGAAGACCTGCTTGGCATCGGTGTTATTGTAAGCATCGGTGCTGTAGCTGGTCAGACGGGTGATGACGCCGTACTTATCCACAGAATAGCTCTCGAACAGGCCGTTCAGGGACTTGACATCCGCAGAAGCCAGAGTCTTGCCGTTGACCTCAACGTTCCAGTCGACCATAACTTCCTTGATCTCGCCGTTGATCACAGCGTTGAAGGTGTAGTAGTCACTGTTCTTGGTGTGGATCAGGTTGGAGACAGACTCGTTGGCCAGGAAGACCATCTTCTTGTTGCTGTCAGAGATGATGGAAGAATCATCCGCATAGATGAACATCACCTTGGTCATGCCGCCCTTGACATAAGCATAGGCAGACACGTTCTTGGTAGCGGTGGAAGCGATCTTGGGAGCATTCTTGATGCCGGTGTAGACGGTGTAATCATCGTCATCAATGTTGTAGACCACGAAGATGGTCTTGGAGTTGGTCTGAACGTTCTTAGTACCAGTGGTATCGCTTGCAGCCACGCTCTTGCTGCCGGTCTTATCGATGGTGTAGAACTTGGTCTCAGTCATCTGAACGCCGGCCTTATCGCTGGTCAGGTTGAAGTCACCATCCACACCCTTGTTCTTGGGCTCAGAGGTGCCCCCATAGAGACCGGAATTGGCAGTACCAAAGGTACCGGTAGCAATGGTCTTAGCCACGGGCTTCAGGGTGTAAACGCCGTTGTCTTCCTTGTAGGTGACAATGGTGCCCAGCTCCAGCTTATTGGAATTGCCCTTGTAATCCTTGGCAGTTTCAACAACCTTCTCGGTGCCGTCAGCGAAGACGAGCATAGCCTTGTTGGAGTTGAAGTTGGTCTTGTTCTGATAGTCAACCAGCAGAGCGTAGTTGCCGATCTCCTCGACTTCCTCAACATAGATGGCATAGCCATAAGCATCCAGGTAGACATCGTACTCGTTGCCAACGCTGGCATCATCCAGCTTCACGCCATCGGCCTTGTTGGAGAACTTGTAAGCGGTGTTCTCGATGTAGATAGCCTTGTTGGCATCCCAAACCTTGGCCTTGTTCTCAATGCGGGTAGCCTCGCCGGAGACGGACTTAGCAACCTCAACGGACTTGATCTCCTTGGCATCCTCGGAGTAGGTGTACAGAACATAAGCGTCATCATCGAAGGAAGCGGTGGTCTCGAACTCCTCGCTGTTCTTCATGCTGGTGGGCTTCACACCCTCGGGGATCACAACAACATAAGCATCCTTCTTGGAGGTAGCCTTGACGGTCTTGGAAATCTCGCCGACATAGGTGTTGACCTCGGTGATGGTGACGGTATCAGCATCGTCATCATAGAAGACCTCGGTCAGAACGCCGTTGGCGCCATAGCTGTCATCGTCATTGTCCTTGGTGATGGCGACGGGGACGATCTTGTTCTCGGGATCAACAACGCCGTCCACATAGACGGAAACGTCCTTCTTCTCGATCTTGGAGCCCAGGCCCAGATCCTTGTAGATGTCGCAGACATCAACGGACTTGGTGTAGGTCAGATCAGCGGTGTCAGCGTAGGTGCCGATCTTCTCAGCCTTCAGCTTCCACACGTTGGCGGGACGAGCGAAATCGTCGGAACCCTTGGTGACGGACAGGTTGTCGAAATACTTCTCGGCGAACTGCATCTTGCCGTCAGCCTTGAAGATCTTGCCGTCGGTCTTGCCGGTGTTGGCCATGTCCTTAGCAGAGGACTGATCCTTGATGGTGATGTTGCCGACGGTGACGGTGGAGTTCTTCTCATACTCGACCATGGTAGCGGTCAGAGTGTTCAGAGCGTACAGGCAAGCCTCCTCGCGGTTGACAGCCTTGACACCGTTGAAATCGCCCACCAGATCATCGTCCAGGCCGATGTTCAGAGCGCGCTTGGCAACGTTGATGGACCAGTTGGGGCCAGTGTAGCCTTCCTTAGCGGAATCATAGCCCAGAGCGCCCAGCAGCATCTTCATGAAGGCATAGCCGGTCAGAGAGTTGGCGGGACGGAAGGTGCCGTCAGCGTAACCGGAGATGATGCCTTCCTTCTGGCAATAAGCGATATAGCCAGCGAAGGTGTGGTTGGTGGGGACGTCCTTGTAAGGAGCGGCGTCAGCCACCAGGGCGGATGCGGTGGTGGGGCCAAGGATCAGGTTGCAGATGATCTTGGCAGCAGCGCCACGGGTCAGGGTGGCGGTGGGGTTGAAGGTACCGTCGGTATAACCGTCGATAACCTTAGCGGCGGACATCACGTCAACAGCTTCAGCGTACTGGATCTTGCTGCTGTCAGTGAAGTCCTTGGCACCAGCGCTGACAGTGACCAGAGACATGGTCATCACCAGAGCCAGTACCAGAGAAAGGAACTTCTTCATGGGGTTTCCTCCTT
>ENA-UEYI01001883-UEYI01001883.1-human-gut-metagenome-genome-assembly--contig:-NODE-1883-length-16053-cov-13.842389_pt1 | contig 16053 bp, 20 predicted proteins | sample MGYA00242900_ERZ507916 | MGnify/ENA primary metagenome ERZ507916 (study PRJEB26167, sample SAMN06115521) | human gut metagenome | host: Homo sapiens | place: China:Chongqing | collected 2015-09-02...
GTCATTGCAACGGATGACAAAGGAAAAAAGCACAAGGCAACCGCCTGCAAACGGGTTATGTACACCACCAAAACGGCATGGTGGGACGCAAAGAATCGCTTTGGACTTCCGCCGGAATTGCCGTTGGAATTTGCATCCATTGCCGCGCTTTTTGCAGCTCCGTCTCCGGCAGAACAGCTGCTGCAAAAGGCACGGACGGAAGGAATTCCCACACAGCAAGACTTGCAGGAATCGGTAGAGCTTTACACGCCGTCTGCCGCATCCGCAGCGCCAGAGCCATGGGATCAGCCTGCCACACCGGAGGAACAGCAAACACAGCATATTCTGGATGGAATCGCTCCCCAGCTGGCACAGCTGATGGCATCCAGCCACGTGCAGCCTGCTGAGCTGCAGGCAGTGGTAGGCAGCAAGGGCTATTTTCCGGCAGATATGCCCGTACAGAACTATCCGCAGGATTTTGTGGAGGGCTGGTGCATTCCGTGGTGGCAGAACATCATGGGCATGATTCAGGCAAACCGAGCCAAATAACATTTAAGGAATAGGAGGAAAACGATGAACGATTTTAACACATCCGCACAGGGACGAGAATTAGGCTGGGAGGACGAAATCCAACAGGAAAGCAGCTACATCCTGCTTCCGGAGGGAGACTATCGCTTTACGGTGGAAAAGTTTGACCGTGCCCGGCATGATGGCAGTAAAAAGATTCCGCCTTGCAACAAAGCCATTGTTTTTATTCGGGTATTCGGGACGGATGGGAGCAGTGTGCTGCTGCAGGAAAATTTGTTTTTACATACCATGATGGAATGGAAGCTGTCCGAATTTTTTGCCAGCATCGGCATGAAACAGAAAGGGCAGGCTGCCCGAATGAATTGGCAGGAAGTCAACGGGAAAAGCGGCATATGCCATGTGATCATCCGGGAATACGATAAGAGGGACGGCAGCGGAAAAGGCAAGAGTAATCGAATTGACAAACTGTATCCGTCCTACGATCAGCCGCATCTTGCTCAGAATTCCACACAGCAGCCCTGCAGCGCTCCGCAGCCTTCGTATCCGCAAAGCAGCCCACAAACCTGGCAGCCGCAGCAGAGCGCACCACAAAGCAGCTGGAACAATGGTCAGTTTTAAGGAGTGATATGCCATGCAAATGCGACCTTATCAGCAAGCGGCAAGAGAAGCCGTGCACAAGGAGTGGGACGAAGGCAGGAAGCGCACGCTGCTGGTACTGCCGACCGGTTGTGGAAAAACCATTGTTTTTGCAAAGATTGCAGAAGATGAAGTCCGCAGCGGCGGAAAAGTATTGATTCTGGCACATCGGGGTGAGCTGCTCCAACAGGCTGCGGACAAGCTGGAACGTACCAGCGGTTTGAAATGTGCTGTGGAAAAGGCAGAGCAAACCTGCCTGGGGGAATGGTATCGGGTAGTGGTAGGCAGCGTGCAGACCCTTATGCGGCAGAAACGCCTTGACCAGTTCCACCCCGATTACTTCCAGACTATCATCATTGACGAAGCACACCACGCCATTTCCGGTAGTTATCAGGTAATTCTGGATCACTTTGCCGATGCCAATGTGCTGGGTGTGACAGCAACGCCTGACCGGGGCGACAAGCAGAATCTGGGCAAGGTGTTCGACAGTCTGGCGTATGAATACACGCTGCCACAGGCCATTCACGAGGGATATTTAACGCCCATCCGGGCACTGACCGTTCCGGTGCAGATTGATTTCACCCATGTGGGGGCAGCTGCCGGAGATTACAAACCCGGTGACATCGCCACGGCGCTGGATCCCTATTTGGATCAGATTGCAGCAGAAATGGCAAAGCACTGCGCCAATCGCAAAACAGTGGTATTCCTGCCGCTGGTCAAGACATCCCAAAAATTCCGGGACATGCTCTGTCAGCACGGTTTCCGTGCGGCAGAGGTCAACGGTGAATCCGAAGACCGGGAACAGGTTTTGCAGGATTTCGCTGACGGCAAGTACAACGTGCTGTGCAACAGCATGCTGCTCACCGAGGGCTGGGACTGTCCGGATGTAGATTGTGTGGTGGTGTTGCGCTCCACAAAGGTTCGCGCCTTGTACTGTCAGATGGTGGGACGTGGCACACGGCTGGCAGAGGGGAAAGATCATCTCTTGCTGCTGGATTTTCTGTGGAACACGGAGAAGCACGAGCTGTGCCGTCCGGCGTGTCTGATCTGCGAGGATGAGGAAGTGCAGCAGAAGATGACCCAGCAGCTGGAGCAGCTGCCCGGCGTACCCGTGGACATCGAGGAAGCCGAAAACAAAGCGTCTGAAGACGTGGTGGCAGACCGGGAGTCCAAGCTGGCAGAACAGCTGGAATCCATGAAGAAACGAAAGTCTAAGCTGGTAGACCCACTGCAATATGAGATGTCGATCCAGTCACAGGACCTTTCCGGTTATGTGCCGGCATTTGGGTGGGAATCCCATCCACCAACGGACAAGCAGAAGAAGGACTTGGAGAAACGGGGTATCAATCCGGATGCCGTAGAAAGTGCCGGGAAAGCGGAACAAATTCTCCGCACAGTGGCACAGCGGCAGCAGAGCGGACTGGCAACGCCGAAGCAGATTCGCTGCCTGGAGAAGTACGGCTTTCAACATGTTGGAGGCTGGTCATTCGATGCAGCCAAAAATCTCATTAACCGTATTGCAGCGAACGGCTGGCATGTGCCGAGGGCGATCACGGTGGCGGAGTATGTGCCGGAAAAATAAAAAAGACAGACCGCTTTTTGCAGTCTGCCTGTGGTTATTTGTCAAAGAGTTCGCTGTGGCTGCCGGTACGGGTGAGGTACAGGAACAGCGTGTCATCTGCAGCCTCATAGATCAGAAGCCAGTCCGGCTGAATGTGACACTTCCGACAGCCGGTGTAGTTGCCAGTCAGAGCGTGATCACGATTCTTTTCCGGAAGTGCTTTCCCGTCTGCCAGCAGTTTCAGAATCTGGTTAAGCAGCTCCAGATCTTTGTGCTGCTTTTGCATCTTTTTCAAGTCTTTTTTGAATAGAGAAGTTGGTTTTACGGTGTACTTCATTGCAGCAGATCCCTCATCATTTCATCAATATCGGTATAACCGGGATACTGCTCTGGGTGTTTCTTCATTTCCTCCACTTCGTCCATAGCAGCCTGCGTTTCCGCATTCGGGATTTCTGCATAGCAGCCCTGAATAAACAGTAGCAGTCCCTGCAGCTGCTTTTCGTTCATGGCGTCGATTTCGTGAAGCAGCATTTCTTTGGTACTCATGCGTATAACCTCCGTTTCAATTGGAAATGGCGTGCTTTTTGTGATTTTAGTATAGCATATCCTTATGATTTTGTCAATAGAAAGGGTGATTTTTTGGATACCTACAAAGACGACAACCTAGACGAACTACTGGACTATATTGACCCATCCTGCCTGACCTATCAGGATTGGTGCGGCATTGGCATGGCACTGAAAGATTCCGGCTATGACGTTTCCGTTTGGGATGGCTGGTCACAGCGTGACAGTGCCCGGTATCACAGCGGAGAATGTGAAAAGAAGTGGCGCACTTTTGCCGGTTCTGAGCATCCGGTCACTGCCGGCACTATCGTACATCTGGCATTGGAAGGCGGTTACCGCCCACACAGCAGCCCCCAAAAAGAATCCCGTGCGCTGGACTGGGAGGATTACATCGGAGAGGATTATGCAATCACGAGTCCGCTTCAAACACAAGCACTTCCGGTAAAACCGCTGTTTTCAGAATGGGATCCAGTAAAGGAGATTAGTACCTATATCAGCACGTTGTTTCAAGCAGAAGAGAATGTTGGGTATGTCGTGCGCAGTTGGAAAAATCAAGACGGAAAGCATCTTCCGGATGCAGGAAGCTGTGATCGAACCGCCGGAAAACTGCTAGAAGACCTGACATATTGCGAAAATGACCTTGGCGCAGTTTTTGGCGACTATGATCCTGGAATCGGGGCATGGATCCGATTTAATCCGCTGGATGGGAAAGGCGGTAAAAATGAAAATGTAACAGATTTTCGCTATGCCTTGGTAGAATCTGATGGGATTCCCATTGAACAGCAAAACGGAATTATGCGAGATTTGCAATTACCGATTGCATGCCTGGTCTACAGCGGCGGGAAGAGCCTGCATGCCATTGTGCGAGTGGAGGCAGGGAATGCAAAGGAATACCGGGAGCGAGTGGCGTTTTTGTATCAGGTCTGCGACAAAAATGGTCTTCAAGTGGATCGTTCCTGTAAAAATCCCTCTCGTTTGTCTCGCATGCCCGGTGTGCTGCGCGGAGAAAAAAAGCAATACTTAGTTGCTGTAAACATTGGCATGGGCAGCTGGGACGAATGGAAAGACTACATCGACAGCATTACAGATGATCTACCGGAATTTGAGAGTATGGCAGAAGCATGGGAAAATATGCCGGAACTCTCTCCCCCTTTGATTGAAAATGTGCTGCGGCAGGGGCACAAAATGCTGATTGCCGGGCCGTCCAAGGCCGGAAAGTCTTTTGCATTAATTGAATTATGCATTGCAATGGCAGAAGGCAGAAAGTGGATGGGCTGGCAATGCGCCAAAGGGCGTGTGCTGTATGTCAATCTAGAACTAGACCGGCCAAGCTGCCTGCATCGGTTCCGGGACGTCTATCAAGCTATGCAGCTGCCAGCCGCCAACTTATCCAGCATCGATATCTGGAATTTACGTGGAACAACCAAACCAATGGACAAACTAGCCCCAAGCTTGATCCGCCGTGCCAAGAAAAAGCAATACATCGCTGTCATCATCGACCCCATTTACAAGGTCATCACCGGCGACGAGAACAGCGCCGATCAGATGGCGCATTTTTGCAACCAGTTCGACAAGGTCTGCACGCAGCTGGGCTGTGCCGTGATCTACTGCCACCACCACAGCAAAGGCGCACAGGGTGGCAAGCGCAGCATGGACCGCGCATCCGGCAGCGGCGTGTTTGCCCGTGACCCGGATGCCCTCATTGATATGACCGAATTGGAGCTTACAGAAGACATTCTCAAGCAGGAAACCAACACGGCAATTTGCGAAGCTTGTGTGGAGCAATTGCGAATTCATGCTCCAGCCGTACTGGAAGATGCTTCTCCGGACGATCTGCTGAGCGCTGTAGCGGCTTTAAAGCTTTGCCGAGATCATTTGCCACCTACTTACTACGATGCCTTACAGCGCAATCTGGAAGCTGTGAGAGCCAATATCAAACAACGAACGGCATGGAGGCTGGACGGTACCCTCCGGGAGTTCCCGAAGTTCGAGCCGAAGAACCTGTGGTTCCGGTATCCCATTCATGTAGAGGACACCGTGGGTGTGCTGAAAGACTTGCAAGCAGAAAGTGAAATGCAGCCGTTTCAGCGTGGGAACAAGAAACGTGGAGAGAAAACCAAGGAGACGTATGCCGCTCAGAAAGCGGACAAGAAAGCAGCTCTGCTCAATGCGTTTCATGCTTGCAATATGGACGGCGCGGTGACGGTAGACGATATGGCAGAATACCTCGGAATCAGTCGGCGTACAGTCGAAAGACGAGTCAAGGAACACGACAAATTGACACTAGAAAATGGCAATATCAAACTTGCTGAAAAAGGAGAATAATGGAACGACAAAAATTGCGACAACAGTGTATATATAAATATATACTTGTCCTTGTCCCCTGTGTGACAGTCAATGACAACAAGGAACAAGAGTGCGAATGCACGGCACTCTTGTAACCCTTGTCGTCTGACATTGACAAAAGCGAACCTGAAAAACCAGAAATGGAGGTAGAAAATATGACAGAATTTTTCATGCCGATGGAACCGCCAACCAGTACCCATCAGCAGCAAGGGCACACGGTTGATCAACGTGGCGTTCATCGATTTTACAAACGTGGGAACGGAGAAGCAGAAGCTAAACTTGCTGCCCACTTACGGAAGCACATTCCAGAGCAACCATACACCAGTGCAGTACAGTTGGTAGTGAAGTGGTGCTTCCCACTGAAAGCCAAGCATACGGATGGTGAACCTTATACCAACAAGCCAGATGTGGACAATCTGTGCAAGGCACTGTTCGACATCATGACCAAGCTGGGGTATTGGAAAGACGATAAGCAGATTTACAGCGCAGTCGTGGAGAAGTTCTGGGCGAATGTGCCAGGTGTTTATGTGCGAATTGAGGAGGCGGAGGAAAATGAGTGAGATCAAGTTGAAACCTTGCCCGTTTTGCGGTGGAGAAGCAAAATTTGAAAATATGGGTGAATTTGTCGTGACTAAGTGTGAAGATTGCGGTGCCGAAAGCGACATGATTAGGATATCAGCGGAATACTGTGCAAATGAGAAAACCGCTGAAAAATGGAACCAACGGATAAATCAGCCACCGAAAGCCCACTGGACACGAGAAGATGTCACGAGTTACGACGGTGAAACGATCAAGAATGGGGCTGCTATCTGTGGTAGATGCAAAAAGGCGTTTTTTATGCCGACAGATACGTTTGATTACTGCCCGAACTGCGGAGCAAGAATGGACGAGGAGGCACAGCCATGATAACCATATTTTGTGAAACATGCGGCGAACCGGTGCACGCGCTGAGCGTTGCACGCCGGTTCTGCCGAAACTGTGCCCGGGAACGCGAAAATAGGTTCCGACGGGAAAAACGAGCAGCGCTGAGACGTGAAGCACAGCCAGTCGGTTGGAACGATGTGACAGAAACCATCAGAAACCTGGTTGACCCAAAGCCTGGTGTATGCTACGTTGTACGCAACCGCATAACCGGTCGTGTGCTTGCGGATCGACAGAATCAGGTGATCTATTTTCCGGATGTTGCAACGGCATATAACTACTTAGGCAGGCATTACCAGAATCGATTTGCTTATCGGTTGGAACGGAGGTATGGGGTATGACTATTGAAGAAAAAATTGCACGATATCGTGAGATTCCCAAACTGATTGAAGATCTTCAGATCGATAAAGAAATCTGCACGTCTGTGAAGTCGGTGCAGTACGACAGCATTGGCGAGGCAAAGGGAACCCACGAAAACAGCACAGAGAAAAAGCTAATTGATGCCGCAGAGATCGCCGCAGAGATCGTACAGCTGGAACGTGAACGGGATCAGCTGAAGCTGGGGATATTGCAGGAGATCAACTGTGCTATTTCTGGCGATGGCGCAAAGGAGGTGGAAATGCGAATCATACTGAAATCGCACCTGCTGACGGGGAACAGCCTGAAACACATTTCCTGTGCGGTGATACATCGCGACTATGGCACAACACGAAAAATTTTTCATGAAGGGCTTGACTTACTGAAAAAACCTCACTCAATCTCACTGGATCTCACTTGCAGTAATTCGCATTCCATGTTATGATTATACTGACAACAATAGCAAAAACACCGTGAGGGATTCCTTGCGGCGTTTTTGTATTACCAAGAAAGGATCGTGATCCCATTGCCTTATAAGCAACGCACCCAGTGCCGGCACCCTGGATGTCCAGTGTTGATTTCTGTCGGCAGAAATTATTGCGATACGCATCGGCGATATCACAAAGAAACCGTGCGAAGCGCAGCTGAAAGAGGCTACACCAGCCGATGGCAGCGGATCAGCAAGCAGTATCTGCGGCAGCATCCATTGTGCACCCGGTGTGGCAGACCGGCACAGGTGGTAGACCACATCGTTCCTCACAGAGGCAGGGTGCAGCTGTTCTGGGATGAACGCAACTGGCAGGCATTGTGCAAGGTCTGCCACGACAAGAAAACTGGCGAGGAGGACAGCCGCCCAACCTACGAATACTAGGGTGGGGGGGTATCAAAATCGCTGTGAGAACGGCTATAAGGAGACCGGCGCCCAACTCCGTGTGAGAGTTCGCAAAATGAAAAGAGGGGGTATCCGGCGGAAAACGGCAGGAGGTGACACGAAATGGCAGGAAGAAAACCGAAACCCACGAATCTGAAAGTGCTGGAGGGCAATCCGGGCAAGCGGCAGCTGAACCCAAACGAGCCGAAACCGGACGCATCTGTCCCGAAGTGTCCGGCGTGGCTGAGCAAAGAGGCAAAGCGGGAGTGGAAACGGCTTGTGCCGTTTCTGGAGCAAGCCGGACTGCTCACACAGGTGGATCGTGCCGCTTTCGCCGGCTATTGCCAGTCCTATGCCGACTGGGTGGATGCCAAGGCACACATTGCCGCAGAGGGCAGCACCTTCGAGACCCCCAACGGCTATCAGCAGCAGACCCCGTGGGTGTCCATTGCACAGACAAGCTTAAAGACTATGCTGAAATTCTGCACGGAATTTGGTCTGACACCGTCCAGCCGCAGCCGTATTGTGGCGGCGAATGCACCGGAATCCGAGGCAGACGACATGGAAATGCTGCTGGGCGGTGACGGATGATGGGAAAAAACGACCGACGTCCGGCGGAATTTCCCCGTCTGGAACACTACGAGCCGTCCAGATTTATGCTCCCCACATCCCATTATGATGTCACAAAGGCAGACCGAGCGGTGGCGTTTATCGAAAATCTCCGGCACACCAAGGGAAAATGGGCGGGCAAGCGGTTCTGGCTGCTGCCGTGGCAGGAGCGGATCATCCGGGACGTGTTCGGCATCGTCAAAGAAAACGGCAAGCGGCAGTTTCTCACGGCGTATGTGGAGATCCCCAAGAAAAACGGCAAGTCTGAACTGGCGGCAGCGATCGCCCTGTACCTGCTGTACGGGGACAACGAGCCGTCCGCCGAGGTGTACGGCTGTGCCGCAGACCGGCAGCAGGCATCTATCGTCTATGACGTGGCAAAGCAGATGATCGCACAGTCACCAGCATTGGAAAAGCGGTCGAAGGTCATTGATTCTGTCAAGCGTGTGGTAAACTACAGCAACGCCGGATTTTATCAGGTGCTGTCCGCAGAGGTCGGCACCAAGCACGGACTAAACGTGTCCGGTCTGGTATTTGACGAGCTGCACGCACAGCCGAACCGGAAACTCTGGGACGTTATGACCAAGGGCTCCGGCGATGCCAGAGAGCAGCCGCTGTTCTTTGCCATCACCACAGCCGGAAACGACCGGAACAGTGTGTGCTGGGAACAGCACCAGCTGGCGATGGACATTCTCAGGGGCAGAAAGGCAGACCCCACCTACTATCCGGTGGTCTATGGCTTGTCCGATGAGGAGGACTGGAACGATGAAAAGAACTGGTACAAAGCAAACCCTTCGCTGGGGTACACCATCCAGATCGACCGTGTCCGGAATCTGTACCGGCAGGCACTGGACAATCCGGCGGACGAGAACAACTTCAAGCAGCTGCGGCTGAATATGTGGGTGTCCTCCACCGTGGGCTGGATTCCGGAGCACGTCTGGGACTGGGGCAGCAAGCTCATTGACACGGCGGCCCTGGAAGGCAGAATGTGCTACGCCGGACTGGACTTGTCCTCCACCGCGGACATCACCGCATTTGTGCTGGTGTTTCCGCCGGAGAGCGAGGACGCACCCTACATCGTGCTGCCCTACTTCTGGCTGCCGGAGGATACGCTGGACCTGCGTGTCCGGCGTGATCACGTCATGTATGACGTTTGGAAAAAGCAGGGATACATCTGCACCACCGAGGGCAACGTGGTACATTATGGGTTCATTGAGAAATTCATCGACGACCTGGGAAAAAAGTACCATATCAAAGAGATTGCCTTTGACCGCTGGGGCGCAGTACAGATGGCACAGGACTTAGAAGATATGGGATTTACTATGCTGCAGTTCGGGCAGGGCTTTCGGGATATGTCGCCGCCGTCCAAGGAACTGATGCGGCTGTTGCTGGAAAAACGTATCCAGCACGGCGGTAATCCGGTGCTGCGGTGGATGTCGGGAAATGCGGTGGTCAAGCGTGACTCAGCCGGCAACATCAAGCCGGACAAAGAAAAATCCACAGAGAAGATTGACGGCATCGTGGCACTGGTCATGGCTCTTGACCGGGCAATCCGATGCGGAAATGACTTCGGCGACAGCATTTATGATAGCAGGGATATGTTGGTTCTGTAGTGTCTATTTACACAACACCGATGGCTGGTTTTCCTCGATTCTTCTGTAGTTTTAGCGGCTTGATATAATATGCTTTTAGTTAACATGGATACAACGAAAGGGTAAAGCCCGCTGGAATAAAAACACGGAGGAAACCGCAATGAAAAGCATCACGAAGAAGAAACTCAACCGCATCGCAAAGGAGTTCGGCTACGATCCGCAATACCTTGAGGATTAGGTTCTCAACTGGGTGCGACGGGATCCGGGTGGATGCGCAAGGCCTTGAAGATTACTGCGCAAATGGCGGCATCTGAAACAAACGGCAGCCCCTGCGAGAGCAGGGGCTGTTAATACATTGACTTTTTCGTCCGAATGTGCTATAATAATATTGCTGGGCAACGGGATTTCCGTCCCAGTAGGAGTGATTGAGAATGGAGACATTCTTTTTAACTTTGCTGTTAAAGGGAATTACAACCTTTACCCTGTAGGTCTTAGTTCCGAAGGGCTATGTTAAAACATAGTGGGTTATAAAGTTCGTGGAATTCTGCGACAAACTTTGACACAAAAGCGGCACCTGCGAAAGCGGGTGCCGTTTCCGTTTACAATGAATTAGTATTGCACTTGCCTCTGCAGGTGCTTTTTTCATGTCCTGAAAGGAGTGATGACACACGGGAATTTTCACAGGGCTGTTCCGGTCACGGGACAAGCCGAAGAACTACTATCACAGCCCGTCCTACGCCTATTGGTTTGGGCGGTCGAAAAGCGGTGCAGAGGTCAATCCCTTTACGGCGATGCAGCAGTCGGCGGTGTATGCCTGCATCAAGGTGCTGGCGGAATCCGTGGCACAGCTGCCCCTGCATCTGTACGAGCGGACGGAACACGGCAAAGAGCCGGCAGTGCAGCATCCGCTGTACAAGGTGCTGCATGATCAGCCCAATCCAGAAATGACATCGTACACGTTCCGTGAAGTTCTGATGACACACCTGCTCATTTACGGCAACGCCTACGCCCAGATCATCCGCAACGGTCGCGGCGAGGTGCTGGGGCTATATCCGTTGGCGGCGAACCGTGTTCGGGTGGAACGGGAGGACAGCGGCGAGCTGGTCTATCTCTACCGCCGCTATGATGATGCGAACCCCAATTTCAGGAAACAGGGCGAGATCCAGCTGTATGACTTTGATGTGCTGCACATCCCCGGCATGGGGTTCGATGGACTGGTGGGCTATTCGCCCATTGCTCTGGCACGGAACGCCATCGGTCTGGCTCTGGACTGCGACCAGTACGGCTCCAGTTTCTTTGCCAACGGGGCAGCACCCAGCGGCGTGCTGAAACATCCGGGCGTGCTGAAAGATCCACAGAAAGTGCGGGACGCATGGGAAAAGGCTTACGGCGGAGCAGGGAACTCCCACAAGACCGCCGTGCTAGAAGAGGGCATGGACTACCAGCCCATTTCCATGACACCCCAGGATTCGCAGTTTCTGGAGACACGAAAGTTCCAGATCGAGGAGATCGCCCGGCTGTACCGGGTGCCGCTGCACATGATCGGTGATCTGGATCACGCCACGTTTTCCAACATCGAGCAACAGTCGCTGGAGTTTGTGCAGTTTACGCTGATGCCGTGGCTGACACGGTGGGAGCAGGAGATCCAGCGTTCCCTGCTCCTGCCACAGGAACGGCGGTATTTCGCAAAGTTCAACGTAGACGGAATGCTCCGTGGCGACTATAACAGCCGGATGCAGGGCTATGCCACTGCACGGCAGAACGGCTGGATGTCTGCCAACGACATCCGGGAGCGTGAGGACGAGAACCGCATTCCGGCAGAGGAAGGCGGCGACCTGTATCTGGTGAACGGCAGCTTTACCAAGCTGCAAGATGCCGGAGCATTTGCAAAAAACGGAGGTGAAAGCAAATGAAGAAGTTTTGGAACTGGCTGCGGAACGATGCAGACGGCGAGAGCGAGCTGTATCTGGACGGTGCCATTGCCAGCGAGACCTGGTGGGGCGATGAGGTCACACCTGCCGCATTTCAGGCGGAGCTGAAACAGCACACCGGAGATGTGACCGTCTGGATCAACTCGCCGGGCGGCGACGTGTTCGCAGCGGCACAGATCTACACCATGCTGCGGAATCACCCCGGCAAGGTCACGGTGAAGATCCACGGCATTGCCGCATCTGCCGCATCGGTGGTGGCAATGGCAGGGGACACTACGCTCATCAGTCCGGTGGGAATGCTGATGATCCACAATCCGTCCACCATGGCAGCCGGCGAGAAAAAGGATATGGAGCAGGCGATCACTGTGTTGGAGGAAGTCAAGGAATCCATTCTGAATGCTTATGTGGCAAAGACCGGGCTGTCCCGGAATCGTCTGGCAAAGATGATGGATGCGGAAACATGGCTGAACGCCAACGAGGCAATGCGGCTGGGATTCGTGAACGGCATCCTGTTTGCCGAGGACGATCCGGACAAAAAGCCGGAGGAAGAAGGAAGCGAAGAAGAGCCGGAGGAGAATCCGGACGAACCCGACGAAGAACCGGATGAGCCGGACGAACCCGACAAGAAAGAACCGCCTGCACAGGCGTATTCCCGGAAACAGACGATGCAGTCGTTTCTGGCAAAGCTGGGACAGAGCAAAAGCGACAAGACCGTGGACGCCGCACAGCTGCGTGCAAGGTTGAACTTACTGAAACCGTAAGGAGGAAAAGCGAATATGACTATGACAGAGAGAATGCAGCGTCTGACAGCACTCCGGCAGGAGCGTGCTGCAAAGTGGGACACCGCCAGAACATTTCTGGATTCCAAGACCCACAACGGCAGAATGAGCGAGACGGACGCTGCCACATATGAGACCATGGAAAAGGAACTGACCGATCTGGGCAATGACATCGCCCGTCTGGAACGTGCCAACGAAATGGAAGCTGCCATGAGCGCCGCCGGTAACCCCATTCTGGGCGAACCCCACAGCGGCAAAGCTGATGGCACCGGAACCGCATCCGCAGTGTACAAGCAGGCGTTCTGGGATGCGATCCGGAACAAGCACTATACTGCTGCGGTGCAGAACGCATTGCAGGTGGGAACGGATTCCGAGGGGGGCTATCTGGTGCCGGACGAGTTTGAGCGTCAGCTGATCGAGGCACTGGAAGAGGAAAACGTGTTCCGCACGCTGGCGACTGTGATTACCACAGCATCCGGTGACCGGAAAATTCCCATTGTCAGCGACAAGGGCGAGGCATCGTGGATCGACGAGGAAGGCACCTTCCCGCTGTCGGACGACACCTTCGGACAGAAGTCTCTGGGTGCGTACAAGGTGGGCACGGCGTTGAAAGTTTCTACAGAGCTGCTCAATGATGCCGCTTTCGATTTGGAGGCGTATATCTCCAAGGAGTTCGGCAGACGGCTCGGCACCAAGGAAGAGGAAGCGTTCTGGATCGGCGATGGCAAAAGCAAACCTACTGGTGTTTTCGATGCCACCGGGGGCGCAGAAACCGGCGTAACTGCCACATCTACATCAGTGACCTTTGATGATATGCTGGAGCTGTACTACAGTTTGAAAAGCCCGTACCGCAAGAAGGCAACATGGGCAATGAATGACGCCACCATCAAGTCGTTACGCAAAGTAAAGGACAGCACAGGCCAGTACATCTGGCAGCCGTCTGTGGTTGCCGGCGTGCCGGATATGATTATGAACCGCCCCTATGTGACATCTAGCTATATCCCGGCTCTGGCATCTGGCAAGACCGGCATTGCATTCGGTGATTTCAGCTACTACTGGATCGGCGACCGGCAGGGCATCACCTTCAAGCGTCTGGATGAGCTGTTCTCCATGACCGGACAGGTGGGATTCCTGGCCTCCAAACGGGTAGACGGTAAGTTGATCCTGCCAGAGGCTGTAAAGTTGCTAGCAGTAAAATAACGGAGGGACTGTAATGGTTACGCTGGGAGAAGCAAAGAATTATCTCCGTGTGGAGCATTCAGAGGAGGATGCATTAATTCGTTCCTTACTTCTGACAGCATCACATATGGTAATGGATGTGGGTAGAGTGTCAGCAGAGCAGTACGAACAGGAGGAAACCTGTCACACTGCGACACTATACGCAGTCGCCTATCTGTACACCCACCGAGAAAACGCCGACCACAACGCCCTGCTGCTGACGTTGCGAGCAATGCTGTTTTCGCAACGGGAGGGAGTGATCTGATGGCAGTATCAATTGCAGATAGAAACCAGCGTATCACTGTACAGCAGAATGAAGCGGTGACAGACCGTATTGGCAACCACACTAGTGCATGGGCGGATTTTTTGGAGCTGTGGGCAAACGTGACAATTACTGCATCCACGGAGGGAACAGAGGCGGGTATTACGTCCATGCGGCAGACGATGAAAGCGATCGTGCTGAAAAGTGCCCAGACTACGGCACTGCACAGCAATCGCTACCGGATCCTGTTCGGCGGCGAGATTTACAACATTACCGGTGTGATGCCGTACTATACCAGTGGAAATCTGGTACAGATTATAGCAGTATCACAGAAGGGAAAATTAACTGACCATGGGCAATGTGAATATTGATAATTTAGCATCTGTTGTGATGGAGGGACTGGAAGAATATGTGAATTTAGCGGACACCGAAATGAAAAAAGCGGTCAAAAAGACTGCAAAATCTGTAAAGGATGAAATCTCCGCTAATGCCCCGAAGAACACCGGTGCTTATGCGAAAAGCTGGGCAACGAAAAAGACTGGTGAAAACAGCCATTCTTTGGAGATGACTGTCCACAGTAAGAATCGTTATCAGCTGGCACATCTTTTGGAAAAGGGACACGCCAAGCGTGGCGGAGGACGTGTATCAGGCAAACCGCATATTGCTCCCGCGGAAGAAAATGGCATACAGCTGTTGGAGCGTCTGATTGAGGAGACTTTGTCATGACCTACGAACAGATCGCAGAAATGATGGAGAAAATGGGACTGCCTTTCGCCTACCATCATTTTGCCGAGGGCGAAAGCCCTGCACCGCCTTTTCTGCTGTTTCTTTCTCCCGGAGAGAACACATTTTCAGCGGATAATTTGGCATATTTCAGTTGCAAACAGCTGGACATTGAATTGTACACAGACAAAAAGCAGCCGGAATTGGAAGAACAGGTGGAGTCGGTGCTTTCCCAGCACGAGATTTATTATACAAAAACAGAAACATTCATTGATTCGGAAGAATTGTATGAAGTACTCTATGAGATGGAGGTTTGATCTATATGGCTATGGAAAAAAACAAGGTAAAATTTGGATTGACCAATGTTCATTGGGCAAAAATCAAATCCTATGACGAAGACGGAACGCCAACATATGATACACCAGTTCGCCTTCCAGGTGCTGTAAATTTAAGCTTAGATGCAAACGGCGAAAATGACCCATTTTATGCAGATAACTGCGTGTACTATATGTGCAATAATAATTCAGGTTATGAAGGCGATTTAGAGATTGCATTAATTCCAACTGATTTTGCAACAGAAATTCTTGGCGAAAAACTTGACAGTAAAGGCGTTTTGGTTGAACGAAACGATGCTGAAGTTTCTGAATTCGCACTATTTTTTGAATTCGACGGAGATAAGAATAAAATTCGTCATGTATGCTATCGTTGCTCTGTCGCACGCCCCAAAACAGAAGGTCAAACTACCGAGGACAGCAAAGAAGTAAAAACAGAGTCTCTGTCGCTTACAGCATCGGCATTGGAAAACGGACTTGTCAAAGCGAAAAGCTGTGAAAGCACGGATAAAACTGTATATGATGCCTGGTATAAATCCGTGTACATTCCGAATTTTACCGATACACCATCCTCTCAAAATGCATCGATTATATCGAAATAGGAATAAGGAGAAGTTGTTATGGCGATTCAGAAAAACATTACAATTGACGGCATAGAGGTACCATTTAAGGCGAGCGCAGCAGTTCCCAGACTGTATCGTCTGAAATTTCGAAGAGATATTTATCAGGACTTTGCAGCACTGCAAAAGTCTGTGGGAAAAAAAACAGAGGAATCCTCTGCACTGGACATTGAAAGCCTTGAGGTATTTGAAAACATCGCATACATCATGGCGAAACACGCTGA
>ENA-UEYI01001885-UEYI01001885.1-human-gut-metagenome-genome-assembly--contig:-NODE-1885-length-16050-cov-4.877293_pt1 | contig 16050 bp, 8 predicted proteins | sample MGYA00242900_ERZ507916 | MGnify/ENA primary metagenome ERZ507916 (study PRJEB26167, sample SAMN06115521) | human gut metagenome | host: Homo sapiens | place: China:Chongqing | collected 2015-09-02...
ACATCGTTCGTTTATTACGAATAAATACACTGGTGCACGCATTGCTGTAGATTGCGGTCAATGTGATTACTGTATCCTCTGGTTTGGCGAGGGAAAATACGTTATTAAGGCAATGGAACTGAAAATGCTCCATCAGCCGTTGACACCGGAGCAGCAGGAAAAATACGATCATCGGTTCGACGCGCCCGGAAGCTATATCCCGTCGCAGAACTCTGTGCAGGATAACGAGTATAGCGGGAATCAGGGTTATGATCAGGGTTACACCCAGGACGGAAGCTATGATCAGGGTCAGGGGTATGATCAGAATTATACTCAGGATTATTCCCAGGATGGGAACTATGATCAAAGCCAGGGGTATGCGCAGGACTATTCTCAGGACGGAAGTTATGATCAGAATCAGGGCTATGTTCCGGAGGATAACTATGACCGGGTATCCGGAGATACTCAGGTCTATGAAACCGTGCAGCAACCGGCTCAGGAGACCTCCGCACAGCCGGTACAGGATGATTTCGATATTCATGTGAAGACCATGGATGTGGGGCAGTATAATACCATCAATCTGCAGGCAGAACTTGCAGCGGGACTTCGTGAAGTCCTCGGTGAGGAGCCAAAAGAAGATACTGCAAAAGCAACATCGGACTCCATTACCCGTTCTATCGTAGCACCTATGATGGATTCCGATACAGAATCTCTGGATTATCCGGAGATTGCAGAGGTCAGTGAGGATGATCTGGAGCCGGAGACCGAGCAGATTGAAGGTTCCGAGGTGTTCTTTGGTGAGACCGGAGAGATCGGTGACCTGTCTCAGGTTCCGGAGGTAGAGACCGAGGAGATCCTGCCGGAGGAACCCGCATCTCTTAAGAAACAGGATGTTGTGCCGGAATTATCGAAAGCAGAAGTGGAGCCGGAAGCGACCACGCCGGTGGAACCTCCAAAGGAGCTGGCGAATGTACTGGCACAGGAATCCGACGGACAGATCAGCCTGGTAATGCCCGAGGCGGAAAGCATCGAGAAGCAGATTACCGGTCAGATGAATATTGAAGACATTCTGGCAGAGTGGGAACGCAAAAAGAAAGAAAACCTAGAAAAGAGAGAAGAAGAAGTCCGCCAGCATGTATTACAGCAGACCGGTGCCATGTTCACGGAATTTGAACAGGCGGTAAGAGATGGCCTGTTAGAAAAACTGGAAAAAGAAAAAGCGGTGGATGCTGATACGGTTACAGATGAAGTTGAAGAGCTGGAAGAGATTGCAGATGTAAACGATGAAACAGAAGAAGCTCCTGCGGAAGTTTCTGAAGAAGAGCCAAAGCGGGAACCTGCTGATACGGATATCGTTGACACTGAAGAGGTAGAAGAACTTGAAGAGGAACCTGCCGTAGCGGAATATGAAGAAGAATCCGCAACAGAGGAACCGGACGCTGGCGTCGATATGGAAGTGACGCAGGAGCCGGCTGCAGAAATCCCAGAAGTGCCGGAGGAAACCACAGCAGAGATCGAAGAAGCATCGGAAGAAACCACAGCAGAGACCGAGGAAGCATCGGAGGAATCCGCAGCGGAGGCTGAAGAGGAACCGGAAGAACAAGTGGTAGAAGAAGCCTCTGAGGACGAGCAGCCGCAGACTCCGGAACGCCCCACCGTGGAGAGAGATAAGGCAAAGGTACGTGCACTTACCAGAGAAGAGCGCGAGCTGTATGCTCCCTTTATTCAGAGTAAGTCCGCAAGAGAACAGTTAGTCAAAGCCATTGATAATATCAGCCTGGCTGCCTATACCGGCAATGTGATCATCACCGGTGAAGAAGGCATGGATACCTTATCTCTTGCGAAAAATATGATCCGTGAGATTCAGGCTACCGACAGCAATTTCTCCGGAAAAGTTGCCAAAATCTCCGGCCATGCGCTGAACAAAAAAGATGCAGCCGAGACCCTGAACAGACTGCAGAACGGTGCACTTATCATCTGTAAGGCATCGGAAATGAATAGTAAAACTGTGGACACGATGTATAAAGCGCTGCAGCAGGAGAATCAGGGCATTGTCATTATATTGGAAGATACCAGGAAAGAGATAGATCGTTTTCTGGAAAAGTATGAGAAATTGCAGGAAAGCTTCACTTCCCGCATGGATGTCGAAGCACTCAGCAATGATACACTGGTAGCGTTCGGAAGGCAGTATGCACGGGAGAGGGAATATTCCATCGATGAACTGGGTGTTCTGGCACTGCATACCAGAATCGAGGATATGCAGACGATAGATCATGTAGTTACCGTGGTGGATGTAAAAGAAATCGTGGATGAAGCAATCGCTCATGCGAATAAAAAGACATTAAAACATTTCTTTGATGTTCTGTTTGCCAAGAGATATGACGATGAGGATATGATCATCCTCACTGAAAAAGATTTTGTATAACTATTCAGAGCCATGTAAACATTGACGAATGGGCGTCGAATGCTTGCATTTGTAAGAACATTTATCAATGTTTATAGGGCGAAGTAACCACATGAGCAAAAGGAAAGCATTGAAAATGCGATTTTGCGAATGGGGTTCTGAATAGTTAAAAAAATATAGCGGGAGGCGCAGCTATGACGAAGGAGAAGGTATTTATTTCCGAAGCAGATCAGTATCTTTTTGCCCAGGGAACGCACTATGATATTTATAAAAAACTGGGTGCGCATCTGTCGACGGAAGATGGTGTGCAGGGAGTCTATTTCGGGGTATGGGCACCAAATGCAGCACAGGTGAATGTCATCGGAACATTCAATGAATGGAACGAGGAATCGCATCCCATGCAGAAGCTGGGAGAGGGCGGTATCTGGGGGCTGTTCGTTCCCGGCGTGGAAGAAGGAACAATGTATAAGTTCCTGATCTATGCGAGGGATGGCAGAAAGCTGTACAAAGCCGATCCTTTTGCCAATTATGCGGAGTACCGGCCGGGTACGGCATCTATCGTCACCGATATTACAGGCTTTGACTGGAGAGATTCCAAGTGGATGGAAGCCCGGGACAAAAAGGATATGAATAAAGAGCCTATGGCGATCTACGAATGCCATATTGGTTCTTTTATGAAGCATCCTAACAACGGTACCGCCGAAGGATTCTACAATTACCGGGAGTTTGCGGACCGGATCATAGAATATCTGAAGGAGATGAAGTATACCCATGTAGAACTGATGGGTATTGCAGAGCATCCGTTTGACGGTTCCTGGGGATATCAGGTGACCGGCTACTATGCACCGACTTCCCGTTACGGAACGCCGAAAGATTTCATGTACCTGATCAACGAACTGCACAAGGCCGGAGTCGGCGTGATTCTGGACTGGGTACCTGCGCATTTTGCAACTGATGCCCATGGCTTGGCTGAATTTGACGGTCAGTGCATTTTTGAACATCCCGATCCCCGTCTGGGAGAGCATCCCGAATGGGGAACCAAAATCTTCAATTACGGCAAAAATGAAGTAAAGAACTTCCTGGTAGCCAATGCCTTGTTCTGGCTCAGAGAGTTCCATGTGGACGGCATCCGTGTAGATGCGCTGGCATCCATGCTATATCTGGATTATGGTAAAAAAGAAGGTGAGTGGCTGCCGAATAAATTCGGTGGCAACAAGAATCTGGAGGCCATTGAGTTCTTCCACCATCTGAATTCTGTCATCCGTGGAACGTATCCCGGATTTGTGACAATTGCCGAGGAATCCACGGCGTGGCCGAATGTGACCAGCGATATCGGAGGCGAGGGATTAGGCTTCTCCTTTAAATGGAATATGGGCTGGATGCATGATTTCTGTGAATACATGAAGCTAGATCCTCTGTATCGTAAGGGCAATCATTACGCTATGACCTTTGCCATGAGCTACAATGACAGTGAGAACTACATTCTGCCCCTGTCTCATGACGAAGTGGTACATCTGAAGTGTTCCATGGTAAATAAGATGCCAGGTTATACTGCGGATAAATACGCAAATCTGCGTGTGGGCTATACCTACATGTTCGGACATTCCGGCAAAAAGCTGCTGTTCATGGGACAGGATTTCGGACAGGAGCGTGAGTGGAGTGAAGAGCGCGAACTGGACTGGTATCTGTTAGGTGAGAAGCTGAATCAGGGCGTACATACCTATGTAAAGGAACTGTTGGAACTGTACCGCAAGTATCCTGCAATGTATGAGATCGACAATACCTGGGACGGTTTCGAGTGGATGAATGCGGATGATGCAGAACACAGCACCTATTGCTTTGTGAGAAAATGTTCCAGCAGCAAGAACAATCTGCTGTTTGTATTGAATATGACTCCGATGAAATGGGAGAATTATATCGTACCCGTGCCGAAAAAGAAGAAATATAAGCTGCTGCTCAACAGCGATGAGGAGCGTTTCGGCGGCTGGGGCAATGAAATTCCCGCAGAGATCATGGCAGAGAAAAAGCCTTACCATTACAAGGATTATTCTATCAGCTTTGATCTGCCCCCTTACGGAGCTGCTGTATTTCTGTTCTAAGTCCGGTTAAGAAATTATAAGAAACGACCGAAATAAAAGATGAGTGTGACCCAAAGGTGCACTCATCTTTTTTCTTAACTATTCAGAGACATGTAAATATCACTAAGGCCTCTTTGAATGCTTGCATTCGTAAGAGGATTTAGTGATATTTATAGGGCGATATAGCTTCAATGGGCAAAAGGAAGGCTCTGAAAGAGCGATTTTGCGAATGAGTCTCTGAATAGTTATTTCAAGAGTTATTACCAGGAAGGACGACAAGCGTGAAGATAACATTTCAGAATCAGACGGTAACTGATACAGAAAATAGAACAGAAAGTATCCAGACGGAGAAAAATACCTGGGGCAGAGATAAGATACAGCGCAATAAAAAAAGTGTGAATGCAAATACTTTTGGAGCCGTATACGAGAGTGGGCAGATCCCAATGCCTGTGGGAAATGAAGAGAATAATAAGGGAAAATCCCTGATTGAACTGCAGCAGGATGCCGGGAACACCAATGTGGCATTACAGCAGGATTACATGACACTACTGTCACATACTATGTCCCAGGAGGATTATGCGAAGGCTTGTGAGGACGGATTTGACCCCAGAGAACTGGATCAGGATACCGCAGTTACCATCGTGGACAGGATCAAAGCAGAACTGGTGCGTTCCGGACAGAACATTGCCGGATACACGGACGACATAGATCTGGACACCCTGGCGGCAGCTGTGGGCAGCGATACACTGGCACAAAGTATTGAAGAACAGTTCCGGGCAACGGATATACCTCTGACTCCTGAAAATGTAGATGAATTAAAAACCGCCTGGGAGATGGCATCTTCTCTGCAGCAGCCCCAGGAAGGCGAGGTCGGGTATCTTGTAGATAATGGATTGGAGCCGGAGATCTGGAACTTGTATGTGGCAGAGAACAGCGGTGCGAAAGTACAGCAGAATACCGTACCGCAGGAATTGCAGGACCAGATGGATAAGGTGATCACGGATGCCGGCCTGCCGGTCAATGATGAGAACCGCCAGAAAGCGCAGTGGCTGGTGGGAGCAGGTTTGCCACTGACAACGGATACCTTGCAGCAGCTGGCAGAACTGGATACGATTGACTATCCCGTCAGTGAGGATGCTTTTGCACAGGCAGCAGCATCGGCACTCGCGGAGGGGAAATCCCCTGTTCATGCGAATCTGGCACGGCAGGAAAATATATACGAGAAAGCCACAGAAATGGTACAGGACTGGTTCTCGGATGCAAAATGGGATGTCACGGCGGAGAATCTGGCGGCCAGAAAACAACTGGAAGAGATCCGGCTGCGCATGACAGCGGAAGTGAATGTGAAACTCTTACAGAGTGATTTTTCCATTGATACGGCCCCTATGGAGCAGCTGATCGAAGCACTGCGTAGAGCGGAGGCAGAAGTTGCGGATAAGTATTTCCCCAATGATGCGGATGCCGTGGCAAAATATGAGACCTATACACAGACCGTACAGGTGACAAACGAACTGCCGGGACTGCCGGTCAGCGTGTTGGGACCCTATAGCCTGGAACAGAAAGCTTCGCAGGATACCGTGGCAGAATTCCACGGCGAGGGCAAGGCGCTGCAGACCGCTTATACAGAAGCGAACGAACGCTATGAGACTTTAATGACAGCTCCTCGAAGAGACCTGGGGGACAGCATCCGCAAGGCATTTTCCAATGTAGATGACATTCTGACAGATATGTCATTGGATAAAACACTGGAGAACCAGCGGGCGGTCCGCATCCTCGCGTATAACCGGATGGAGATTACTGCAGAAAATATCGAAAGAGTCAAAGAAGCAGACAAACAGGTCACTGCAGTGATTGAGAAACTGACACCGAAGAATGTATTGCAGATGATCCGGGACGGCGTAAATCCGTTGGAGAAGACTTTTGGGGAACTGGAGTCCTATTTTGCCGAAAATCCTCAGAGTTATGAGGAAGAGGCGGAGGACTACAGCCGTTTCCTGTATCAGCTGGAACAAAAGAAAGATATCACGGAGAATGAGCGGAAAGCTTATATCGGTATCTATCGTATGGTACACCAGATTGAGAGAGAAGATGGTGCCGCAGTAGGCGCGGTGGTAAATATCGGCGCAGAATTGCAATTTTCCACACTCCTGGCAGCTTCCAGGAGCAGAAGAACCTCCCATATGGACTGGAAAGTGTCGGATGATACCGGACTGACACAGGAAGTACGTTTATCGGAGAACAATATTTCAGAGCAGATTTCTGTAGGGATGGCAAAAGAAATATTGACAGATGTGTCAGAAGACACTGAGAGCAGAGACGCATATTATCAGGAATGTCTGCAGCAGATGCGGGAAGCGGTAGAGACCGAACCGGGAGCAGCACAAATGTTGGAAAGGGGAGAGGTAAATACCAGTACTTCTAACCTGCTGGCAGCGCAGGCTCTGCTGGAGGATCCGGCGGAACTGTTCAGCGACCTGCAACGCTATCGTAAGAAATACAACAAAGAGAAAGAAATACCTGTGGCGGCAACCGGAGAGGAGCCTGCCGGAACAGAAGCCTCCGGATTGTGGGAAAAGCTGGATCAGCCGAATTTTGCAGATGATTACCGGACCATGCTTCAGGATGCTTTACAGGAGACAGAGACGATCAGTCTGGAACAGGCAGAGAGCCATCTGGATGTGAAACAGTTACAGCTGGTACACAAACAGCTGCGCCTTGCAGGAAATCTTCAGAACAGGCAGGAATATTTCCTACCGATGTATCTGGGAGACCAGCTGGCAGGAGTGCACCTTACCCTACAGCAGGGAACCGGAGAGACCTCGGCTGTGGATATCCGGGTAGATGCGGGAGACGAACAGCTGGAAGCGCATTTACAGGTCAACGGAGAACACATCGAAGGTTATCTCGTAGGAAATACCCCGGAAGAGGTTACGAAACTGGAAAAGACCTCCGATATATTCCTTGAATGGATTCAGACAGATACCTCTGCAGACTGGAAAGCGGAAAAGCTTTCTGTTGTCAGCTCCCGGGATATGACAAGGATGGCTGCCGGTGAGACGCAAAATGCAGAAACAATAGAGAGCCGGGCAGATGCGGCGCAACTGTACCGCCTGGCAAAAGGATTCCTGCAGGCTGTCGCAGACAGCAGCGGAAAGTAAGGAGTAACAACACATGAGAATTAATTACAATGTATCGGCAATGTTATCCAACAATGCCTTATCTACCAATGATGACCTGCTGTCCAAATCATTAGAGAGACTTTCTTCCGGATTAAAGATCAATCATGCAAAGGATAATCCGGCAGGACTGGCAATGTCCAAACGTATGAATGCCCAGATCGAGGGCCTGTCCGTGGCAAACCAGAATGCCAGCGACGGCGTATCCATTATCGAGATTGCAGATGGCGCCATGACCGAGATCAGTGAGATGCTGCAGCGAATCAATGAGCTCTCCGTCAAGGCTGCGAACGGTACCATGTCGGATACTGACCGTGCAACGGTACAGGATGAAGTAAAGCAACTGAAAGAGGAAATCACCAGAATTTCTGACGTAACAGAGTTCAACGGACAGAAACTGCTGAATGGGGAGTACGATCTGAAGGGATATACCAACAAGCAGGAAGTTAAGGTGAACTACTATTCTACCGATGTGCCGATAAAAGAATATACCATAAAGTCTATACCGCTGACAAAGGATGCGGACGGCAATATTGTGCTAGACGGAGATGTGACGTTCGGAGATGGTTTCCCATGTCTGCCGCCGCTTTGATTTGCAGATTTTCCAATTCGCTCTCTGCGTAGTGTTCAAAGAAGACTACCGGATTCTTCAGGCCTTCCTTCATCATCTGGTGTACCAGGGCGCGTTGTTCTCCCAATCGGTTGGGATGATTGCTTTGCGAAATCAATACGACTTCCGGATGATACTTCAGGCAGGCGATGGCTTCGTCATTCAGCCCCATATACGTGATGAAGAGGAATTTCAAGGAAGCGCCGCAGCTGCTTAGGAAAGGAAGCTGGTCTCCTTTAAAGGCAGGCCAGGCATTGTCCGGTTCCGTTCTGCCGTTACTGTGCTCCATCCAGACATCGGCATCGATGATGCATTGCATGCCTTCCGGAAGTTGTTTAGGGATGGAACGTCCCGTATAGATATAGTCCGGCATGAATTGCGGATTGAAGTCCATGTCCCCGTCTAAGCGTGCGGCAATGACCACGGGCAGATTGTCTCCGCCGATATTGTGTACGGCGGCAGTCTCGCGGCGGGTGGGAGAGAGATAATTGAATTCCGGCACATCTGCTCCGGGGATATAAGGATGGTCGTGGCGCTGCACGATATAGTCCACCAATTTGCGGGCTACGGGGATTTCCGCCTCCGGAGCTTCGCTCAGGGAAACCCGGATGGTGTCACCCAAGCCGTCTGCCAGCAGGGCGCCGATGCCCAAGGCCGATTTGATGCGTCCGTCTTCTCCGTCTCCGGCTTCCGTTACACCGAGATGCAGCGGGAATCGCATACTTTCCTGCTCCATGACGGCTGCCAGCAAGCGTACTGTCTTTACCATGACCACTGTATTGGATGCCTTGATGGAAATGACCACATCCGTGAAATTCTCTTGTACGCAGATGCGCAGAAACTCCATACAAGATTCCACCATGCCTTCCGGTGTATCGCCATAGCGCGACATGATGCGGTCGGATAATGAACCGTGGTTTACGCCGATGCGGATGGCAGTATGGTTCTCCTTGCAGATGTTAAGGAAGGGTACAAAGCGGTCGTGTATCTTCTGCAACTCCTGGGCATACTCTTCATCGGTATACTCCAGATGCTTGAAAGTACGTGCTGCATCCACATAGTTTCCCGGATTGATGCGGACTTTTTCTACATACTGCGCTGCTACGTCCGCTACCTTCGGGTTGAAGTGAATGTCGGCCACAAGCGGCACCATATATCCGTCCTGGCGTAGGCCTATGTTGATATTCATCAGGTTTTCAGCCTCTTTGATGCCTTGGGCCGTGAGGCGTACATACTCTCCTCCGGCGTCGACAATACGTTTGGCTTGCGCCACACTGGCTTCTGTGTCCTGCGTAGCGGTGTTCGTCATACTTTGTATGCGGATAGGATTGGAGCCGCCCATAGGGGTGGCTCCGATGTTTACTTCTGATGTTTCCCGTCGGGAATAGTTAAATAGATCCACGATGATATTTACAGTTAAAGGATTAAAAGATTTACGATTGGACGATTTACGATGTACGATTGAAGATACCAAGAAGTAATTTCAATCGTACATCGTAAATCGTCCAATCGTAAATCAATTGGTTTTGTATTCGTACTTCACCTCCTTCAAGTCCTCATTTGCCTTGACTATTTTCTTTTTCAGCCCTTCTTTATAGGCGGCGAATGTTTCAGCCAATGAGGAATCGCTCAGTGCCAGCATCTGTACGGCAAGGATGGCAGCGTTCATGGCACCATTAATGGCAACGGTGGCTACCGGTATGCCCGGAGGCATCTGGATGATGGAGTAAAGGGCGTCTACGCCATCGAGTGCGGACCCTTTTACGGGAACCCCGATTACCGGCAGTGTGGTGTTGGCAGCAATGACGCCGGGCAGGGCGGCAGCCATACCGGCAGCGGCAATAATCACTTTAATGCCGCGTTGACGGGCATTCTTGGCAAATTCCTCCACTGCTTCCGGTGTGCGGTGGGCAGAGAGAGCGTTCATTTCGAACGGTACATGCAGGTCATTGAGCAATTGCGCGGCTTTCTCCATAACGGGGAGGTCGGAAGTGCTACCCATGATGATGCTAACGATTGGAGACATGAATCTTTAAATTATTAAAGGGTTAATTTTATAAGGGTTAGGGATTAACGATTAGGGGTTAGGGACTGCGCTATCATTCCGTCCGGTGCTAATCGCTAACCCCTAATCCTTTCATTTCATTCGTTTATCAGCGCTTTGTAGGCTTCGGCATCCAGCAGGCTGTCGAAGTCGGCATCAGCGGCGGGTTTGATTTTGATGAGCCAGCCTTCGCCGTATGGGTCCTGGTTTACCAGTTCCGGCTGGTCGGCAAGGGCTTCGTTTTGCTCCAGAATCTCACCGGCTACGGGCAGGAAGAGGTCTGATATGGTTTTTACTACTTCGATGGTACCGAACACTTCGTCGGCAGCCAATGTTTCACCTTCGGTCGGGATGTCGACAAACACAATGTCACCCAGTTGCTCTTGTGCATAATCGGTAATACCTACATAGGCTACATCACCTTCCAGGCGAATCCATTCGTGTTCTTTGGTGTACTTTACATTAGTCGGGAAGTTCATGATCATTAGTTTTTAAGGGTTGATACTATGTAAATTAAAAGTTGAAAATTAAAAATTAAACAAGGCTCTTAAAAGAGGAAGATTCGGAACAGTATGTTGCTCAGCGGGTGGAGTACCAGCAACGAGCAGATAAGCCCTACGGCAAAGCCTCCCATAACTTCGCCCAGTGTGTGGTGTCGCAGGATGATGCGGGCGGTGCCCAGCACGCCAGCCACCAGTATAAAGAGGCATAGCCACCATACGGGATTGTAGCTGAACAAGGCGCTGAAAGCTACCAGTCCGCCAATTACGGCTCCGGCGCCTGCCATGTGTTCGCTCAGTTTCCATTTTAAGTTGACAATGACGCAGATTATCATCACTACCAGGGCGGAGAGTATGATACCGGTCATGTACCACGGGATATTGAGCCGGTGCATCATGAGCAGGCAGAATACATAAGAAGTGATGGTCAGAATAAAGGGAATGTATCTCCTTTTTCGTTCCACCAGTTCTTCCGGACTGAAACCGTTGATTTTGCGGAAGATGAAGATAGTCAGTGTAGGCATCAGGATGGTGAAGCAATACACCACGCCCAATACTATCAACTTGTACTGCAACGGCATGATGCGCAGGTACGAGAATATAAACAGAACCAGAAATGCCAGGAAAGGGATGGAGAACGGTGTGAATACCGCCGAAATCACTTTCGCTGTTCTGATTAAAGTTTTATCTGCTATAATATGCTCTTCCACAACCTAATTTTATTTACGATTTGACTATTTACAATTTACTATTTGAATGCACTAATCTTTAAACCTTAATCCCTAATCGCTCATCCTTTTCTCTCATCTTCTCAGTCTTGCCACGGGGATATTCATCTGTTGGCGATACTTTGCCACCGTGCGGCGGGCTATGGGATAGCCTTTCTCCTTCAGCAGCTCGGTCAGTTCGTCATCGGTCAGAGGCTTTTTCTTGTCCTCGTTGTCAATGCACTCTTTGAGTATCTTGCGTATTTCGCGTACAGACATCTCTTCGCCGTCTTCGGTTGTGTAGCCGTCGTTGAAGAAGAATTTCAGCGGGTAGATGCCGTAGTTGGTCTGTACATACTTGCTGTTGCTCACACGGGAGATGGTCGAGATGTCCAACCCGGTGCGTTCGGCAACATCTTTCAGAATCATGGGGCGGAGTAATGACTCGTCTCCTTCGAGGAAGAAAGGACGTTGCAGGTCTATGATGGCCTGCATGGTAGTCATCAGCGTATTCTGGCGTTGCTTCACGGCATCGATGAAACCTTGTGCGGCATCCATTTTTTGTTTGAGGAACATCATGGCTTCGCGGGACTCCTTAGACTGATTGGCCCGGTTCTTGGTGTGTTCTTCCACCATCTCGGTGAAGTCGCGGCTCATGCGCAATTCCGGTACGTTGCGGTTGTTCAGTGTCACGTTGATGGTACCGTCGTCATAAGTGTCTACCAGGAAGTCGGGCACAATCTGCTGCATGTTCTTGCCGATGGCTTCGCCGAGCGAGGCACCGGGACGGGGATTCAGCTTGCAGATTTCCTTAACGGCTTGTTGCAGGGTATCTTCGCTGATACCTAATTTCTGCATAATCTTGTCCCAATGCTTGCGGGTGAACTCTTCGTAGCACTGGGTAAGAATATCTTCTTCTATATAGTATTGTGGAGGCGAGGGCATGGGCCGTTGCGCTTCCTTACGTCGAATCTGGATGAGCAGGCACTCTTGCAGGGTGCGGGCGCCCAGACCGGCGGGGTCAAAGTCTTGTATAATCTTCAATACTTCTTCCAGCTCTTCGGGAGAAGCGTCGATACCGGCGTAGATGGCGAGTTCGTCGCTGATACTGTCCAGCGATTTGCGCAGCAGGCCATCGTCGTCCAGCGAGCCGATGAGATATTCGGCCAGTTCGCGCTGGTGCGGAGTCAAGTCCTGCTCGCCGAGCTGCTGGCGCAAGGTTTCATAGAAAGAGGTGGCGTCGGAGAAAGGAATTTCTTCTGCCTGCTCCCCTTTGCTGCGGTTGTTCTCCTGCAGCTTGTAGTCGGGGATATCGTCTTCGTTCAGATAATCGCTTAAAGAATCATAGCTGGTGTCTCCACCGTCTTCCGTTCCGGTTTCCGTATCAGGAGTGTCGGGGTATTCATCACCGGGAGTATCCTCCTTACCCTCTTCCAGTGCCGGATTTTCCAAGAGTTCGGCACGTACGCGGTCTTCCAGCTCCACGGCAGGGAGTTCCAGCAGCTTTACCACCAGAATCTGTTGCGGCGACAGTGTTTGTATCTGCTGTTGCGCTTGAGTCTGTACTTGTCGGGAACCTTGTGCCATACTTTATAAATTACAAATTACGAATAAGGGAAATTTCTACCGCAAAAATAGTGAATAGTTCGGGAACGCGAAACCTTCTCTTATGATATTTAACAAGAAAACGGGAGCTTGGTTGCTTTTTTGTTCCTATCTTTGCCATATAACTACTAAAAAATGGAACGTTATGTTTGCTAAAGAAACGTATGTGCAGCGCAGGGCCCGGCTGAAAAAAACGATTGGCTCCGGAGTATTACTGTTTTTGGGTAACGATGAACAAGGGTTGAACTATGAGGACAATACTTTCCGTTACCGCCAGGATTCCACTTTTCTCTACTATTTTGGCTTGTCGTTTGCCGGGCTGTCGGCTCTCATCGACATAGACGAAGATAAAGAAATCATATTCGGCGATGAGTTGACCATCGACCATATTATCTGGATGGGTATCCAGCCCACCCTTCACGAAAAAGCTTCTGCCGTGGGCATTTCCGAAACCCGTCCTTTTGTCGACATTGTCGGTTATCTGCACAAGGCTGTACAGAAGGGACAGACCATCCATTATTTGCCCCCTTATCGTGCCGAGCATAAATTGAAACTGATGGATTGGCTGGGCGTTCCTCCGGCACGTCAGGAAGGGTCCGTGCCGTTTATCCGTGCGGTGGTGGCACAGCGCAACTACAAGTCGGCAGAAGAAATAGCAGAAATAGAAAAGGCCTGCGACGTGACTGCAGACATGCACATTACCGCAATGAAAGTGCTTCGTCCGGGCATGTACGAATACGAGGTTGTGGCCGAAATGAACCGCATCGCCCAGATGAACAACTGCGAGTTGTCTTTTGCCACGATTGCCACTATCAACGGGCAGACTTTGCACAACCACTATCATGGAAATAAAGTAAAGCCGGGCGACCTCTTCCTGATTGATGCTGGCGCCGAGCTTCCTTCGGGTTACTGTGGCGACATGTCGTCCACCGTGCCGGCGGACAAGACCTTTACTCCCCGCCAGCGTGCCGTTTACGAAATCCAGAACGCCATGCACTTGGAGTCTGTCAAAGCCCTCCGTCCGGGCATTCCTTATATGAAGGTGTACGAGCTTTCCGCCCAAGTGATGGTGGAAGGGCTGAAAGAGCTGGGCTTGATGAAGGGCAATGCCGAAGATGCGGTGCGCGAAGGTGCCCATGCGCTGTTCTATCCTCACGGACTGGGGCATATGATGGGAATGGATGTGCACGATATGGAGAACTTCGGTGAAGTTTGGGTAGGCTATGACGGCCAGCCCAAGAGTACGCAGTTCGGCCGAAAGAGCCAGCGCCTTGCCATCCCTCTGGAACCGGGCTTTGTGCATACGGTTGAGCCGGGCATTTATTTCATTCCCGAGTTGATTGATTTGTGGAGGGGAGAGAAGAAGTTTATGGACTTCATTGACTATGATAAGGTGGAAGAATACCGCAACTTCGGTGGCATCCGCAATGAGGAGGATTATCTGGTTACCGAAACGGGAGCGCGCCGTCTGGGTAAGAAAATTCCACTGACGCCGGAAGAGGTGGAGGCATTGCGCTGAATCCGTTAAGATATAGAATGATAAAGCCTGCTGCATCTTGTGTGAGGATGCGGCAGGCTTTGTGGAAAGTTCATATACCGAAAAGTTTTAATTATACTTCAAACTTTTGCTGATGTATCATTTTAGATACTTGTCTATTGTTGTTGTCACTTGTTTGTCACTTGGTCTTGGAGCATTCATTTCAACAATATTGCCTTGTTTGTCGAAAATGATGTATCGGGGAATTAATTCCAGCTTTAGCTTTTCCAGCATTTTGCTGTTCTTTGGATTTGTGATGAAGAAATTGTCGGGTACTTCTGATAAGCCCTCCTGCTCTACCGCCATTTTCCAACTGCTTTCCTGGTCCTTGAAGGCGAGATAGACGAATACCACATCTTTTCCCTTGTACAGTTCTCTCAGCTTTTCCGAGGGAGGCATCTCTTCCCGGCAGGGCACACACCAGCTTGCCCAAAAGTCCACATAAATGACCTTTCCCCTGTTCTTTTCCAGCAATCTGTTCAGGTTGGCAGGCTTTCCATGAATGTCCTTCAGCAATAGCTGGTTGGCATCGGCAGACAAGTTGTATTGGTCTCTTATCCTGTCGGGCAGCAGTGTGTCTTGGGTGATGTGGATATATTTGTCAAGATAGCTGTTTACGTCTTGTGCCGAAAAGTTCTCGCCGATTTCTTTGATGCAGCGTTCAAGCAGGGCTTGCTTGGATTTTGGCTGGAACGGTTTCGCAGATAGCTCATCGAAGGTTTGACGCCAGTCCTTGCTTCCTCCCTGGGATTTGCGTATCGTCGGGATATGCTGGTTGAAGAACCAAAGGTAGTAGTCCAGAAATTCACGGTAGGAGGGATAACGGATATATTTGTCAGCTATTTCGGGTTCCATCTGACGGTAGAAGGCGGTGTCTTCATTCAGCATTCGCCGGGATTCATAGTCTTTCAGCTTGAGCAGGCATTGATAACGGTCGTGTATCTCGCTTGAGATAAGTTGCTGTTCTTTAAAGGAATTGATGGTATCTGTATAGTTCTTCTTGTAACTGTCGAACATGGATTGTAATGAATCCAAAGGGCAGTAATCCATTAGTAATGAAGTCCAGTTATTTGCCCGTATTATATCAATCGATTTGGCAATCCGCACCCAGTCACCCCCAAGACAAGTCTTTGCTTCCAGTCCTGCATGGGTCTTCCCTTTGCGCAACTCATAGTTCATGTTATAGATTCTGCTATATCCGGGATGATGCTTGCTGCTTAAAATGGGGTAGCCAAGGCTATCCATGGAAATAATAACGGTATCTCCTTTCATTAATGGGTAGTAGTTGAACTCAAAATCTCCATAGTTCAGGCCCAACTCCTTGAAGTGTTCAGTGGAATAGATGGTCAGGGTATCGGAATCTTTGTTGGGCATGTATTCCACAAGAGTTCCTATGCTGTCGGTATAGAG
>ENA-UEYI01001888-UEYI01001888.1-human-gut-metagenome-genome-assembly--contig:-NODE-1888-length-16011-cov-5.528806_pt1 | contig 16011 bp, 12 predicted proteins | sample MGYA00242900_ERZ507916 | MGnify/ENA primary metagenome ERZ507916 (study PRJEB26167, sample SAMN06115521) | human gut metagenome | host: Homo sapiens | place: China:Chongqing | collected 2015-09-02...
TTTTTCTTCCTTATTTCTGTTCTTTCTTCGGACGGAAGAGGACAGCAAAGGCTACAGCTACCACGACCACGACAAGGAGGTGAGCGACGATGATACCAGTGCACATCTTTATCGGCATTTCTTTGGACCCACTTACTATGCGTTCAATGCTGGAAAAGACTATTATATCGTTTTGGACAATATCCTTTATAAAGGAAACAAGAAGTATGAAGTGGGGCTCAATGATCAGCAGCTCAATTGGGTGAAGAGCTATCTGCAGTACGTCCCCAAAGGGGCTCATCTGTTTGTTTGCATGCATGCTCCGGCATACTTCTATAACGAGAACTACAAGTTGGGACGCGTAGCCGAGTTACTCGACCTTTTCGAGGGTTATAAGGTAGATATTCTCAGTGGTCACACTCATGTACAATGCAACACACAAATCAGAAACAACATTCGTGAGTACAATATCGCCTCCATCGGAGGCGCATGGTGGTTATGGGACGGCATCTATAGCAAAGACGGTACCCCTATTGGCTACCAAGTATTCGAATCCGGCAAGAACGGAATTGCAAATTATTTCAAGTCATTAGGACATGACCGTGACTATCAGTTCCGTTACTATCCCGTGGGTACAGTACCCGGCCATGAAGACGAACTCTGCGTCAAGGTATGGAATTGGGATAACCGCTGGAAAGTGGAATACTACGAAGACGGGAAGTTGAAAGGCGAAATGAAGCAGTATAAAGGCATGGATCCTGATTATGATTTCTTCCTGCAGCGCAAAGCTGTCACAGAGGGAAAGGATATGAAGGAACGTGGTCGCCAAGCTAACAAGAATGCTTATTTCTTTTTCTCTACAAAACCGAGCGATAAAGCAAAGAAAATAAAAATCGTGGTGACTGACGCCAACGGGAAAAGCTACGAGCAGTCTTTGGAACATTAAGTAAACAGACAGATAGTAATCGGTACCTGATTATGAGCCATTCCCTGCTCCTCGTTATTCAGCTATCGGTTATTATTCGTACCTTTACCCGAAAAAGGAATGCCACATGATACCCAAGCCCCTCATTACCTACATCGAGACAGCAATCATCCCCCGTTACAAGGAGTTTGACAAGGCACACAACCTCTCACACGTCCGCACCGTCATCGAAGAAAGCCTTGCCCTCGCCCGGCAATATCCCGAAGCGGACGAACGCCTGGCATACGTCATTGCCGCCTACCATGACACGGGACTGTGCCGCGACCGCGCCACCCACCACCTTGTCTCCGGCGAGATACTGATGGCGGACTCTACCCTGCGGCAATGGTTCTCCGACACGGAAATCCTCCTCATGAAAGAAGCCGTAGAAGACCACCGCGCCTCTACAGACCACGAACCTCGTAGCATCTACGGCAAGATTGTTGCCGAAGCGGACCGTATCATCGACCCGGACATCACCCTGCGCCGCACCGTGCAGTACGGATTGAAACAGAATCCTGCCGCCGACAAGGAGTGGCACTACCAGCGGTTCCATCAGCATCTCATGGCAAAATATGCACCCGGCGGTTATCTGAAGCTCTGGTTTCCCGAGGGCAAGAATGCGGAACAGCTGAAGAAGCTCCAAGCCATTATCGCAGACGAAGGACAGCTGCGGCAAGTTTTCAACCGAATATTCGAGGAGGAAAAGTAATAGCGGTATCAATGAAGCATATGCCCCATTTCATTTCCGACTATGGAAACGGTTTGTTTCCTATAATGGAACAGAGTGTTCTCTATAAGGAAACAAAGTGTTTCCTATAACGGAACAAATCGTTTTATCCCGTCGAAACAAGTCGTTTCATACAAGAGAAACAATCTGTTCCGACGGGGTGTAACAAAGTGTTCAGTACTGTGAACTAATACAATAGCTCTATTTAGAAGGTCTCACAAGATAAGTATCCGCCTCCATAAGTATAAAGACTTATGGGCGTGCCAACATGAGGAAATCATAAAACTCACAGATGGACTGGCCTTCGGTTTCTGATTCGAAGACAAAGAAGAGCGGCTGCTTTCCCTTATGCAGCTTTGCCGGAATAGAGAGCGGAGCATAGAACTCCCTGCAAGTGCTGCCAGCCTTCACATCCACAAGTCCTATCTCTACACCGCCTTTTGTTGTCCAAGGGCTACCCAGCATGATGCGGATGCGTCCGTCGGTATCTTCAGCCTTCAACCTTAACTGCATCTGCAAAGACTTATCTCGCGGAACGGCATTCATATTCAAGTATTTATATCCTACAATCGACCCACTTGTATTATTCACCACCGGAGCGAACGGGATTTTGTGGTTGTTATCGCCGGCATAGGGATTATTATCCCGGTACACAGGCCGGATGTAAGACCCCGTGTAGACATAATGGGGATAGACCTCTTTGATACCTCCGGGATTGGTGTGCCAACAAGCCAACCCGGCCGAGATGCGCTGCATAGGATTGAGCCCTTCAAGAAGGAAACCCTCAGAGTTGAATTCCCCGCGCGAAATCACGACTTTCCCACCTTTTCCTTTTTCCACCTTTACATCAATGGCCGACACCATAGCCTGGCGTGCATAGCAATCAGTACCTATCTGGCGATGATAGAACACGTACCATTGCCCTCCTATCTTGCAGATACTGCCATGCGTATTTCCACCGGGCATGGCCGAAGCTATCACATTGCCTTTTTCATCATACTCGCGCGCACGGGCATCGATGATTGTTCCGCCATAGGTCCAGGGACCCAGAGGATGCTCGCTATAAGCGTATGCCAGCGTATAGTTGCTGGCGTTCGGCAAGCCATCTTCACCCTCAGCGGTAGTACGGCTATAGATAAACACATACTTATCCTCAATCTTGCGGATGGAGGATGCCTCAAAGAAGCGGAATATACCTTCCTGCCGATAGCCTGAAATCATGTTCTCCACCACTTCGGTACCCGGCTTTACCGTGCACATGGTAGCAGGGTCCAACTCCGCGCCATGCGAAATGCCAAATCCCCAATAACCATACACACGTCCATCATCATCGACAAACACTGCGGGGTCGAATCCCAAACAACCGAAAGTCTCGCGAGGACGCTCCTTATGCCAGTTGCATACCGTAAACGGGCCATCGGGACGGTCGCTTTTGGCAATCATGGAATTGCGTCCACCACCTTGATTATTCGGAAAGAGGTAGTAAGTTTTCTTACCATCGGCATCGGTAGTTACTGTCACGTCAGGGGCAAAAAGCACGTCGTCGGTTCCATCAGCATTCAGTTTATACAGCTCGGGCGACTCATTGACTTTAAATATCACGCCGTCATATCTCCAACGGGTCAGGTCCTCTATGGGTGCTGACCACACCACTTGGTCACGTCCGCAATACATCCACTTGAGATTGTCGTGCGAACCATAAATATAGACACGGTACTTGCCGGGACAGTCAGGATCCTCAAACACATAGGGCTCACCATCAGGAATAAATTCCCAAAGCGGCAGATAAGGATTCTGTGCAGATAATGTAAAAGACAAGCTGATGAGACATGATAAAATCATCAGAATTTTTCTTACTTTGTTTTTCATAATCGCATTGATTTATAGAATGATACTTAAATTTATAATTGCGACAAAACTATCAATTTATCATTTTACTCTCGTGCTTTTAATGCAAATTAACATACCCACTTTCCCCGGTAAGTACTATCTTTGCTTAAAAAAGTGAAGATAGGCTGCACCTCAGCATAAAAAATGAACGCGTTCATTTCATTCTGCCTTCGGTTTGCACTATCTTTGCATCCAATTAACTGAACAATAACTAAAAAACAAGATAACACTATGGCATTAAAAGCTGGTATCGTGGGCCTTCCCAACGTAGGAAAATCCACTCTTTTCAACTGCTTGAGCAGCGCAAAGGCACAAGCGGCAAACTTCCCGTTCTGTACAATCGACGCCCAAATGGGACAAGTGTCCGTACCCGACGAACGACTGACGAAGCTCGCCGAGCTGGTTCACCCGGGGCGTATCGTACCTGCCGTGTGCGACATCGTCGACATTGCCGGACTGGTGAAGGGCGCCAGCAAAGGTGAAGGACTCGGCAACCAGTTCTTGGGCAACATCCGCGAGTGCGACGCCATCATTCACGTGCTGCGCTGCTTCGACAACGGCAACATCGTCCACGTGGACGGTTCGGTGAACCCCGTGCGCGACAAGGAAATCATCGACACAGAGCTGCAACTGAAGGACCTCGAAACCGTGGAAAACCGCATCAAGCGCGTAGAGAAAATAGCCAAGGTGGGTGGCGACAAGGCTGCAAAGATAGAGTACGAACTCCTGCTCCGCTACAAGGATGCCCTGGAACAAGGACAAAGCGCCCGCACCGTCATCCCGCAGAACGACGACGAGGAACAATGCGCCAAGCAGATGTTCCTGCTTACTACCAAACCTGTGCTCTACGTCTGCAACGTGGATGACGTCAGTGCCGCCGGCGGCAACCAGTACGTAGAGCAGGTGCGCGAAGCCATCAAGGGCGAGGATGCCGAACTTATCATCATCTCCGCCCAGACCGAGGCCGATATTGCCGAACTGGAGACATACGAGGAAAAACAGATGTTCCTCGAAGACCTGGGACTGAAAGAGAGCGGTTGCAACCGTTTGATTAAAGCTATCTACAGCCTGCTGAACCTCGAAACCTTCATCACTGCCGGAGAGATGGAAGTAAAGGCATGGACCTATCGCAAGGGATGGAAAGCACCGCAATGCGCCGGCGTTATCCATACGGATTTCGAGAAAGGGTTTATCCGGGCAGAGGTCATCAAGTATGAGGATTATATCAAGTATGGCAGCGAAGCAGCCGTGCGCGAAGCCGGAAAGTTGGGTGTGGAAGGCAAGGAGTATGTGGTGCAGGATGGGGACATCATGCACTTCAGGTTCAATGTGTAATGATATTCATTCCAGATGGCAATGTACAAAGAAAGTACATTGCCATTTTCTAATAAACTCCATACAATAACAATACTGTGAAACAGATTATCTTCCTTTTATTCTTATTGTCCTGTACTGCCGTTTATGCACAACAGCAAGACTCGGTAACCATTCACGGACGGGTGACTGATTACAACGGACAGCCGATAGACAGTGCCAGCGTCTGGTGGCAAAACCCGCAGTTCAATGACATCATAGAAGCCATAACCGACAAAGACGGGCATTACACGGCCCGTATACCCAAAGGGAAATATCAAAGTGCAGCCTCTATTTATCTGCCCTCCTATGCGCACATTGCCATGAAAAGCGGGCTGCCCGAGACTGAACACCGCCTGGAGTTCTGGGCCTGGGATTTCATCGCCGACCGCGACACTACACTCGACATACGTTATCATCGTATGGAAGCTTATGGCCTGCGTGCTTTCTGCATCCCCGGAGCCATGCCTACTTATCAGATATACGTCCGTCCCATGAGCTTGACACGTACCTACCAATGGATGAAAGAAACAAAGCCCGAGTCATTGGTACACGGTGAAAACCTGAGTGACATTGAGCAACAAGAACAAAACAAAGAAGCCAGAGAATGCCAGATGGCTCCCCGCCCCGGGCAACTGAAAGTCACCGTCTGGATAGACGGCGAGAAAGTCCCCGTGCTGATGAAGCAGGAAATAAAAGAATATTTCGACAGCAACGAATATGGCAACGCCTATCTATTGACAGTAGACATGCCCAAGCATCCCAAAAAAGACCTTCCCTACCGTATCTTCAAAGTAGAGCTGGAAGACATGGAAAACGGTGACCGGGGCGAAGGGCTTTACTATATGGAAAAGGAAAACTACGTTCAATAAACCATACACAACAAATGGCAAACAGTAATCTGAAATACCTCATAGCAGGTACCGGCGGCGTAGGCGGAAGCATCGCCGCCTTTCTTTCATTATCCGGCAAAGACGTCACTTGCATTGCACGTGGCGAACACCTTGCCGCCATACGCGGGAACGGTCTGCAACTGCACTCCGATTTGAAAGGTGAACATTGTCTGAAAGTGGCGGCATTTACCGCAGAAGAATTCCAAGGCAAAGCGGATGTTATCTTCGTCTGCGTCAAAGGTTATTCCGTAGACTCCATTACGGAACTCATCAAACGTGCCTCACACGAGCGTACAGTGGTAATCCCCATCCTGAATGTTTACGGAACCGGTCCCCGTATCCAGCGGTTGGTCCCCGGCGTCACGGTGCTCGACGGCTGCATCTACATCGTAGGATTCGTATCCGGACGGGGAGAAATCACGCAGATGGGAAAGATTTTCCGGCTCGTCTACGGAGCACACCGCAGCACGATTGTTTCCCGTGAAACATTGGAAGCCGTGCAACGCGATTTGCAGGAAAGCGGCATCAAAGCCGAAATCTCCGACGACATCAACCGGGACACATTCGTCAAGTGGTCCTTCATTTCTGCTATGGCCGTCACCGGAGCCTATTACGACGTACCTATGGGCGAAGTCCAGAAACCGGGCAAAGTGCGCGACACCTTTATCGGACTGTCACAAGAGAGTGCAGCTTTGGGCAGGAAGTTGGGTATAGAATTCAAGGAAGACATCGTGCAGTATAACCTCAAAGTAATAGACAAACTCGCCCCTGAAAGTACCGCCTCCATGCAGAAAGATATGGCCAAAGGACATCAGAGCGAAGTACAAGGCTTGTTGTTCGACATGATTACGGCTGCAGAGGAACAAGGGATTGAGGTGCCGACGTATAGGATGGTGGCGGAGAAATTCAAATAAACTGCCACGATGAACTGCCAAACGAGATAATTTCATACCTTTGTCCCGAACAACCCCGTAATTCAGTAATTTAATTCTTCATAAATATGTTATCACTACTCACCATCAACTGGAACCCCGACCCCGAACTATTCAACTTCTTCGGCATATCCATCCGCTACTACGGTTTGTTATGGATTATCGGCCTCGCTTTTGCCTACCTTATCGTGCAACACCAGTACCGCGACCGCAAAATAGACGAAAAGAAATTCGAACCTCTTTTCTTCTATTGCTTCTTCGGCATACTGATAGGCGCACGACTGGGCCACTGCATATTTTACGACTGGGCATACTACCAAGACCACTTCGTTGAAATGATTCTCCCCATCAAGCAGACCGCCGCAGGATGGAAAATGACGGGTTACACCGGCCTTGCCAGCCACGGCGGCACGCTGGGCCTGATTATCGCCCTCTGGATGTACTGCCGCAAGACGAAGATGCACTACATGGACGTGCTCGACATGATAGCCGTTGCCACTCCCATCACCGCCTGCTGCATCCGCCTTGCCAACCTGATGAACTCCGAAATCATCGGCAAACCGACCGACGTGCCCTGGGCATTCATCTTCGAGCGCGAAGACATGCTGCCCCGCCATCCGGCACAGCTCTACGAAGCCATCGCCTACTTCATCTTCTTCCTGGGGATGGTCTGGCTATACAAACGCGGACAGAAGAAACAAGAGACCAAGCTCGAAACAGATTTCAGCACCACCAAGCGGAAATCAACCACCGTGCAGGCCGAAGCCTCCCTGCCCTATCACCGCGGTTTCTTCTTCGGACTCTGCCTGACGGAGATTTTCACCTTCCGTTTCTTCATCGAGTTCCTGAAAGAAAACCAGGTGAACTTTGAGGACAGCATGACGCTGAACATGGGCCAGTGGCTCAGTATCCCGTTTGTGATTATCGGGGTATATTTCATGTGTTTCTACGGGAAGAAAGCTTCCAAATAAACATTTCAGCCCTACATAAGCAACATACCCACCCCTTTCATCTGTGTGGATTTCTCTACTTTTACGGCATCGAAACAGTAACCGTAAATCATATATTTATCATGAAAGAGAAACAACTGATGAAAGGGGCAGCTTTTATGCTGCTAGCAGCAACTGTCATCCCGCCCGCACATGCCCAACTGAAAACAAATGCCGGCGTGCAATACCTGCTTTCCCAGTCGAAAGACATGAGCCAGGATTTTCTGGACCTCAGCAACACCTATTTCTTTGCCGACAGCCTGGTATCGTTCGACACCTCCACCGGCAAGGGGACTGTCCAGTGGAAACGCCAGCAACTGATGCCCCGCCAGGCATTCAATGCAAACACCTACCTGCACCAGCCCCTCCAGTCGCTGGACTTCCCGGAGACGGCCTACGACAACAATCCACAACTGACGTTCACCGTCGAACCGGTCAGCGAACGTACCCTCCGCATCCATATGCTTACCTCGCCCATCGTACCGAAAGAAGATGCCGATGACCCCATGCTCATAGGAAAGCCTGCCGACGGACGCTCCTTCTGGAAAGCCGAGAAGACGGATAAAGGTACCCTGTACACCTCCCGATACGGCAGCCTGCTCATCGAGAATTACCCCTGGCGCCTGGTGCTGAAAGATGCCGACGGACGCCTGCTGACACAGACTCGTTGCTGGAGCGACAACGACTCCACACAGGTCAAGGTACCTCCATTCAGCTTCATCAAGCGCGGCTCGGACAACTCACGCAGCATCAATCCCGTATTCAGCCTCGCGCCAAACGAGAAAATCTACGGTTGCGGCGAGTCCGCCACCGCACTGAACAAGGCCGGGCAGAAGGTCAACCTCTTTGTCACCGACCCGCAGGGCCCCGAAACCCCGGACATGTACAAGCCTATCCCCTTCTTTTTCAGTAACCGCGGCTATGGCATGTTTATGCACACTTCCGCCCCCGTGACCTGCGACTTCGGCTGCTCCTACATCGGAGCCACCAAACTCTTTATGGCAGACGAAGCGATGGACATCTTCATCTTCCTGGGTTCGCCGAAGGAGATGCTGAGCGAATACACCGCACTGGTAGGACGGCCCGAAATGCCCCCTTTGTGGAGCTTCGGCACCTGGATGAGCCGCATCACCTACTTCAGCGAAGCAGAGGGCCGCGATGTAGCCCGGAAACTGCGTGAGAACAAGATACCGAGCGACGTCATCCACTTCGATACCGGTTGGTTCGGCGTGGACTGGCAGTGCGACTACGCCTTTGCCGCCGACCGCTTCGACAATCCCCGGCAGATGCTCACCGACCTAAGGTCACAAGGCTTCCGCACCTGCCTCTGGCAACTCCCCTACTTCACTCCGAAAAACAAGTTCTTCCCCGAGCTGGTGGAACGCGGTCTGTACGTACGCAACGGTAAGGGGCAGCTCCCCTACGAGGACGTGGTGCTGGACTTCACCAACCCCGAAACCGTGAAGTGGTATCAGGAAAAACTCGGCAATCTGATTGAAATGGGTGTAAGCGCCATCAAAGTAGACTTCGGCGAAGGTGCCCCGCTGGATGCCATCTATGCCAACGGCCGTAGCGGACTGTACGAACACAACCTCTACCCGCTGCGCTACAACAAAACCGTGGCCGACATCATCAAGAAGCTGCACGGCGAAAACATCATCTGGGCACGCTCTGCATGGGCAGGCTCACAACGCTATCCGCTGCACTGGGGCGGTGATGCCGCCACCACCGAAACCGGTTTCGAGGGAACCGTCCGCAGCGGTCTCTCCATCGGATTGAGCGGGTTCTGCTTCTGGAGCAATGACATAGGCGGCTTCGTGACCCAAAGCCCCGAAAGCCTCTACCGCCGCTGGCTGCCCTTCGGCTTCCTCACCAGCCACAGCCGCGTGCACGGAGCACCTCCCACTGAGCCGTGGTACTACGGGAAAGAGTTCACAGACTATTTCCGCCGTTGCGCCGAGCTGAAGTACAAACTGATGCCCTATGTATACGCACAATCCAAAGAGTGCACCGAGAACGGCTGGCCGATGCTCCGCGCCCTGCTGCTGGAGTATCCCGACGACCCGGGTGCATGGCTGGTAGAGGACGAGTACATGTTCGGCTCCAATCTCCTCGTGGCCCCCATGCTCGAAGAGGGCAGCGGACGGGATGTCTACCTCCCCGGACGGCAGAAATGGATAGACTACCAGACCGGAAAGGTGTATGCTCCGGGATGGAACCATATCGAGTGCGGCACCCTGCCCATCATCATTCTTGTAAAGGACGGTTCGGCCATCCCCCATATCCCCGTGGCACAATGCACAGACCAGATGAAGTGGGACAAGATTACGTGGAAGAAGTATCTGGCAGACGAAAAGAAAGCCGAAGGGTTGCTCTGCCTGCCGCAGGACGGACGGTTGCAACGAATGTCCATCCCATAATCCCCTATCCTTTCATGTACGAGATGCGCATCTCAAGTTGCATGAAATATACATCTCGTACATCATGAGATGCACATCTCGTGCAGACAAAAGGTATAGATTGAGATAACAACCAAGAATGTTTGCTATGACAACCCACTACATTGAATCCATTAAACCCTAATGAACCATGAGAAACAAGTCACTACTCCTCATTTTCTCTCTGCTGCTTTGCCTGCAGACAAGCGCACAACAAACACAAGCCTTCCAAGATACCACGCTCACCGACGAACAGCGCGTGGACCATCTTCTTTCCATCCTGACATTGGATGAAAAGATAAACCTTCTTTCCACCGACCTCGGTGTCCCCCGCCTCAACATTCCCCGTTGCGGACACTACGAAGGACTGCACGGGCTGACCCTCGGCGGGCCTGCCATGTGGGGCGGACGCCAAAGAACGGAAGACGGGAAAGTAGTCCCCACAGACTGCCCCACCACCATATTCCCCCAATCCTACGGTCTGGGCTCCACATGGGACACCGATTTGGTGCAGAAAGTAGCGGAACAAGCCGCTGAAGAAGCCCGCTACTACATGCAGACCACCGGCAACAAGCGTCATGCCCTCGTGATGCGCGCTCCGAATGCCGACCTTGCCCGCGACCCGCGCTGGGGACGTACCGAGGAGAGTTTCGGAGAAGATGCTTTCCTCACCGCCCAACTCACCATTGCCAGCGTACGCGGCCTGCAAGGCAATCATCCCCGCTACTGGAAAACTGCCTCTCTGATGAAACACTTCCTTGCTAATAGTAACGAGGACGGACGGGACAGCACTTCCTCCGACTTCGACACGCGGCTGTTCCATGAATACTACGCTTATCCTTTCTATAAAGGTATCACTGAGGGAGGCAGCCGTGCCTTCATGGCCGCCTACAACAGTTGGAACGGCATCCCCATGTCCATCCATCCCTGCCTCGAAGAGATTACCCGCAAGCAGTGGGGCAACAACGGTATCATCTGTACGGACGGCGGTGCCCTGAAACTGCTGATTGAAGCGCACAAGAGTTTTCCGAGCTTTGCGGAGGGTGCCGCTGCCGTAGTAAAAGCCACCACAGGACAATTTCTCGACGCATACGTTCCTTACGTCAAGGAAGCTCTGGAAAAGGGATTACTGACCGAAGTCGACATCGACAAGGCTATCCGCGGGAACATCTTCGTCGCCCTCAAGCTCGGCTTGCTGGACGGGGACAACTCCCGTAACCCTTATCTCTCTATCGGAAAGAACAGTACGGAGACACCGCCTTTCATGACAGCAGAAGCCCGCAGGCTGGCACGGGAAGTCACCGCCAAGTCCGTGGTGTTATTGAAAAACAAAAAACTCCTGCCACTCGATGCCGGAAAGCTGCGTAAAATAGCCGTTATAGGCCCGTATTCGGACAAAATCGTGCAAGATTGGTATAGTGGTACCCCGCCTTACGAAACAACGATTCTGAGTGGCATACGCAATGCTGTGAAAGAAGGAACCGAAATCATCCACGCCGAAGACAACCGCATGGGCCAGGCAGAAAAGGCTGCTGCAGCCGCCGACGTTGCCATCGTGTGTGTAGGAAACCATCCTTACGGCACGCGTGCGGACTGGAAGTTCTCTCCCGTCCCCAGTGACGGCCGCGAAGCCGTGGACCGCAAATCGCTGATGCTGCCCGATGAAGACTTGGTGAAGCTGGTGCTCAAGGCCAATCCCAATACCATACTGGTGCTCGTCAGCAGCTTCCCCTACACCATCAACTGGAGCCAGGAGCACGTGCCTGCCATCGTCCACATCACCCACTGCAGTCAGGAGCAGGGCAACGGACTGGCCGACGTACTCTTCGGCAAGGTGAATCCAGCCGGACGTACCGTACAGACGTGGGTGAAAGACATCACTGACCTACCCGACATAATGGACTACGACATCCGCAACGGACGCACGTATATGTACCACCAGGGCCCGGTGCTCTATCCTTTCGGCTATGGTCTGAGCTATTCCGACTTTGCATACGAGAAGATTGAATCCTTCAAGCAAGACAAGAAGAACATCCGCGTGACGGTATCAGTGAAGAATACCAGCGGACGCGACGGGGAAGAAGTCGTGCAGCTCTATGCCAGCTATCCGGAATCCAAAGTGGAACGTCCTTCCAAGCAGTTGCGCGCCTTCAGGCGTATCCCCATCAAGGCCGGCGAAACCCGGAAAGTGACGCTTACCGTGCCCAAAGAAGAGCTCGGCTATTGGAACGAAGGAAAGCAGATGTTCGTTGTAGAACCCGGAACGGTGAAGCTGCTGATAGGGGCTTCATCGGAAGATATACGGTTGGAGGGAAAGATCAGGCTATAAGAATGAAAAAGCCATCCCTTAACATACCGACTATAAAAATTAGCGAGTTATGCCACAACAACGTGGCAAACCCGCTAATTACATATTTGCAAGCATAAATGAAAAGTACAGGGTCACTTTACAATAAACTCATATCTTCCTGCCGCCAGTTCCACCACCCGTACATTCTCGGCCTTGTCAGGTAAAGTGAGTGTAGCTGTACTGTTAGCGGGCACTGTAACTTCATAATGCACACATTTCCCTTTCCATTCCCAGCGAGAAACAATTTCACCGTAAGGCGACCGATGACGAGCTTCAAACCGTTTCAATCCCTTTATGAAATGGGGACGGAGCAGAATGTTTTGAAAACCAGGTTGCACGGGATCAGGGAAAATACCTCCCAGCCCCTTGTAGAACCAAGCACCTATTTCACCGAACATCATATGATTGTCCGAGATGTCACGAGTAGCCTGCAAATCCCAGTTCTCGAGCAGCGTAGTGGCACCGTTCACCATCCACCAACCCCATGAAGGATAAGTGTCCTGTACAGCCACCTTATAAGCTGTTTCAGCATAACCATTTTCGCTGAGTGCATTCAGAATAGCTTTAGCTCCTAATACACCCACATCCAAGTGAAAACCGTCCTCCTCTACCTTATGTGCCAAGTTAGCTGCCACTTTTCCTATCAACTCTTCGGGCACAATCTTCCATTGCAAGGGAACACTCAATTCGGTTTGTGAACCTTCGGCATAGATGCCTGTTTCTCGATTCAGGAACTTATCATTGACAGCTTGCTTTATCTCCTCCGACAAGGCATTATAATATTCGTAATCGGCCTGTTTGCCGAAGAGTTTGGCAGCAGCGGCCAAAATCTTGGTATCTACATAAAAGTAGACCGAGGAAGTCAGCTCTTTATTGGATTTTGACTTCACCGGCACCCAGTCTCCGCGCCCCCACGTAGTGAGATGATTGTTAGAGATACGCTCCACATAATCCACATAACGTTTGATGCTCTCGTAACAATCGCTCAAGGGCTTGCTATCACCGTAGAAGAGGTAGATATTCCAAGGGATGATGGCAATAGTACTAGTCCAGTCCAGCCCGTTGTCTGTACCATATCCCCATCCACCAGTTGGAATAATATCGGGCAGCACTCCGTTGGGCTGCTGTTCGTCACGATGGTCGGCCAACCATTTTTCGTAAACGGTAATTCCATCAAAGTTATAAAATGCTGCCTCAATGGCAAAATGACCGTCACCAGTCCAACCGTTCTTCTCGCGCTGAGGGCAATCGGTGGGGTAGCCCATCAGATTGGAAAGGTAAGAGTGATTGGCAGCATGGAGCAGCTTGCCTATCAGTGGGCTCGAAGATTCCAAGCTACCTACTGCCGGCACATCACTGTGCATGAAGTAAGCAATCAAGCTGTTTTGGTCAAGCTCAATAGGCTTATCTGCCACTACCTCCACATAACGAAATCCCTTGTAATTAAATCGGGGCATGAACTCATCCTCTTCTCCACTCAGAATGAGAATGTCCGTCTGAAAAGGGTCTTTCTCCTTATCGCCTCGAAAGTAGACATCAATGTTCGAGAGATCGAGGCGGCCATTTGGATGTAAGCGTTCGCCATGTTTGATTCTGACCTCCGTTCCCCGTTCACCCGAAACATGAATACAAGTCACACCGGACATATTTTGCCCGAAATCATAGATGTATGTTTTCTCGTCCACTTTGCGGAAAGAGACGGCGGGGAAAATCTTTACATTACGGATGGGATGTACTTGCTGGGCAGTGACATTGGAAGAAGGTACACTCCGATAGGCTACTCCGCGCCACTTGGAATCATCGAATTCCGGAGTGCTCCATCCTTTCTGCTCCAGACGTGCATCGTAGTGCTCGCCAGTATAGATACGACGCTGGCCGCCAACGGAGATGGGGGGGAATAGGCTCCACGCTTCCATCGGTGTAGGTAATGCGCAAGTCCAGACAGAAAGTGGGACGGTTGCGCCAAGGGGCACGGTCGAAGTCCCACACTGCTTTGGATTGATGGTTATACCAGCCGTTACCCAAAAGTACGCCAATAGCGTTGTCACCATTCTGTAATTGTGAAGTCACATCATAAGCCACATACAAGTTGCGGCGATCAAAGCGGGTATAGAGAGGGGCAAGGCAGTGGTCTCCTATCTTCTCGCCATTGATGTAAAGCTCATATAGTCCAGCAGCGGCAATATAAGCACGCGCTGACTTTACCTTTTTGCCGGTCTTGAACTCTTTTCGGAAGTAAGGGGCAGGCCCATAATGAATATCCTTGCCATCGCCAATCCAAGCACCTTGCCAATGTTGCATCCCCATCATGCCCGTTTCAAAGTAAGAGACAGGAGAAGCAGTCTCCTTATATTCCATGTCGCTGCAGATTACTTTCCAATAATATCTAGTGAAAGGCTGCAGTTTTTTGCCCGCATAGGCCACAAGCAGATTACGGGAATCGTTCTTTCCACTATCCCACATCCTGCCACAGCCATTGACCACATTCAACGAGTCTTCGTCTACCACAATCCGCCAGGAAGTCTGCACAGCTCCCTGCCTACCATCTTCCATCCGCCAAGAAAGGCGTGGAACGGGATTATCCAAACCTATAGGTCTGTCAAGATGTTCGCTCCTCAGATCAACCAAACGAACCAGAGTCTGCCCTTGTACAGTAATGCAAGCAAAGAATGTGAATAGAAGCAGTATATTTCTTTTCATAACTCCATTGTTTATCTATTCCGTAGTAATCACCAGTTCCTTGCCCTCCCTCAGTTGGTCATGGGTGATAAAGTAACCGTCAATCTTTTTACCGTCATAAGTAATGTCAATAATCTTCTTGCCGCTTCCTTTCTTCACAATCGTAAAGGGACGACCATTCAGATTGAACGTCACTTTATCGAACAAGGGAACAGTAACAATATATTCAGGATCGGCAGGCGAATAAGTGTAAAGTCCAATAGCATTGAGCACATACCACGAAGACATCTCGCCGGCATCATCCATCCCTGCATAAGCCAGCTTGTCGGCACCCATGTCATAGTAGTGGTTCATCAGGCTGTCGAGAATGCATTGGGCTAGGTGTAAGGAATGCTGTGTCCCGGCTGGTTTCCGTGACAATAGTTTCCGATGAATCCGGTCAGGTTGTGGGCCTCGTAACCTCTCCACGGTTCGCTGAATAAGGAATCCAGTTTAGCCTCCACCGCCTCTTTACTGGGATAGAGCTTAATCATGCCTTCGGGGTCGTGGGGGGCGAAGAAGAGGGCGTTCCATGCATTGGCCTCACGGTACATGTACTGGTAATAGGGATAATACGGATCGAAATCCTGAATCCAGCTACCATCGTCAATCTTACCTCTCCAAAAGCCGGTAGAGGGGTCGAATAGCGTCTTGTAGTTGTTGGAGCGTTCCATCATCAGCTTGTAGTTGGCTTCATCTCCCAGCTCCTTGGCTACCAAGGCTACGGCATAGTCATCGTAAGCATATTCCTGGGTCTTGGTCACAGCCCCTTTGT
>ENA-UEYI01001889-UEYI01001889.1-human-gut-metagenome-genome-assembly--contig:-NODE-1889-length-16005-cov-8.559016_pt1 | contig 16005 bp, 15 predicted proteins | sample MGYA00242900_ERZ507916 | MGnify/ENA primary metagenome ERZ507916 (study PRJEB26167, sample SAMN06115521) | human gut metagenome | host: Homo sapiens | place: China:Chongqing | collected 2015-09-02...
CTCGATGGTATCTTCGCCAACAACCCGGATAGAATATTTGAAGCAGGTGTTTCAACAAAAGAAACTGAAGACGGAAAGGGCTCAGGAATTGGATTGTGGATTACAAAAACATTAGTATTAGATAATTCCGGAGAGATACATCCTATAGTTAAGTCAGATGGATTCGGCCTAAAAATAGGGTTTCCAAAATGAAAGGAGATACTATTATGTACGATTATAAAATCGGTATAATTGATGAAGACATTGCAGATATTGAGTATATTGAGAGAGTGTTACGGATGAGCAAGTCGATTTTTGGAGATATCCACTGCCTACAAAAATAGAAAACGTCTATGATTCAGTCGTTAAAGATGTTGTGAGCAAAATAATCAATGGTGAAATTCATGCACTTATTATAGATTATCAAATAATCATTAGTGCAACCTTCCTAGAGGGAACGGAAATTTTTAATAAACTCTCAAAAATAGTTCCTAAATTTCCGCTAATTATGCTATCCAATATGCCAGATGATTGTTATAGCAAAGAATTTGTTGATGCGGATAAGGTATATTCAAAACGAGCTTTTTTTAAAATAAAGGACAGTTATTCGATTGAAAAAGTATCTAATATTTTTAGGAATATGGATAATTATATTTCTCAAAGATCGAAATTATCTGCAAAATTAACTGAGCAATTAGCTCGTTTGGAGAAAGATGGATATTCTTCCGAAACATTACAAGCAATTATTGCAACTGAAAATTTATTAGATGATTTTTGCCCACAGGAACAAAGTGAAGTTGAAAAATCATTGGATCTAACAGACCTTAGAAATGCAGTAGAAATATTACAAAAAGCTCAAAAATTAGTTGGAGGAGAAAATGAAGATTAAGGACTTTAAATCACATACAATAACGCGAAGCTCTCCGCCACATTATTCTAACTATAGCGATTATAGACCGTATTTGGAAAAAGATTTTTCAGAAAGGTGCGCATATTGTAATCTGAGCCGCAAAAAAATAACCACACCGTTTGAAATAGATCATTTTATACCCAAAAAGGCTTTTAAAACTATCCGTCCTAATCTTGAAACGGATTATAACAATTTAGTGTATGCATGCAAAAAATGCAATAGTACAAAAAGCGGCAAGTTTAAAGGTGATTTATCATTACCAGCTCCTACCAATGAATTGTTTTATGATCCAACGCTGGTTGATTATAACACTGTTTTTTATAGAAACGAACTCGGTGCAATAGATTCAGATGATCCTAAAGGGAAAGAGATGATTAAACTACTAAAACTTTATCGACCAATACATATTTTAGCGTGGTTATGTGAAGAAATTGATTTAACTGCGGACAAGCTAGAAAAGGCTATAATAAGTGAACCTGATGAAAAAAAGAAACAAGAATACGAAAAGGCGTGTTATAGTCTGAATAAACAATATAGGAAGTTCATCGATTTGTTTTTGGCTTCATACAATGATGAAAAATTTGACTTTGTCATACAGGGAAAATAGACATATCCAAATTCAAATGTTTAAAAACATCTGAATTTTCACTGGATTTCTGACTACTTCTGTGGTACTGTTGTGTACTGCAAAGGAGGTGCGGATATGGCACAGATGAGTTTAGAAGAATTGTACCGAGGAGAAAGTGCGGGAGAAAAGTACGGTATCTTGGGAGAAGTAATGAAAGACTTCTTCGAAAATGGGCGTCCGTCGGAATACGACGAGCGTACTTGGCTTGAAATGCTGCTTGTCAAGCACGCGCTGATTGCGGCAGAGAAAATGAAAAATGAGGGCGACACGGTGTCGGGTATGACCGACGACATGTCGTCCTCTTCTTATGTGAGGTGGGATGAAAATGACAACGCTTGAAGATCTGTACTACGGCGACATAGTTCCGCACGAGCACAGTTTTAAGTGCGGGAGTGCTTACAGCGAAGTGTTGAGCTATGTTATTCGGCATCAGGACAGCTTGATACCGACGCTCACGGTTCAGCAGAAAGAAATCTTTGAAAAGCTCAAAGACTGCGAGGCGGAACTGCACGGTATGAATGAGCGCGAAGCGTTTATCAGCGGCTTTAAGCTCGCGGCGAGAATCATGATCGAAGTGTTGTACGAGCCGTCAGAGGATTGAATTTGCAGAAACAAGGCCGAGCCGATTTCGCGGTTTGGCCTTGCGATTTTCAGTTCGACACAGCACGGTTAAAATCTGCACCGCAGAAAACAGTATTCCCGCAAAAGCGCCGGAATATACACTGTTGGAGCAAAAAACTTGACAGAATTTCCTCGGTATGTTATACTGCAAGTAAAGAAAGCAACCGACAATTGAATACACATATTTTTATTTTGAGTTTCAGACTCGCACTTACATAATCACCGATGCAACTACGCATCGGGATTGAGTGCGGGTCTTTTTGTTTTGCAAAACAGCAGTCCTCTACATAACACGGCGAAAAACCGTGTGAATTTAACAGGAGGAAAAACCAATGAAAGAATCTGTTTACACCGCTTATGAGGATCTGCCACTGTTCCTTAATGCTGAAACGGTAGCCAAGCTCCTCGGCATCTCCATCTCAAGCAGCTACGAGCTGATGCACGAGAAAGGGTTTCCGTCGTTGCGTATCGGCTCACGGCTCATCGTACCGAAAGAAAAATTCCGCGCATGGGTCGAAGAAAAGACGGGAGGCAGCATTTGAAATTCACCCGATATCCAAAGCGTGATGCGATCCGGGATTATTTTCCTCTGCCGAATGAAATTTTCAGCTTTGGTCTCAGCACCGGTGAGATCGCAGTGTATGCGTATCTGATGTACTGCGAGGACAGGAAAACATTTCAGTGCCATCCGAGCTACAAAACGATTGGCAACGCTGTCGGCATGAGCAAAAACACCGTCAAGAAATATGTGAACAGTCTGATTGAAAAGCAGCTGATTACTGCAGAGCCGACCTCCGTTATCACCCAAAAGGGAGAAAAGCGCAACGGCAATTTGCGCTATACAATACGCCCGATTGCGGAAGCGGTAGAGCGGTATTACGAGCAACAACTGATACGGCTACACGAGGAAACAAGGCATCAGGCAGTTTTGAAAAAGCTCGCCGAATTTGACTGCAAACACAAAAAATCGGCGGTATAACGGCAGTTTTACGCTCCGTACGAAAATAAGCAGGAGAAAGCGAGGGGTTGCCTTGCTTTCCCCTCGCAAGGAACAGCGGACGGCAACGCCGACCGCACAAGGCTTTGTATGGCTTTTAAGAACGGTTATAAAAGCTTCAATTTCGGGGTTGCGCCGATAAAAACCTCGCTGATTTAGGGGTTGCGAATTTTACCGCAAATTTAGCTGGATATTCCGCCATGGATGTGGTATTGTGTTGTACTGCGAAAGGATGTGATACTATGGCAAAACGAAGGCCGTCGGGAGACGGTATGGTGCGCAAGCGCGATGACGGACGGTGGGAAGGCCGCATCGTTGTCGGTCACAAAAAGAACGGAGCTCCGATTCACCGCTATGTGCTTGCCCGAACACAAAAGGAACTGACCGAAAAGCTCCACGACTGCATCGAGATGTACCGCGACATCGACCTCACCGAGGATTCGAATATGACGCTCTGCGAGTGGCTCGACCGATGGATCAATGAATATATGATCTTCACGATTCGTGAAAGCACGCTTGATTCATACAAAGCGATGATTAAAAATCAAATCAAACCGTATCTCGGCGACAGACCTTTGTCGGCGCTGACCACGCAGGAACTTCAAAAATTCTATAACAGCGTCAAAAAGAAAGGTCGGGTGAAACCTGACAGGCTACACGGTACAGAGCTTGCCGACAGTATGGTGCGCGGTATTCATATGATGCTGCACGAAGCGCTGGATATGGCGGTGCGCCTACGGCTGATTGTTAAAAATCCAACGGTCGGCACAACGATTCCCAAAAACAATTATCCGCCTAAGCAGATACTCAATGACGAACAGCTTGACAGATTTATGAAACGCATTAGGCAGGATGAGCGGTGGTACGATTTTTTCTACACCGAGCTGACCACAGGACTGCGGCGGGTGAAATCTGCGGACTGAAGTGGGAGGACTTCGATGCGGAAAACGGAAAGCTGAAAGTGAGGCGCTCGGTTGCTAAAAGGAAAGGCGGCGGATTGAATATCGGCGAAACCAAAACCGAGACGGGAACGCGCACGATTGTCCTGCCGCCGAGCACTGCGGAACTTCTGCGGAAGCGAAAAGAAACGGCAGTCAGCGAATGGATATTCCCGAATATCTATGAGCCCGAAAAACCGATGCACCCCGACTATGCTTACCACCGATTAAAAACACTGTTAAAACAGGCGGAGCTTCCGCTGATTCGGTTCCACGATCTGCGCCACACCTTCGCCACTCACGCGCTGGCGGGCGGCGTGGATGCTAAAACCCTGTCGGGAATCCTCGGGCATACCAACGCCAGCTTTACGCTGGACACCTACACCCATGTGACCACCGATATGCAGAGAAACGCTTCCGCTATCGTGGGGAGCTTTATGGATGAGATTATGCTTGAAGGAGATGATACCAATCGCTAAAAAAAGAAAAAATGGTGAGGGCACATTACGCCTGCGTAAAGACGGTCGGTGGGAAGGCCGGGTTGTTATAGACTACAACGAGAAAGGTCAGCCGATTACAAAATGCGTAACCGCGAAAACGAAAACGGAATGCTGTGCAAAGCTGGAAAAGCTGAAAGAGCAATACGGCCGTCACACGGACAAAATCAAATCGGATATGCCGTTCGGGGATTGGATCGACTTCTGGTATCAGACCTACTGCCGACATACACTCCGTATTACCACAAGAACCGACTATGAAAATTGCATTTACAATCATATCATTCCCGAAATCGGAAAAATTCCGCTGAACAGGCTGTCACAGTCGGATTTACAGCAATTCTACGCAAAGGAAAAGACAGACGGAAGAAAACTGCACGCAAAGACCTACGGAAAGGGACTTTCGGACAGAACGATAAGGGGGATACATGCCAACTGCCGCACAGCTTTACAGCGGGCGGTACAGGACGGTTTGATACGAACCAATCCCGCCGTCGGCTGTAAGCTGCCACCGAAGAATGCACGGGAGATGCAGGCGCTCACGCAAAATGAAATTATCCGATTTCTGCATCAGGCAAAGGAAGAAGGCTATTATGAGCTCTTCCTGCTGGAGCTCGGCACGGGGATGCGGCGCGGTGAGATATTGGCACTCAAATGGAGTGACCTGAACTTCGCAACAGGCGAACTGCATATCGAGCGGCAGGTGTATATCATCAAGGCAGAGGTGATTATATCGGCACCGAAAACAAAAGCGTCCATACGCACGGTGATTCTGCCGTCGTCACTCTTGAAAACCCTTGCGGCGTATAAGGAAACGGTGGATTCGGAGTGGATGTTCCCGTCGCCGACGGATAACGGCAGACCGAGAAATCCGTCATCGGTTAGAAAACGGTTACAACTGATCTTGGAACGGGCAGGCTGTAAAAAGGTGCGCTTTCACGATTTGCGTCACACCTTTGCTACCATGGCGCTGGAGCACGGTATGGATGTGAAAACTCTTTCGGCAACTATAGGTCATGTGTCATCAGCAACCACGCTGGATATTTACAGCCATATCACCGATACTATGCAAAGGCAGGCGGCGGTGCATATTGACCGCAAAATCGGCGGCACAGACGCCCAAATGCCCGTGGCAGAACAAACAACCGAGGCGACGGCGAAGCCGCCCGTAAACGCCCCGTGTGCGCCCACAGAACCCCATCCCGAGCCCATACCAAGAAAGATACGCAAATCCGGCACCGGATGCCTGTATCAGATCAATGACAACCTTTGGGAAGGCAGCTTCTTCCCAAGACTCCCCGGAGGCAAGCGAAAGAAATTCAACGTCTACGCCGAAACCCGCGAGCAGTGCGAAATCAAACTCGCCGAGATGATTGAAAGAATCAAAGCGGAGATCGCGGAAGAGAAAGCAAACCAATTTTGAGGGCGACTCGTAAGAGCCGCCCTCAAAATTGGTTTGCAGTAAACAAAGAAAAATGCATTGTCAAGTAAAAGCGAATTTTACTTGACAATGCATTATAAAAATTATGTTTATCCTTTCTGAGGAATAGTTTTTATTTGGATGAAGAGCCACAACAGCGCTTGTACTTTTTTCCCGAGCCGCATGGACAAGGAGAGTTTCTGCCAATTTTACCAGTACGAATCGTAGCATATTCTCGAGTTCGCCACGCAATTAATTTTTTATCGATTTTTTCATGGTAGAAAGAAGCCCATATTGTTGCAGGCAAACTACCATTGGCTAATGTGGTGTTACCATCAGCATTATAATCAACAAAGCATATAAAATTATCGTTTGTAGGAGTTAATTCTTTACACTTTCTTCCGTCGTTATGGTAAACATTAATGTATAATGCATCAGCAGGCATGTCACCGTGTTTTTGAGGAAAAGTTGGTGATGCAGGGTTTTTAACAGTTAATAGCCAATCTATGGCTTGATCTACTATGGTTAATAAATCGTTGCGATTATTTGTGTCTGAGACAAATAAATTTGCTCGTAAGCGTTTTCGATCTTGTGTACTGGCATTTGCTATGTTGTTAATTTTAAATTTTGCGGAATTATAGTTTGGAAAACAAAAATATTTTACTTCATTAAGGTCGATATCTTCTGTTGAGGGTGGAAAAATAAGAAACTCTTTTCGGTCAATGATTTCAGAGCACACAATATCCATTTTCTTTGTGCCAGATATAATATCTAAAATATCTTGTTTTTGATATATAATCCAACCATTCATCATTCTAGGGTTGCTAAAAGAAAACAAATATTTGTTATAATCGGAATGAGTATTATAAACTAAAATTGAAAGAAGTGCCGCTATCTGAGCGAGATAACCTCTATCTGTGTTTTCAACCTCTAGTTCAATGTTTAATTGATCAAGATTTCCGGTGTCACTTATACTTGAACAACATATCCCAGGAATACTTAATCTCATTGCAAGAATAGCAAATGGTATGTATTCGTTTTTTGTTTCGTCTATGCTAATTAAATGCATGTGAGCATTCATAAATGTGCTTAAAGCTAATAATACAGCGCTTGCAGTGTCGAAAGATCGATCGATGATTTTATCAAATTCATACAAAGCGATTTCTTTGGTCTTTGATATTCTCTGCTCGGAATAGGTAAAATATATTTTATCGACGGGATCTTTGTCAAGGCGTACTTTCCCATGGTTTATAGCATTTCTAATATTGACATCTATATTTCCTGCTAGTTGTGTGTAGCCATTGGAAGATATAGCATTTACTAATTGTCCGAGCGTATTTTGTGTAGAATAATCTTTCCCGATTCCTTGTCCAGTTAAGATAGCGATGACTCTTAAAAAGTTTGACAAACAACTTTCAAGAATTGACGTATAGGTAGGAAGTCTGTATAGTCTTGTTTTTAATTCTTGTGAAAGATTGAAATTTCCTAAATCACAAATAGTTTCTGAAATTTGACAAAAAGCATTGTATCCCATTGAAAAATAATTAAAAGTTTCTTCGTCTATTTTTAATTGAGAACTATGCGCTTGATACAGGGACTCCAGCAAAGAGGATACTTCAGTATAGACGTTTTTATCCCAATAAGAGCAAGGTTCGGTATGTATCATTCTATGGAATATGTATATAAATTCTTTATTAATACTGGTAATTGAAGAATCAACATTGTGTTGCACTTCCGTTAATAATACTGAAGCCTCATATTCATTATAGTATTTATAATCGCAATATGAAATAAGCAAAGTATATCCCTCCTTTGGTGTAATCATAGATATTATAGCATATAACGGTCTTCGCAACAATAGAGAACAATATGAAAAAACCTCTGGAATCAAGCAATTCCAGAGCCTTTTTGGTCGAGGTGACAGGACTCGAACCTGCGGCATCCTGCTCCCAAAGCAGGCGCGCTACCACCTGCGCTACACCTCGATATTTTTATATCAACTTTTTTCTTATATCTCTGTTTTCTTCCATGCTTTGTCCGCCCTCTTGCGGTTCCCGTAATCTCTTCGGCTCAATAATGAACCTCGACATTCCGACCGCTGCGCCTAAAAACGTTCGCTTTTTCTGCCACCGGCAGCGCTCACGTTTTTTGCCCAAAGCAGGCGCGCTACCACCTGCGCTACACCTCGATACTGCAATTATCTGAATACAGCTTAAATATTATAGCATAATAAATTCCTCTTGTCAACTGCTTTCAATTTTGATTTTGATTTATGATTGTTGGTTTTAATAATGCGTTACAAAAAAAGCATAGTTTCCCGCTGAATAGGACGGATAGGATTTGTTAACAACAGAATTATAATGCATAATCCCACCTAGCCCACCAAATCCCCAAAAGAAAAACCCCCTCAATCGCAGTGACAGAGAGGATTTACGCATGGCTGGGATAGCGGGATTTGAACCCACGAGTGACGGAGTCAAAGTCCGTTGCCTTACCGCTTGGCTATATCCCAGTATAAACGAATGCCGCCGGCACTATAAGCCAGCGCAGGCGGCATTCGTTCTTAATAAATATGGGGTGGGAGATGGGACTCGAACCCACGATCTTCGGGACCACAATCCGACGCGTTAACCAGCTACGCTACACCCACCATAAATGGCACGCCACACAGGATTCGAACCTGTGACCTACCGCTTAGAAGGCGGTTGCTCTATCCAGCTGAGCTAGTGGCGCATGGTCTGCATTTTCATATTTATCAAAATAAATAAGTTTTCACTTTCGTGAAAACTATGGAGCGGGTGATGGGAATCGAACCCACACAACCAGCTTGGAAGGCTGGGATTCTAGCCATTGAACTACACCCGCATATTCATTAACTGCTTTAAAAGCACGCATCTCATTGACGCTTGTATATTATAACACAATAAAAATGAAATGTCAAGACTTTTTTGAAAATTTTTCGATTTTCTTTTACAGCTTAAAATTGCCGCCATTTCGTGACAATAAACATCCCGTAAAGCAGATACATATTTTATTATTCGCCTCACATCATATCCATCCCTGCTCTTTTAGCAAGGATGGACATGACGTTATCGGCATTTAAGTTTCATCGCTTATCTGGCTCTAAAGCCCCTTGGCATCCTTCAGCGTGATACCGTTTTCACCGAGTGCGATTTTATGGTCAAGACCTACGAACTTGCCGTTTTCCTGCCACAGAACCTCCTTTACAAATGCGTACTTTTCTTCGTCCCACGTTGAAAAATCATCAAGCACAAGTCCGCCCGTATCGCCCGAGTTGGCATTGTAGCACCAGAACGTGTGGTTAAGATGGTTCTCGCTTATCAGACGGCGCATACAGGTCATCCATTTAAGATTAGGCTCCTTCATAAATCCGCCCCATTCTCCTATAAGAAGCGGTGCGGTATTGTTCTTGTAGATGAAGAACCAGTTGTCCTGCCAGCAGTCACGCATAAGGCTGTCAAAATCATAGTCGCCCTCAAACCACGGTTGCTGATAAACCGTAGGACCGTAGTCGTGTGGAGAATACACCAGCTTGTTCTGATATTTTCCGAGATTGACAGGAAAATCCTTTACGCCCCTGAGGTTACCGCCCCACCAGTTGAAATAGTAATCATCGTCATTTGTCGAGCTGAAATCCTTGTTGCTCTTAATATCTGTAGGATATATCTCGGTACCCTCTACCATTATAAGCACATTCGGATTCTTGGCAAGTATTCTTGATGCGGCAGTTTCGGCAACATATTTCCAGTTGTTAGCCGAATCGGAATCGTTCCATATCGCCGCTTTATCCGCTTCATAGGGCTTGCCGTGCGGCTCGTTCTTGAGATCGTACGCTATTATCGTATCATTATCCTTATAACGTTCCGCCATCCACTCAAGCGCCTTGTAATAATCCTCTGCGCTTACCTTGTCGGTATACCAGAGATTCACCGTATGCCCTGAGGCATTGGTTTCGGCGGAATGGATGTCCGGCATAACCTTAATACCGTTCTCCTCCGCCAGCTTCAGAAAATAATCGAATATCTGAAGGCTGTTCATACTGTTAAGCTCTGTGTTGTAGGCATTGTTGTAGTTTGCCTTGGGATATTCTCCCGCCGCCCACGAATTTATAAGCTCAGCCGACATCGGCACACGGATAAGGTTGAATCCGTGATCGGCAATAGCCTTTACGGACGACTTAAGCTCACTGTTCCATAAGCCGTCGAATGTATTCGTGCCGGTATTATATCCAAACCAGTTCACACCTGTAAGCCACACCTGCTTACCGTCTTTATCAAGGATTTTGTTTCCGTCCGTATGAAGCCAGTCGTCACCTTGTTCGCCGTCCTTGCTCCTTTCAAGCAGTGCATCAACATCTGCTTCGGAAGTGCCATTACCGTTTGCGTTCTGATTATTCTGATTGTTCTGATTTACATTTCCCGCTTTAACAACGCACTGCGTTTTGTTAAGCTCTGCCCTGTTTATTTTCAGTTCTTTGTCCGTATTCAGATTACAGCCGATAACCACAGTGGAGCCTGGCTGAATATCCCCGTTATATTCGGCATTTGTCACAGTTACCGTATTTCCGTTTTGGCTGTATGTGCCGTTCCAGCCCTCACAGCCTTTAAGACCGTCTATTTCAACGACCAGCTCCCAGCCCGAAATTACGCTGTTTGTATTGTTGGTGATACCAAACTGAACTCCGTAATTCATATTGCCGTCGTCGCCCCACGAATTATCTACGGAATATTGCAGGATGATGCCGTCTTCCGTTACAGCACCCTGCGAGCTGTCTGCCGAAGTATCGCTCTGCGTGCTTTGGGATAATGATGAGTTTTCGCTGTTATCTGCGGATGTGCCGCTCTGTGATGATGACGATTCATCGACGGTTTTCCCTCCCGCAAGGATCACTGCGAGCGTTACCGAAAGTCCTATTATCACCGCCGCCATAGCCGCTATAATTACGATAAGCCATTTAGGCACTGCCGTCTTAACGCCGTCTTTTGCCGCTTCGGTCACGCTTTCATTCTCAGCCGATATTTCAGGGCTGTTCTGCTCCGGATTTTCTTCCGTTTGCGAAACATTTGTGTTCTTTTCTTCCATGATATATTCCCTTTCAGATATTTATTCCGTTACGAAAATCTCATATTCTCCACCTTCAATTATATCCGACAATCCGTAAACCACACTGCTCAGCACATATTCCCCGTCATTGATATATATTTCTATCAGATTGCTGTCGACATATATTTCGAGCCTGTTTCCCTCTTTCACAACAGGTGTTTTTGCAATAAGCCTGTAATTTTTATCATTTATAAAAACCGCTGTCCGATCAGTTATGATAAAATCATCTTCACGGCGGATGATATAACCGCCGATATTTATGCTCTCCCCGTTGTTTATCGCTGTTTTCAGCATATATCCCGATTTATGCGAAGGCTTGCCGCTCTTTTTTGAAAAAGCATTTTTAATGTTCGGGTGAGGTGAAAAATATATGTGATTATTTCTTATGTCAACCACACGAGGTATACACATCATACCTATGCGTTTATTCTCATTATCGCCTACCGCTTCGGGCATTCTCGCCCACGCAATAACTACACGTCTGCCGTTTTCGTCCGTATTGCTCTGCGGCGCATACAGGTCTATGCCGTAATCAAACATACTGTATTCATCGCTCATAGTCATTTTACAGCTTTTTTCGTCAAAATCCGCAAAACAGCATATTGCCGCAGAATCATAGATCATATTATCATCAAGTATTCCGATGGGCGAAAAGATTACTACGCCTTTACCGTTGACTTCAAAATAATCCGGGCATTCCCAGATACAGCCGAATCCTCTTTTTTCGCAATAATTCACATATTCCCAGTTTTCGAGATTTTCGCTTTTGAAAAACAGGAATCTTCCATTATTGTCATAGGTGCTTCCGACTATCATATACCACGCATCACTGCCTCGCCATACCTTAGGATCTCTGGTGTCGGATTCTGAGCCTGAAGTGCTGTCATGCAAAGGTTGAATTATCGTAGTTTTCGCATTGAAATTATCAAAGGTATATCCGTCTTGCGAAACAATCTTCATCTGTGACGCTATAAAGCCGTAATTCAGTGCGCAGTTGATATTTTCGGGATCTTCCTCACGATAATTTATGCCGGTATAAAAAATGTGCATTTTCCCGTCATGCTCGACCGCACTACCCGAGAAGCATCCGCTCCTGTCATTTTTCTTGGTAGGATAAAGAGCTATCCCCTTATGCTCCCATGTAACAAGATCGTCACTTACAGCGTGTCCCCAGTGCATTCTGCCCCATACCGGCGCATAGGGAAAATGCTGATAGAACAAATGGTACTTACCTTTATAATATATAAATCCGTTGGGATCGTTTATCCAATTTGACGGTGATTTCAGATGTATCTTGTCCACAAAAAACTCCTTTTCTCATTCGCAAATCAATTTTTCCTTACCGTATATCGTCCGATATAACAATTCGCAGAGCCTGCGACAGCTCTGCGAAAGCATTATTGCCTGCTTTATTTTTTCGTAGCGGCATCCTGATTGTCTTTTTTCAGATGCACATCAAGCTGATTATAGGGTATCTCGATACCATTCAAGTCGAACTGCTCCTTGACCGCTTCGTTAAGGTCAAAGTATACCGTCCAATAGTCCTCAGCCTTTACCCACGGATAACAGGTTATTCTTACAGCGCTCTCGGCAAGCTCGGTTATCCTGATTTTCGGCTCAGGCTCTTTAAGTATAAGCTCGTGAGCATCTGTTATGCTTTTGAGAACCTCCATCGCCTTTCTGAAATCGGCATTGTAAGAAATCGTATATACCATATCCACACGCCTTATTCCAAGCGTTGTATAGTTGGTGACCTTCTTTGATGTTATCTGCCCGTTGGGATAGAAGATGGCTTTATTATCGTATGAATGAAGCTCGGTATACCACATATTGATTGCTTCAACCGTACCCTCGACGTCATCGACCTTGATGTAATCTCCTATTTTGAACGGCTTTGTGAGCATTATGCTGAATCCGCCCGCTATATTTGAAAGGCTGTCCTGAAGCGCAAGTCCGATGGCAACGCCTGCCGTACCTATCACAGCTATTATAGAAGTCATCGGAACGCCGAGAACGGCGAGAACAATAGTAGCAAGCAGCGCATAAAGCAGTATTCTGACCAATGAATAAATAAAGCGTGAAACAGTCTTGTCGATAACATCGTGTTTCATACCCCTGCTCATCATTTTCAGCACGAGCTTGGAAATAACCATTCCTACTATCAGTATTACCGCCGCCGCAATCAGCGTAGGCAGATATCCTACAAAAGCGTTTATCATTTGATTGAAAAACGTTTCAGCTTCTTTTATCTGCTCCTGCGCATTCTCAAGCGGATCGGTAGACGTACCGACCGCCTGTGAAAGCAATGAAATATTCAAGAAAACATCTCCGTTCCGATTTTAATCCGCAGTATCCTCTGCCCTCTCGGTTACCTGTATAGATACCTTGTATTCTCCTGTCACCCAGCTTCTGACCTTGGTTCCACGCAACGTGAATTCCGCAGTCACATCTTTAAGCCCTGCGGTAAGCGTAGTTCCCATAAGGTCTATTGTCGCATAAATATCCTTTGACGCAAGCGCCGCTATTTCATCTGCCGGACCCGTAACATTGACGCTGAGTTCGTTTGTAAGAACATCGACATCGAAATTGTCCGGTGCATTTATAATACGGATATTATCCTTCTGGACAGTATAGCTGAGGAACGTGTAATTCTCCGCATCCTCAAAGGAAACCATAGCGGATGTGTTTCCGCTGATATTCTTATATCCTTCGGGTAAAGCTATCGGAAGCGTCAGCTTCTGCAAATACTTGGTCGTAAGCTGACTGAGATCTATCGTTCCTATCTCGAACTTCTCCTGTGAATCAAGCGAATCGTCGGGTGAAGAAACAGTGAGCGATTCAGGATAGATGCTGTATTTAAGACTGCTTAAATCAAAGTTTGACGGAACGTTCGTAAACTGTACCGTAAGAGGCAGCGTTTTCTGTTTATACAGCGTTATATTCACGGTGTAGCTCTCGTTGTCGTATTTTATATCGGGATTTTCGATTATATCTCCGTTACTGCCAAGCAGAACAATCTGACCTTTTGAAGAAACCGACTCTGAGGTTTCGCCAGCAAATACAGAACGTATCTCGACCGATTTCACTGCGTCTATTGCAGTGCTGTCGCCCGTAAGCGTTATGGTCGAAGGCTCAGCGGTAACGCTGTCTATCTTCATACCCGCCGTAGCGGTAATGCCTTCAGCTACAGCCTTCATACTGCCGTCGGAAATACTGAACGTTTTTGATACCGTCTTTTCGACCTTGAGTTTAACGCTCAGACCCTCATCGTCAACCGTACAGCTGTTTTCCTTTACCGGTGTTACGTTAACCTTTACCTTATATTCACCCGGCGCCGTGATAGCCGACAGATCCGCACTGGCTGTAAAATCGCTTGCAGTAAGGTTTCCTACCTCATATCTTTTGCCTGTTACCTGTACGGTTATCTTATCAATATAACTGTTCGTTACGGAAAGCGCATTTTCCGTCATATATTCCGTAGCCTTGACTTCAACCGGAATATCGCTGACGTGAGTTGTGACATCAGGGAATATCTGCATCGAGATTGCAAACCATACAATGATTGCAATAATCAGCGCAAATATAATATTCTTAAGATTCTTTACAAAATTCTGTAAAAAACTCTTTATCCATTCCTTCATTATTTATCCGCCCCCTGTTCTTTTTTCGCAACGGGTGCGTTTTTCTTATGCTTTTTTAAAGCCTTATTCTTCATCTTCTTTGCTTCGGGCTTTTCGGGAATCAGCTTTGCCGTAAGCTGCTTTCGCAGTGTATCCTTATTGTAAAAGCGTGTAAGACTTCCGTTTTCGGCTATAGATATAGTACCGGTTTCTTCCGAAACAACAACTATCACCGCATCCGAAACCTCGCTCATACCGATAGCCGCTCTGTGACGTGAACCGAGAGCCTTTGAAATCAGTTCTTCCTTCTGAGGCTTAGGCAGGAAGCATCCCGCGGCATATACCTTGCTGTCACGGATTATCACCGCACCATCGTGCAGCGGCGTGTTCGGGAAAAATATATTGCCGAAAAGCTCAGGGCTTGGCGTTGCGTTGATTATCGTACCGGTGTCTATCTGCTCACCGAGCTTTGTTTCACGCTCGAATACGATAAGTGCACCCGTAGCGGTCTGTGAAAGCTGTTCGCAAGCCGTACAGACAGCCTCTATACAGTTATGTATGTCGGCGGTCGCCGCATCCGTCTTACTTTCAAAATTAAGAGCCAGCTTTTTTACCTTTGTGGTTCGTCCCATTTTTTCAAGCACACGGCGAAGCTCAGGCTGGAATACAATAAGTATAGCGATAATTCCGACATTGAGGAAGGTTTCTATTATAACCTTCATCGCCTTCAGTTGAAACTGGTTTACGACAAAGAAAAGTATAGCAAGCAGAATTATACCTTTGATAAGCTGCTCTGCCCTTGTTTCCTTGATGATTTTAATGCCTTTATATATGAGATAGGCAAGAAGGAGAATATCAAGATAATCAACAAGTCCCATTGTTGCAAAAACACTCTGTATATTCTCCCAGATATCCTTTAAATACTGGATCAATTTTTCTGCTCCGTTCCTAAAACTGCTGTTGCAGCGAATTTCATAGTAAGTTTATATATAATATTGTATCATTAAACGGCGATTATTTCAAGGAGGAGCGGGAAATTTTTTCTTACTTTTCACAAAGATTATCGAAACAGCAGATATCCGCTCGCAGCGGCACAGCCGCCTGTACCGCACAGATAGCGGAAATACGCCTGTCACATCTTATACAGAGCATATTTGCGTTGCCGGCGGAAAACATTCTTTCAAAGACAGTTATATCGGGTTAGCTTAAGCTGACTCAAAAAATTGTACAGGAAACTAAAAAATTCTGAAAATTTTCACTTTTAGAGGTTT
>ENA-UEYI01001904-UEYI01001904.1-human-gut-metagenome-genome-assembly--contig:-NODE-1904-length-15896-cov-37.038435_pt1 | contig 15896 bp, 16 predicted proteins | sample MGYA00242900_ERZ507916 | MGnify/ENA primary metagenome ERZ507916 (study PRJEB26167, sample SAMN06115521) | human gut metagenome | host: Homo sapiens | place: China:Chongqing | collected 2015-09-02...
CTTCGGGCGCACACGCCAATTTCTTTGCGTTCATTTGCTTTCCTTTCTTTAAAAGTTCTGTAAACTATCTTGTAAAGTGTCACCATAGGCGGAAGTCTGCCCACTTTCGTGTCGGATGATGTTACCTTTACCAACCCGTGATATTGGCTCAATCCGTATCCTCCCCATTACAGGGAGGCATTCGCTTTTTCCGCTATCCTATACCCACACCCCATGTAGGCTTGCCTTGCGGCTTGCTTACCAGCTCTGATGAACTGGAGAGATACGGGCTTACCGTGTTTTACATAAGTGATAAATAAGCGGGTTAGGTCCTGTCTATTCCACCGGCAGTGCTAATGTCCGTGTGCCCCCAAAGTTCAAGAGGACAGCCGACTGCTTACCTTTTGGTCCGAGCCTGTCAACAGCCTTTGGCTCGTTATACCTTACGATGTTTATCGGACAGTTCACTTTCGTTGACCATACCGCTAAGCCAAGCTCCTCGTGCTGAATGGTGTTATCAGCCGTTGATTTCCCCTCACGGTTCAATCTTCTCCTTTTGGAAAGGCTACCTTGTCGGGACAGCTCCGTACAAAAGGATTACTCCCAATGCACGTGTCCGTAGGCTACTCCAGACGGAACTGGAGGTGTAATCTTGATGTTACACAATCACTTACGCAACTTCACGTCGCACGAACTTCCCGTACACTTTCACGCCCCCGATAAGCCCGACTACCGCACCGATGGCGTAGATGAGTTTCGTGCCGGGGTCAAAATACGAACTCACCATAGAGGTGGCCTCGTTGATGCCTGCCAGACCGTTTCCCTGTGCGAAAGCGGAGGCGGTTGCGGCGATCATAAGTGCCGCAGAGAGGATAAACTTTTGTCTGATGTTCTTGTTCATAAACTGTTCTTGTTTTGTGCCGTCGAAAGGGTGGATGGCCCTTTGTCGGGCGGTTGATACTTAAATTACTTTTCTTTGGTTTAGTGGTATGCCCGTTTGTTTCCACGGACTTGGGCTGTCCGTTGCGGGGAGGCTGTATCTTGTACCGCCGTGCCGCGTGGGTAAATGCCGTTCTACGTTTTCTTTGCCTTTCTTTTTAGCCGTTATACATAATTGCGGATGTCGAAATCTTCAATGTTGTCAGGCACGACGAACTCCTTCTTCGGTTTCTTCATCCGGATTTCTATAAGCCCCTTGATACGGACAGCTATCTCTGAAGAGCCTTCCATCATTTTGTCGTATAGTTCCGTGCCTTCCATGTCGGTGAAGACCTTTGCCGCCTTTTCACGTTCCCTACGGGTCGCCTCCGGGTTCTTGGCTGTCCTTACCGCATCGTCAATCTCGTCAAAACTGCTTCCCGATGCCCGAGGTGCGTCCGGAGTGTCGTCTTCCGGCTCATTCTCCCCGTATTCCATTTCCTCTGGCGGTATGCTCGTGAATGTTTCTTCGAGTTTGTCATCCGGGACTTGCACGGGACGGGAGGCGGCTTTCCTGTTTCCGTCGTCAAAAGTAGCCTCTTCCTCCGACAGCTCAATGCCTTTTTCCGGAATGGCAGCTTCCTGCACCGGTATGGCAGCGTTTGTCCGGGTTGATGCCATTTTGAAACGGCTCTTGCCCATGATGTCATTGTCACTCGCGGGAAATTTGACGTGTGCCGTTTGCCGCCCTTTTTCCGTTTCTTCCAACAACCTCCATACTTTCACAATGCCCTTGAAGAAACGGGCAATTTTTGTGTCCATAATGCGGTCATAGAGTAGCAGGAACAGGAACCAAAGGTTGCAGCCGACTGATACGGTCAGCAGAATCATCGTCATGCTCATAGCTCTACTTTGGGGACTGCGTTCAACATACGGTTCAGTTCGTCACGGTGGGTACGGAGGTATTCCCTTACCACGTTCTCGGTGAAATCGGCAATCGTGACTTCCCCGTTTCCCAGCAGGCGGACAATCATGGAAATCCTGTAATGGGTTTCCTTGCTAATGTACACCTGTTTCCCTTCACTTGCCTTGATGCCTGATTTTTTCAGGCAGGCACGACAGTCATTCTTTTCTCTTTTCACGCTCATCGTTTTTTAAATGGTTAGAATACTGAATTATAGTTTCTTGCGTAAAGGCTTTTTATCGCCTCCTCGCATTGGTTGAAGTGCTGCGTGAGCACATGGTCGATGTAAGCGGAGAGCGAAAGGGAGTCATGTCCGATTACACGGGTGATACGCATGATGCGCTCGTGGTACTCCGGGCGCACATACGCCATCTTCCCCTCACGCGCCTTTACTTCGGGTTCACGGATGAACAGACGCTCATACTCCTTCTCGCTGCATCTGTAACTTATGGAAACAGATGACTGGATTTCCACACTCGCCTGCACTTGGGCAAGCATACTGTTGCCGCTCTGCTGCGGTCTTTTGTTCTTCGGGTTCTTTTCCTTTTTCATATTCAAATCAAATCTTCACGTTGTTTTTTGTACAGTTCGTTAATTCTCTCCTTGTGCTGTTCCAGATGCCGGCGCAGCACGGTGTCCACGTAGCCGCCCACCGAGATTTCCCCTCCGGCGATGTCGTTCACGATTTTGAGTATCTTGCCGTGGACATCGCGGCTGATATAGACGCACTGGCGGGTCTTTATCTCGTTGCGGCGCAGGAACAGCTCGTTGTAGTCCTCTTCCGACCTTTTCCGGCGGACGCTATCCCTCTGCGCTTTCTCCTGTGTTACGGGTTGCGCGGGCGGCGGCTCCGGTACGGCGGTGCTTTCTCCGGCCGGTGCAGCGGGAACCTCCTGCGTGGGGCGCGATGTACCGTCAAGGGTGCGCCGCCCGATGGAGGCAAGCAACAGCTCCTCGTCGATGCCTTCCGTGTTCACTTTCCTGCTGCCCATGCTCACTGCGGTCTGATGATGTCACTTATCTCCTCGGAAAGCTCACGGATGCCGCTTCCCTTCAACAGGGCTGCGTCCATCGGGAAAATGGTCGAGCGGAACACGCTCCTGCGCTCTTCCGACAGGTCGCGACGGAACTTCTTGCTGTCGGGCAGGCGGGTGGAAAGCACCGGGAAGCCCATTTCGGCAATCACCTCCTCGTAGATGCCGTACAGGTCGTTCCTCTCCCTGCCGTCTACCATCGTCCAGAACAGGTACAGCCCTTTTGTCTTCGCCTGTCCGGTCGTCATCAGCCTGTCGCGGAACATCGTGACGAATTTCAGGGTGCTCTCCACGACAAAACGGTCGGCGCTAAGGGGCGTGAAGATATAGTCCATCTGCGAGAGCGTCTTTATCACGCCGTTGCTACGGAGTGTCCCCGGCATGTCGAAGAACACCACATCGGGTTTCACATCCTCGGCGGCAACCATCCTTTCGGCGTCGTCGAGGGCGTTCACCGCGTCGCTCTTGATGATGGTGTAGGCGTTCTTCCTGATCTTGCGGAAATGGTCGCACGCGAGAGCCTTGAAATAGGTGCTGCTGTCGATGAGTCCCGTTTCATGCTCACGCAGGCCGTGGATGCTGTGCTGCGGGTCGTCGCAGTCCACGACGGCGACATTGTAGCCTTTCACGTTGTGGAGGTAGCTGGCGGCAAGTGCCGTGACGGTGGATTTGCCGATGCCTCCTTTTTGTGTTGCGAATGCAACGAAGATTTCCTTGTTCATGGTTCCATTTGTTTTAATTGTTGATGATTGAATCTTCTGTTTCCTTGCGGATTTGACTGTCGCGCCATCCGCTTCCGTGATTACACGCGCCGGCGGGTCGTCACGTATCCGGTTCTGTGGTGAAACGTTGCACCGGACAAGCGGTGAATGACGGCATTGCGTCATGAAGTCATTGAATCCATACTTCACCAAATCGTCGGACAACCGAATTGCCGGTGATCCGGACATCCGTTTCGGCAAATGCTTGACGAAGCGGTTTTGCGGGTATTTTAATGTTCCGTTTCTCATATCTTCAAATCGTTCGTTTCTTGAATCATGCTGCAAATAAACAATGATATTTTTGAATCCGTATCACTTCTCCAGCAAGTGGCAGCATGTTGCGCCGGTTGGCAGTCATTGACCGGGTCAAGCCCCTGTCAGATACCGCGTTAAGAGCATAACTTTGCACCCGAACGGCAGGGTTCGCCGCAGGTGCGCAGCCCGGAGTTTGAAAGGCATTCCCCCAATCCGTCCGGAGGCGGATTTTTATGTTCGCCTGAACATAGCAAGGTATGTTTTCAGCCGCTCAAAACATTTTGAGCAGCCATGAAAACGCCTTGCCCCCGGGGGGCGGGCTTCCCCTCCGAAGTCGGGAAGCCTTTCAAACCTGCGGTGGCTGTGCCCCTAAGCGGCGGCTTATGCCGTCAAACCGCTAAATCCAAATTATATGAGTGAGAAAAGAAAGAACAAGACCGGGAGAAATCCCAAACTCGATCCGGCGGTGCATCGCTACACCATCCGTTTCAATGAAGAGGAACACAACCGTTTCCTCGCCATGTTCGAGAAGTCGGGCGTTTACGCCAAGTCGGTTTTCATCAAGGCGCACTTCTTCGGGCAGCCGTTCAAGGTGCTGAAAGTGGACAAGACGTTGGTGGATTACTACACCAAACTGTCCGATTTTCATGCGCAGTTCCGCGCGATAGGCACGAACTACAACCAAGTCGTGAAGGAGTTGCGCTGCCATTTCTCCGAGAAAAAGGCGATGGCGTTGCTCTACAAACTGGAGCAACAGACCGTGGAACTCGTGAAATTGAGCCGTGAGATTGTGGAACTTTCAAGGGAACTGAAAGAGCAGCGAGAGCAGAGCCAAACAGGTTTGGACTCTGCCGAGTCGCGTTTGAAGAAGAGTGAAACTCAAATGGAGGCGAAATGGTCGCAAAAATCAGTGTAGGGAACTCGTTGTACGGCGCACTCGCCTACAACGGGGAGAAAATTAACGAAGCGAAAGGCAGGCTGCTTACCACCAACCGCATCTTCAATGACGGCACGGGGACGGTGGACATCAACAAGGCGATGGAGGGCTTTCTCACCTTCCTGCCGCCGCAGATGAAAGTGGAAAAGCCGGTGGTGCATATCTCGCTGAATCCGCATCCCGAGGATGTGCTGACCGACACGGAATTGCAGGACATCGCCCGCGAGTATCTGGAAAAGATGGGGTTCGGCAACCAGCCTTACCTTGTTTTCAAGCACGAGGACATCGACCGCCACCACCTGCATATCGTGACGGTCAGGGTGGACGGGAACGGCAGGAGTATAGACATGCGCAATAACTTCTACCGGAGCAAGCAGATAACCCGCGAGCTGGAACGGAAGTACGGGCTTCACGATGCGGAGCGGAGGAAACCACGTCTTGACACGCCGCTGCACAAGGTGGACGCTTCGGCTGGCGATGTGAAGAGGCAGGTGGGGAACACGGTCAAGGCTCTCAACAAGCAGTACCGTTTCCAGACGATGGGCGAATACCGCGCCCTTCTTTCCTTGTATAATGTGACGGTGGAGGAAGTGCGGGGCAATGTGCGCGGGCGTGAGTATTATGGATTGGTGTACTCCGCTACGGACGATGCCGGCAATAAGGTAGGCAACCCGTTCAAATCCTCACTTTTCGGAAAGGCTGTCGGCTATGAAGCCGTAGAAAGGAAGTTTGTTCGCTCCAAGCAAGAGGTCAAGGATAAAAAGCTCGCCGACATGACGAAGCGCACCATCCTTTCCGTACTTGCCGCAACGTATGACAAGGAAAAGTTCATCGCCATGCTCAAAGCCAAGGGCATCGACACCATATTGCGTTACACGGAGGAAGGGCGCATCTATGGGGCCACGTTCATCGACCACCGCACGGGATGCGTGTTGAACGGCTCTCGCATGGGCAAGGAACTTTCGGCCAATGCCTTGCAGGAACATTTCACGCTGCCTTACGCCGGACAGCCGCCGATTCCACTGTCCATTCCGCTGGAAACCGGGGAGGAACAGCACGGGCAGACCGCTCCGGATTATGAGAACACGGTTGGCGGTGTCGGCTTGCTTTCACCCGAGGGTCCGGCTGTGGATGCCGAGGAGGAAGCCTTTATCCGGGCGATGCAGCGCAAGAGAAAAAAGAAGAGACGCAAGGGCTTGGGAATGTAAACAAAGTATCAACGAACAATCAAAAATTTTCAATTTATGTCACAAGAAGACGATTTGAGGGCACTGGCGAAAATCATGGATTTCCTGCGTGCCGTGAGTATTATTTTAGTGGTCATGAACGTGTACTGGTTCTGCTACGAAGCCATACGGCTGTGGGGTGTGGACATCGGCGTGGTGGACAGGATACTGATGAACTTCGACCGCACGGCGGGGCTGTTCCGTACTATCCTCTACACGAAGCTGTTCGCCGTCCTCCTGCTTGCCCTGTCCTGTCTGGGGACGAAAGGCGTGAAAGGGGAGAAAATCACTTGGGAAAAGATATGGACGATGCTTGCCGCAGGGTTCGTGCTGTTCTTCCTCAACTGGTGGATACTGGTGTTGCCGCTGCCGGTGGAAGCTATCGCCGGGCTGTACATCTTCACCCTCTCGGCGGGCTATGTCTGCCTGCTGATGGGCGGTCTGTGGATGAGCCGCCTGTTGAAGCACAACCTGATGGACGATGTGTTCAACGACGAGAACGAGAGCTTCATGCAGGAGACACGGCTCATCGAAAGCGAGTATTCGGTCAATCTGCCCACACGCTTCTATTACAAGAAACGTTGGAACAACGGCTGGATCAACGTGGTTAATCCCTTTCGGGCGTCCATCGTGTTGGGTACGCCGGGCAGCGGGAAGTCATATGCGGTTGTAAATAATTTTATCAAGCAGCAGATTGAGAAGGGATTTAGTCAATACATCTACGACTTCAAGTATCCTGACCTTTCGACTATTGCCTATAACCATCTGCTGAACCACCCGGAGGGCTACAAGGTGAAGCCGAAGTTCTACGTGATAAACTTTGACGACCCGCGACGCTCGCACCGTTGTAATCCCATTCACCCGGATTTCATGGAGGACATAACGGACGCTTACGAGAGTGCCTATACTATTATGCTCAACTTAAATAAAAGTTGGGTGCAGAAGCAGGGCGACTTCTTTGTGGAATCGCCCATCATCCTTTTCGCGGCTATCATCTGGTATCTTAAAATTTTTCAGAACGGCAAGTATTGCACGTTCCCCCATGCCATCGAGTTCCTGAACCGCCGTTACGAGGATATTTTCCCGATTCTGACCTCTTATCCTGAACTGGAGAACTATCTTTCACCGTTCATGGACGCATGGCTCGGAGGGGCAGCCGAGCAGTTGATGGGGCAGATCGCATCGGCGAAAATCCCGTTGTCACGTATGATTTCCCCACAGCTCTATTGGGTGATGTCGGACAGCGAGTTTACGCTGGACATCAATAATCCGAAAGAACCGAAAATACTCTGTGTGGGTAATAACCCCGACCGTCAGAACATCTACGGGGCGGCTCTCGGTCTGTATAATTCCCGTATCGTCAAGCTCATCAACAAGAAAGGTATGTTGAAGTCATCGGTCATCATCGACGAGCTACCCACTATATACTTCAAGGGGCTGGACAACCTTATCGCCACCGCGCGAAGCAACAAGGTTGCCGTGTGTCTGGGATTTCAGGACTTCTCGCAGTTGAAACGTGACTACGGTGACAAGGAGGCCGCCGTGGTGATGAACACCGTCGGCAACATCTTCTCCGGTCAGGTGGTGGGCGATACCGCCAAGACGCTTTCGGAGCGGTTTGGAAAGGTGTTGCAGAAGCGGCAGTCCATCTCCATAAACCGGCAGGATGTTTCCACCTCCATCAACACGCAGATGGACGCGCTTATCCCGCCGAGCAAGATTTCCGGCTTGACACAGGGAATGTTTGTCGGTTCGGTGTCCGACAACTATGGCGAGCGTATCGAGCAGAAGATTTTCCACTGTGAGATTGTCGTGGATGCAGGGAAGGTGAAGCGCGAGGAGAAAGCCTACAAGCCGATACCCGTCATTACCGATTTTACTGACGAAAACGGCAACGACTGCATGAAAGAAACGGTACAGGCGAATTACAGGCGCATCAAGGAGGAGGTGAAACAGATCGTGAAAGACGAGCTGGAGCGTATCGCGGGTGACGAAAATCTGAAACATCTGTTGCAGCAGAAATAACCGGTAGGCGACAAAAACGGGCGGGGCAAGTTTGATACCTTGTTCCGCCGGTTATCTTTACCCTTCGTTTTTCGGATTCTCTTCTTTCAGCAGTTTGTTTATGGTCGTTATCGTATGGGTCTGAAAGTAGGTCTTCAGTTCCGCGTCATCTTTCAGGAGTATGCCGCATTCCTCATCATAGGTTCCGATAATATACTTTTTAAGTTCGGAAAAACTTTCCGCAAACGGTATCTGTCTGTTTTCCTGCCAGTATTCGGTTACCACTTCGGAAATAAACGCTTTTAACACGGCTTTTCCCTCTTTGTCCAGTTTCTTGAAACGTGTCGTTTCACGGCTCACGGGCAACGGCTCCGGCAGAATATCCTCCGGATTCTTGCCGCTGCGCATGGCGGACATGCAACTCTTGCAGATATGTTGCGCGTGACCTTTGCCGCTGAACTTCTCGTTCGCCTTGTAGTCGCCGCAGATACGGCAATAGTGCCCCTGCTGTTTTTTCTTCTTTTTCGCCATGCCTATTGCTGTTTCAACAATTCCAAGCCTTTCTCTGTAAGGCGGTATTTCTGTTTCGGATGGCTCGGCTGTTCCGGATACAATGGTATGACATAGCCCTCATTCAATGCAGGATGCAAGTAGTTTGTCCTGAATGTGGGGCGATGGTTCAGTTCCAATGCCTCCATTATTTCTTTTACGGACAACTCACGCTCATTCAGTATTTTCACCAAAGCAAGGACTTGGTCGGTGCTTGGTCGGTACTTGGTCGGTGCCTGGTCGGTGCTTGGTCGGTTTGTAACCTCACATTTGAATATCAGCGTTACACTGTCCGCCCATATCCTGTATTCAGGTTCGGGCAATCCGGCTTTGCGACACTCGGACATCATCAGTCCTATGCCGCGTCCCCAGCTTTCCAGAACCTTCCGCTTGTACAGGACATTGGCCAACAATGGATTTTGTGGTTTCGATTCATGCTCTGACCTCATTTTCTCCGCATCCCAGTCGGGCGGGAAAGTGCCGGGGTTTTCTATCTCCACGCGGTCATCATAAATGGCTATGCCCACCGAACCGCCGGCTTCTTTGTACGACCTGTGGGTAAGGCTGTTCAACACTCCTTCTCTTATCGCCTTGTAGGGGATGGTCAGATGCTCCTCCCGTTCCAATGTGTCGGTTGTGCCGGACAAGGAAAGATGCTTGAATATAAATGCCATTGCCGCGTTGAGCAGTTGGAAAAAGTTCCCCTGAATGCGTTGGCTGTCCATGAATACAGTTTTGTCCGTGCCCTTGAAACGTGCCAACCGGAGCAGGCATTGGGGATATTCCATATCCTCATGTTTTCCAAACAGCACGGCTGCCGCATTGTTCAACACCCCGTCTTTCAATAGCCCGAACTTCCCTAATATGGCAGGAACGTCAGTACCTGTATCCTCCGGCAGACGGCCGCATTCTATACCTAACCTTACTGTCTTCAACACCTCGTTGGTGTCCAAGTGCTGCAAGGTCAGGTTTCTGTTCTCTAAAAGTTCCCAGCGGTATCTGTTACCGTCACGCTGCAACAGCAAGTCATTATATGCAGTCTGCGGCATCGTTGTTGTCGCGCTTTCCACACGCATATAGGGTCGCCCTTTATAGCAGAACGGACGGTTGAGCGTTGAATCTTCAACACGGAAAATAATTACTTTCTTCTCACTGTCCGGCAGTGGAGCATAAGATATTCGTACCATTGCTACCGGCTCCAGTCGGTTGATGGCCTCCGCCATATCCCGTTTGGTCTTGTCGCTCACTTCCTGTCCGATAATCTTTCCCTTGTCGTTCACACCGAACAGCACCGTGCCGCCGTTCCCGTTCAGGAAGGCGCAAAGGGTTTCCATGCCGCGCTCCAACTGACCGGTGGTTTCCTTGAACTCCACCTGCCCGTTTTCCTTTTCGTCAATCAGCCGTTTTACTATATCGAGGTTTTCTATAATCATATATGAATCTGTAACGTAAATGCAAATGTAGTGTTTTTCGCTGGCTTTCGGGCGAATAGATGGAGAAAAGTATCTGCATGGCATGGATAGCCTATAAAAAATCAGAGGATGACACCCCGTCACCCTCTGTCTTGTCTATGGTACAGACTATCTTCTCATCCGTTCCAGCTCCTCGTCACGCAGAATCTTTCGGTTGAGTTTCTCCTGCATCCTGTCAAGGAAATAAGTGCGGCTTTCGTTCTTCCGGCGTTTGATGTCGATGTAGAAACGGTAGCAGTCTTTGGCTTCGATGCCGAATATCCGGTACAGGAGCGGGGCAAGCTGTTTGAGCGGCATTTCACCGTTGTTGATACAGCCCATTTCATTGATGCCGTAGATAAGTTCCACGAGGTCGATGGCGTTGCCCGTCCATTGCAGGGGCGAGGCCGGGTTTTCGGTCGTGTTATTGGTGGAGGTACGGATAGCGGATAGTGGTGGCACTTGGATGTGGTCTGCGGCAGCGTGTTTCTGCATCTTCCGTATGAAGGAGAGGGCTTTGCGGACAAACAGATTCACGCTGTTCTCTGAATCTTCATACAGTGTATGATGGTGCTGCAATTCGTTTTCGGCGTAAGCCATTGCGATTGCGGCATCTGCACTATTGCCGTTCCCGTAGCACAGTGATATGACCGATTCCACAAAGCCGTTATAGGCAGCTTCCATGTTGTTGCCGTTCCCGGCTCCGTTTATCAGGGCGAAAAACTCGGTTTCCGCCAGTATGAGGTAGTTCATTTTCTTTTCCTGTTTGAGGGTTTAACACTTGATTGTCAGTGTGCGCACATATACTGATAGTGCAAAGTGTTCACCGACAAGCAGGAAAAAAGCCGGTATGATTCGGTATCACACTGGCTTACAGTTGTATAAGGTTGAAAAATATTTCTAACCCGGATTTTTGCCTCTGAAAAATGTGTCCAGACTTTGGGCATCTGTGCATTTTTCGGGCACGCATCCCTTAAAAATGTGTCCACAGGCCGGACACATCGGTATCTCAACGGCGTTTCCTGTTTCTCCGGTATGTCAGGCGGATTATGCCGCCACCATATTTCCGGTTCTCCGCCAATGTCCAGTCAGTCGGGAACAGGCCGGACTTGAAAAAGTGGTCGCCGGTTCCGATGATGCACGGCATGATATAGATGATGATCTCGTCCACCGCGTTCATCCGTATCAGCCCGTTGGCATATCCCACTGTCTTTGCATCCGCTTCCAGCAGATAGCAGGTGTCGTCCTCTTTCTCCCGCCGGTCTTGCAGTATCGAAATGGTGTAGTCGGGTGTCAGCCTGTAAAGGGCTTTGCCCCGTATCTCCTCCATACCGTAGTCTTCGGGGCTCCTGAACAACCGTTTTTTAGGGTTCAGCTCCGAAAGGCATCCGTCCATCGAAAGTATGGCAAGTATCTGTACCTTTCCCATAATGGTTTCCTTTTTATCGTTTGCGGCGAGGCAAAAAAAGTAGCGTGCAATCCACGCTACTTCTGATGGAGGCTCTGGAATGCCTTGAAAGAAAATAGGTGAATGCACGCTATGCGTAGGCATAGCATAAGCAATCACGCAATGTTTTCTTTCGATGTTAATTTTCCAGATTCCCATCAGAAACGCCTTGCGGTCTTATGTCTATATATCATCGGCGAATGGCTTCCCAGTCGCCTGCTTTTCTCTTAAATATGCCGCAAAGATAGCGAATTATCTTCATTTGCAGGCATATCCGGTCAGTTTTCTTCGTTCAATCCATATTCGTCCAGCTTGTTATACAGCGTTGATCTGCCGATGCCGAGCATCTTGGCGGCGAGTTTCTTGTTCCCTTTTGCCTGTTTCAAGGCACGCAGGATGCGTTCTTTGTCCTCCTCATCATTCCTTAATGTAAAACTGGTAGGAAAGGTCGTTTGTTCACTGCCGATTTCCAGATCATCCACGGTTATGGTATCGTTTTGGGCTTGCAGTACCGCCGTCTGAATGGTTTGCTTCAATTCACGCACGTTGCCCGGCCACGGATAGGTGAGCAGGGCGTTACGGGCGGTGACTGTGAAGCCTTTAATGTTGCGTCCCAACTCCTTGTTTGCCGTTTCACGGAAAAACTCCGCCAATGACAGTATGTCTTCTTGGCAATCACGCAATGGCGGTACTGTTATCGTGTATTCTTTCAGGCGGTAGAACAAATCTTCCCGAAACCGTTTATCGGCTACAGCTTTCTGTAAGTCCTCGTTGGTCGCCACCACTATCCGCACATTGGCGGTCTTGTCCTCCTTTGCCCCGATGGGACGGTAACGCCGTTCCTGTATGGCACGGAGCAGCATCTGCTGTGTTTCCAACGAGAGGTTGCCCACCTCGTCAAGGAACAATGTGCCGCCGTCGGCTTCCTCAAAATAGCCTGTCTTGTCGTTGTCAGCACCCGTGAAAGCCCCTTTCCTGTGACCGAAGAAAGCGGATTGAGCCAGCGTCGGGGACAATGAGCCGCAATCCACCGGGACAAACGGCTTGTCCGACAGCTTGCTTTGGGCGTGGATGTGCTGTGCGATATGCTCCTTGCCCGTTCCGTTCTCGCCCAGTATCAATACGCTCAACCGTGTGGGAGCGACAAGGCGGACACGCCTCTTGATTTCTTGGTATGCCTTGCCTTGACGTGTGAAGATGGGGACTTGGGAGTGTTTCTTCTTTTCCTGCATCTTGTGCAGTGAACGGACAAGCGGAACGAGTTTGTCCTCTACCAGCCGTTTGGGTATATAGTCGGAAGAACCGAGTTTCATACTCTCCACCGCCGTATGTACCTCGGCGTAATCGGTCATTACAATGAAAGGTTGCCGTTTGCCATTGGCACGCATCCAGCGTAGCAGGTCGATACTCTCACCGTCGAGCAAGCGTAAGTCTGCAAGCACGATGTCATCATCTTCCGCTTTTGCCAACAGTTTCCTTGCGGTTGAAAGATGGTATGCCTGCATCGTGTCGAAGCCCTCCTTTTTCAGCAGGTTGCAGACGTAATCGTTATAGACGGGATTATCCTCAATCACATACACTTTCATCTGACTTCCTCCTTCTTTTCCTTCCTCGCCAGTTCGATTATTGCCGTACCCATGCGTAACACTCCGTTTACGGAATGGCGCAATTCTTCATCGGAACATTTTTCATCACGATGCAGAAGTTCATGCAGTTTCCATAATGGTCCGTCCGCACGTATTACCGCCCATGAACTGCGCAGGCGGTGTACCTGTTCGTCCAACGCCTTGCGGTCAAGTCGTCCAAAGGCTTCCCTCATGGCTTGCATATCCTTTTCCGTTTCGGTTATCAGGCGGTCGAGCATGGCAGTTTTATTCCCATAGGCAAGCAGGGAGGACAAGTCGGGATATTCTTCCACATCTGTTTTCTGTAAAAGGCATTTTTCTGAAACATCTATCAGTTCCGCCATATCGAAAGGCTTGAACAGGCAGGCGGTGAAACCGTGTGCCAACAATTCCTCTTCGGTACAACTGCCGGAAGCGGTTGCCACGATTACGGGAATGGTCTTGGAGTTGCCAATGTCGGATGAACGCAACAGTTCCAACACCTCGTAACCGTTGGTTTCCGGCATTTTCAAGTCGGTAATCAGCAAATCATAATTTCGTGTGCGTACTGCCTCCATCAAGTCGCCCGTGTTGTCACACGCATCGCAACGGATGCCACAGTGGGCGTACATATCCCTTACCATCGAAAGAAGAATGTCGTTGTCGTCCAGCACAATGACCGAGAATGACCGTTCAAAACGGCGTTCCGGCTTGTACTTTTCTTCATCGGAAATGCCATCCGCCGTATTCATGGGGACTTCCACCGTGAAACGGCTGCCCCTGCCTTTTTCGCTTTCCAAACGGATTTTGCCGTGCATCATATCCACGATGCGTTTGACGATTGACAGCCCCAGCCCGAAGCCGTCCTGCGTGGCGGCATTGGAGAGCCGTTCAAACTCACCGAATACCCGTTGCTGTTCTTCCTCGCTCATGCCGCTGCCCGTGTCCTCCACGATAAGGGCAAGCGTCTTTCCGTCATAACCCGAATGGAAAGATACGCTTCCGGCTTGTGTGTACTTTATGGCATTGGAAAGCAGGTTGTCGCCTATCTGCATGATGCGCTCTTTGTCACCCATAAGAATAACATCGGTACTGTTCTCCACGATAAGTTTCAAATCCTTGCTTTCTGCCATAGGTCGGAACTCTGCTTCAAGTACGTCCGTTATGCTTTGCAGGCGGAACGGGGAAATGTTCATTCTCTCTTTTCCGTTTTCCAACCGAAAGAAACTCAACAGGGAGTTGGGCATGGCTATCATCCGCTTGGAGGCTTGCAGCACGCTTCCCGCATGGTGTTGGATTTCTGCCGTACCGCTTTTCCGTATCAGTTCCGCATAGCCGTGTATGGCGGTCAGCGGTGTACGCAGCTCATGGGTGATAGTGTACATCGTCTTCTGTCGGGTGGCGGTCAGCTTCCCGTTCATACTATTCGATTCGCTCAGTTGCGCTATCAGCGAGGTCGTCTCACGCCTGTAGCGGCTTATCCGTCTGGCGTAGCGGTGGATGATTATGTATGACATTATCAGCAGTAGGAGTATAAATCCTGTCAGACCGCCTATCTGCATGAACGAGCGTTCACGCATGGAGGTTATCTCCGCTTCCCTCCTCAAAAGGTCGGTCTGCACTTTTTTGTCCATCTGCTTGATTAAGGTTTGCAGTTGGTGGTTCAGTTCCGCGTTCCGTGCGGCGAGGCTGTCGGCGTGATCGGAAAGGCGGCGGCTCTGCGCCTTCTGCTGCGTTATCATGTCACGGTTGAGCGTGTAGAGCATGGTGGTTGTGGCGGTCGGTTCCGGCTTTTCCCTCTTGCCGAATATCCCGAACAGTCCCTTGCGCTTCGTTTTCTTCGGCTCTTCCTGCGTACTCTTCCATGCGATGACAGGCACACGCTCGGCAATCCTTTCATTGATGTCCTCCTGCTCGTCAAGCACACGCATGATGCCGCACAGTTGCTTCTCCTTGTCTTCCAACAGCCGCCGCACGCTGTCGATACGCTCCGCAGGGTAGATGTTTTTGAAGCGGCAGAGCAGGCTGTCCACCGCCTGCCGCTTGTCCCGGTATTCCTCCACGTTCGCCTCCTCCCATTCCAGTACGGTCTCGCCGAGCAGGGAGAGTTCCACCACACGTACATACACGTCATGAACCTCCATACGCAGGGCGTTTATCCGGTGGTTCTCCGTCTCGAACGTCTCCAGCTTCCGCCACTCGCCGACCCATAGATGCACGATACCGCCCACCAACAGGAGTATTAATATATATCCTGCGGCTATCTGCGTGCGGAGATGGTCGGTATGCCTCCCTTGCTTCTTGTCTGTCATTCCCGTTTCCATATCCTGTTTTCCTTATTGTCCGTCACCTTCTTTCCGCATCACTCCATCCTGCCGCAGCCTCGCCTTGCAGGGCAAGCCCGGTGACGTGGCGATGGGTGGTGTATATGTCCTCGTACATCCTCCACAGCCGTGCCACGCCGCCTTCCACCTCCCGCATCTGCCGCCGCTCATATATCAAAATGGCGATCATACTGCCTATGACCGCCACTAAGATGATATATCCGAAAATGATTTTATGCTGCAATGGCATTCGTTTCTTTTCCATACGTATCACTTCTTATCCTTTAAAAAAGCAAATTCTCACCACGGCAGACCTTGCAAACTCGACCTGCAACAAAACTCAACAATATCTTTCTATTCTTCTTATCCCAACAGAAAGAAGAGCATACAACACTTCCTCCTTTCTTTATCCGGATACTGTCCTAACAGCTTTTGGAAACAGT
>ENA-UEYI01001906-UEYI01001906.1-human-gut-metagenome-genome-assembly--contig:-NODE-1906-length-15891-cov-135.178892_pt1 | contig 15891 bp, 12 predicted proteins | sample MGYA00242900_ERZ507916 | MGnify/ENA primary metagenome ERZ507916 (study PRJEB26167, sample SAMN06115521) | human gut metagenome | host: Homo sapiens | place: China:Chongqing | collected 2015-09-02...
CAGTCGGGATGGGGAACATCGCCGGGGTCGCGATAGCACTATGTGTCGGTGGGCCCGGAGCCATCTTCTGGATGTGGGTCAGCGCTTTGCTTGGAATGGCCACAAAGTTCTTTGAGGGCACCCTCGCCGTAATGTATAAAGGGAAGGATGACAAGGGAGTAGCCCAAGGAGGACCGATGTTCGTCCTGACCGAAGGAATCGGCAGGAAGATGAAGCCGTTGGCTGTAATGTTCGCATTCTGCGCTTTGTTCAGCGGCCTTCCTGTGATGCAGGCAAACCAACTCTCCGAGTCGTTATATTCAGTGATCCTTGAGCCGCTTGGAGTGCCCGAATCAAGATGGGTGTTTCTGGTAATCGGTCTTGTGATCGGCGGCATAGTGAGTCTCGTCATTTTTGGTGGGATAAAGCGGATCTCGCAGGTTTCATCGAAGATCGTACCGTTTATGGTTGGATTCTATTTCCTTATGGTGGTGGGCATTATGGTTGTCTATCACGACCGTCTGCCCTCCGTGTTTGAAGCCATCTTCGAAGGTGCTTTCTGCTGGAAGGCTGGTTTCGGAGCCTTCACCGCCGTGGCTCTGACCGGAGCGAGGAGGGCGATGTTCGTCAACGAGGCCGGTGTCGGAACCGCCGGGATGATGCACGGAGCCTCGATGAACGCCGAGCCTGTGAGGGAGGGACTCGTGGCCATGCTTGGTCCGGCGATAGACTCCGGCCTTGTCTGCACCCTGTCCGCCATTCCGATGATCATGGCCGGTCTCTACAGCACTGACAGCATAAAGGGACTGTCCATCGCGCTGAACACATATGACGCCCTGATTCCGTTCGCAGGACGCTATCTTCTCGAATTCGTGGTGATCATCTTCGCCTTCTCGACGATGTTCTCATATTCCTACTACGGAACGATGTGCACATCTTACCTCTGGGGCACGAGACATGCTCAGAAGTACCGCTACTTCTATGTCGCGACAATCGTCCTCGCAAGTGTCATCACTCTGGATGTCGCCGTCAGTCTAATGGATCTTGCCTTCGCCCTGATGGCCTTTCCGAATATGATCGCCGTCTTTTCCCTCGCCCCGAAGGTAATGAAAGAGGCAAGGCGACTTTGATGCGCCCCATTCATCGGCAAGCAGACTCCAGACCGCCAATCGAGAATATTATGCGTAGGTCTCCGTACGTGAAGCGATGTCTGATGTGAGTCCGCAAACCAACGCCGCACGGGAGCACGGGAGCACGGGAAGCCGCGTCAATAACATCGGGAGCATTATCCTTGTACCGAGCCTGCTGACTCCCAGGTGAGCGAATCCTTTCGCACCTGGAACAGAAAGCCACTCAATATCAAGCAGTAGCACTTTCAGGTACGCATAGTTTTTCGCACCTGGAAGTAAGGAACACCAACAGGATGCCCTGTACCGGGGACGACGACTCTTAGGTGCGTGAATATCTCCGCACCTGGGACACAATCTCGCCGGCTGTCAAACGGATGCCATTTCAGGTGCGTAGGGTTTTACGCACCTTGGAGGTCAGGAACACCACACCCGGGACAACGTTCCTATAAGATTAAGTTAGTCAACTCCTATATAGTTCCCAAAAGTTTTTCACACTGGATTTCATTTTGCATAATCCAACAGAAATCGAAGTAAGTAACCTTCAAAAAATAACCTGCATCATCTTAAGGAATCTTTTCGGTCTATATCTCTTTTCTCATCAGTCATGTGCCACCGGCACACTCCTTCTTCGAAAATAGATCTATCCTCGAAAATATTCTCTTAATCTGAGGCAACTTATTTTTTTCATGTTACTAAACAGATTGGATTTCCGATTTGCAAGACTTCTCTTTGCAGAGAATGAACCAAAGAAAAGGCGGTATGCTTTACCCGATCGGAATACAGAACCTTGAGGATATCCGCAGAGGCGGGTATGTCTATGTTGACAAGACTGCTCTCATATACAAGTTGGCATCTACTGGGAAATATTACGTCCTGGGCCGCCCGAGGCGGTTCGGCAAGAGTCTGCTGATTTCAACGATGGAGGCATATTTCCAAGGGAAAAAGGAACTCTTTGACGGACTGGCGGTCGCCTCGCTGGAGAAGAACTGGATTGAATATCCAGTGCTGCATTTGGACTTCAGCTGACGGGCTTAGAATGAGATGGACGTGGTCGCCAAGACCCTCGACGATGCATTGCGTAAATGGGAAAAGGAATATGGCAGCGAAAACCGCTCGGACATTCCTGGTATCCGTTTCGGAAATGTGATTGAGGCCGCCTACCGAAGATCCGGCCGCCAGGTAGTCATCCAGGTCGATGAAGCGGAAAGCATCAAGAAACTCGCCGAGGCCAATGGCCTTTCGGAAGATGAATGCCGACAAAAAATTGCCATGATGTACATAATCCTTGAACTGATGGGCGAATATGTCGAAGTGGAGCGCGCGACTTCCAACGGCCGCACTTCCGCTCTTCCTCAACCCGGACTACCCCTTCATCCGCCACTTCAGTAGCAAAAATGGGAAATAACGTTGCCCATGAGTGCTCGACAACACCCTTGAGAGACGAAAAGCGAAGAAAACGTTTCCCAAGAGTGCGGAATACACTCTTGAGGAGCAAAAGAGGCCGAAAGCGCATCCCCATAGACCAAGGAGAAATGCTACTCCTGTCAGTTAGCCCACAATCACAGAAAAATATTCAAAATCGGAGTCAACTTCACTAGCTCCTCCCGTCGCATCGACGGCTGGAAGATCATCCAGTAGCCACGAATGCCACTGACAAACCGACAATAGAATAGGCTTATCATATACAAATTGTCGGAAGCCGGTGGAGAATCAACCGTTGACTCTCAATCGGTTACAAAATGCTGGCCTCTCATTTCGACCATCAGCATTTCACAACACACTAATAATAAACAGCTTAGCCGCCACGGCATTTATGGTAGGCCTAATGGCGGCGCAACCGACAGGTATGAAGACAGAATACCGTCACCGTGAGCAAAAAAACGCTCTCCGAGTGACGGCTCCTACCGGCGGACAATGACCCTTTCAATGCGGCGGGGAACCGAGGTCATGATCTCGTACGGAATGGTGTCCAGGATGCGCGCGAGCTCGCTGACTGTAGGATCCTCACCGAATATTGTCACGGTGTCCCCCACTTCGGCTGGTACTCCGGTCACATCGACCATGCACATGTCCATGCAGATGTTGCCGATCGTGGGCACACGATGGCCATTCAGAGCGAAACTGGCGTTGCCGCAGCCAAGGTGTCTGTCGATTCCGTCGGCATAGCCCACCGGAATTGTGGCGATCCGGGTACCTTCAGGGGCGATCAAGCCATGCTGTCCATAGCCGATGGCGCCATCCTCCGGCTTCAGTTCCTTGATCTGCAAAATCTTCACTTTCAGAGAGGCGACAGGCTTCAGACGCACTTCCGGCAGAGCGCTGATCCCATATATTCCCACCCCAAGACGCACCATGTCATGCTGGAAACGCGGGAAACGCTCGATTCCCGCGGAGTTTAGAATATGCCACATCGGATGGTAGCCAAGAGCCTCGTCAATCCTCGCGGCGTTGCTCTCGAACATCGAAATCTGCCCCAGCGTGAACTGGTCCATGGACGGATCCTCGGCGACCGCGAGGTGTGAATATACCGACTTGACCTTCACCTCTGAATGAGTCCTAAGATATTCAATCAATTCATCCAACTCGCTGGTCATGAAGCCGAGGCGGTGCATTCCAGTGTCGAGTTTGATGTGGATCGGGAAGCCCTCGATGCCGCGGCTCTGCAGGGTGGCGACAAGGGCCTTCAAGGTATAAATATTCGGGATTCCGGGTTCAAGACGGTTATCGATGATCTCATCGAAATAGTCCGTGCCGGCTGTCAGCACAAGAATCGGCAGGCTGATACCAGACTGCCGCAGTTCCATTCCCTCAACCGGAAGCGCCACCGCCAGATAGTCAGCTCCGGCGTTCTGCATCATCAGAGCGAACTCCACGGCCCCATGACCGTAGGCGTTGGCTTTCACCAGCACCAATAGTTTGGTGGTACGACTCAACTTTGAGCGGAAGTACCTGTAGTTGCCGAGACAATTCTGGAGATTCAGTTCCAGTCTTGAGAAATCTGTTACGCCGTTTGACATATCACTATCGAAATTCTGACAAAATTACTGTTTTTCTGCCATAATATCCGCCAAAATCTCTATATTTGACATCTGGCCTGATGCTTGATGAGATGTCCGGTGGTGGGTAGTCACCGGCTAAAGGTTGTTTTCCGCAGGTAATTGCCTACTTGCAAAAGTTGAATTGAATAATTTATAGAGTATGAGCACTGGATTAATCTGGATCATCATGATTGTGGTTATGATCCTCAGTCAGATCATCCAAAGCATGCTTCAGAGCAGATTTGAGAAATATTCCCGCGTTCCGACCAACAATCGGATGACGGGTGCGGAGATCGCCACCAAGATGTTGGCGGACAACGGGATCACCGATGTCAAGGTAACCTGCATTCCGGGTCGTCTGACAGACCACTACAATCCGCAGACAAAGACCGTGAACCTCAGCGAGGCGGTTTACAATTCGAGCAGTGTCGCGGCGGCCGCTGTGGCGGCTCACGAATGCGGCCACGTCCTTCAGCACGCCAAAGGCTACCTGCCGCTGCAACTCCGCACGGCTCTCGTGCCGGTCGTAAGTTTCTCAAGCAGAATCGTGCAGTGGGTTCTTTTGGCTGGAGTCATTCTCGTTTCGATGTTCCACAGTTATCCGGTCCTGATCGCCGGAGTGGTTCTCTTCGCTTTGACCACACTTTTCAGTTTCGTCACCCTTCCTGTCGAGATCAACGCCAGCCACAGGGCCGTCAATTGGCTTGAGAACGCCGGCATCACCAACTACGAGACACGCCCGATGGCGATAGACGCTCTCAAATGGGCCGCCTACACCTACGTCATAGCCGCTGTCGGCTCCCTCGCCACGCTACTCTACTACCTCTCCTTCCTCAACGACCGGAAGTAAACAGAGACATCTTGAGGATTGCCCCCTCAACAACAAACAAAGGTAATGAATATGCCAACCGATGTGGTTTCCGACAACCGCATCGGTTGTTTTTTTGTTTTGCTACGCATCGGCTGCTCATTCAGCGCATCGGCTGCTCCTTTTTACAAAACGGCGGCATAACCACCTTCAATACACACAGGCTGAATGTGTGTTATATGCCACCTATGCCTTCAGGATGGTCAGGCGGCATAAGGACTCAAAGCCTTGGCTTTCTCACGGACATCGGCATCACTCAAGAAAGCGCCCGTATTCCTAAGCATAGAATCATTAACCTCGTCCTCACACTTCAACGCAACGCCATATTCATCAAAAGTCCAGTCCGCCGGATACAGATGCCTGACTTTCAAGATATTCCTTCGCTCAACCATCGTCAGGTCTCCGATAGTGCGTATGTCTCTCCGCCAGTCACATTGTAATATTCGCTGCCTTCAGTCACTTTGCACCAGATCCGAAGATGCATAGTGAATGGGTTTACATTCTCGGTCACTTCGCTCAAGTCCGCTGTTTTAGTCAACTTCTTTCATTCAGGCTTGGCGAGTTCTGCAAACATCACCCACCGGCAGCCACACTCGTCTCAAGTCCCTGGTTTACTTGAATATGACGGTTCACGAAGATCGCTCACAAAAACGTAATTATTCATAAAAAACATAAAATTGTGGCGGCAGTTCCTATGGTGTGGCGAAAACGGGGAAGCCGTCGCCACTCCATTGACTGGCTTTTATGAATATGGCGGCACGACGTACGTGTCTGGAGGTTCGTGCAGAGCCGCTCATCAGAACTTCCGGAGCGAAGCGACAAGGCGGCTTCTGCCGACCGGCCGGAAGGCCGTTTGTCCCCATGGAAGGGGGTGCAGGGGGGGGGTAGGAAGGTCGGAGAATCCGACGCTGTTCATCAGAACTTCCGGAGCGAAGCGACAAGGCGGCTTCTGCCGACCGGCCGGAAGGCCGTTTGTCCCCCTGGAAGGGGGGTGCAGGGGGTTAGGAAAGTCGGAGAATCCGACGCTGTTCTGATGAACAGCGTCGGATGGCTGTCGTCCAGCTGAGCAAGGATGCGCTCCATCGCAGCTTCGCGGAAGATTGTGGAACGTTCCTTGACACCGAAACGGTCACAATACTCCTTCACGGCAGCTAATTCCTTATCGTTCAGGTAGATCACCTGACGATGAGTGCGCCGGAGGGAAGCCTTGCGCATTTTAAGATATTCCGGATCCGGAACAGAAGAACTTTGCTTTTTCCTTGCCAAAACCGCCTTTCTTTAGACAAAAACAAACCGGGAAGAAGCGGCTCCACACATTGGAAGGAACACGAACAACTTTCCCGGCTGCAAAAATAAGCATTTTTAGTGAATTAGCCTACGGGCAACGTTTTACATCGGCCTGAATCGTGAATCTCATCACTGGATCACGGTAGCGGATCTTTACTGTACCGACCTTGAGAACATCAACATCAGAGCCAAGAACCCGGGACCAGACATGAGGAGAATTCGTCTTTCTCATCGGAAGATATTCAGGATTACGCACCTTTCCGATTTTCCGTGGAATTGACTTGTTCCGTTCAATGACCGCAAGGGCTTCAGGAGCAGGCCTTTCCTCACGGGAAGCAGACAGCCACCCTTTGGGTCCTGGAATCCTGACCGAGACACGCCCGTCCGGTGCTCCACCGAAAACATTGACAATGAGTGTGGAATCACCCGACACCCAGACCGAGGCGACATCGTCCCTAAGCACAGCTTTATATGCCAATGAATATTTCCCGTTCCGCTTGAAGTCTGCCACAAAGTAACCTCTCGGAGCGCCACATGGCATCGTCGCCGCAGGGAATCCAGTCTCGTCCTTGACACCGAGCCAGAACAAACCGCAGGTCGCACCGACCTGAACCTCAGGGATATCCAGGGCATCGTTACCAGAGGAAGAGGCCGCTCCGGCATTTTCCAGATGAAGGTATTTCCTTTCCACCTTGTGCGTATGCCCGCTCATCACAAGGATATTCGGATGAACTGACAGAATGGCGGACAAGGAATCTTTGGCGGCGAACTGTGTGACGGGAATATGCACGGACAGCACCGCGAGCATATTCCTTGGTGTCGCCCTCAGGACAGAGTCAAGCCAAACCTTCTGCGAATTGCGAAAGCCGCCATCATATTCCTTCCCTCCGAGCCTCACATCGTTCATCAGGATGAAGCGGATGCCGCCCTTGACGAAAGTCGTGTCCTCGTAGCCGATCACCTTGCGGTAGGTGCTGATGTCCCGGGGCCGCTTCCGGCCGTCAACCTTCGGATAGACATCACGGTCGTGGTTGCCCGGCACACATAACCAAGGGCAAGGCAGAGAATCCAGACTGGCCTTGGTCGGCTCCAGCAGATCGATCTGATCGTTCACCAGATCTCCCAGAACTATCACGAGATCAAGGTCTTTCCTCTCTCGGAGCTCCGTATAGATTGTTTTCCGGCAATATTCAAGCTGCCGCATCCCGTCAGCCTGCGGATCCCCCACAAAAGCGACCCTCAAGGGACGTGAATATGAAGATGGCGCCGCCCCGAGGAACAGCGCCACCATCAAGAAAGTACATAGACTATCTGTAAATGAATACTTTCTCAGCATTGTTGGCGTCAGTGAAAGCGATGTAGCCTACACCGGAAGCGGCGAAAGCGATGCAAGGGGAAGAAAGAGCCTCGGTAGCCACCACAACAGGCTCCGCCCACTGCTTGGTGTCGGAATCGAACCAGGTCAGTCTGAGAGTCTTGTTGGTGCAGTCATAATAAAGCAAATAAGGGGTTCCATCCGGAGCCACAGCTATTCTCGCTTCATCATTTTTGTTGCTGTGAACATACGGATAATAGTCACCGCCTACAACTGACCAAGTTCCGGTGACCGATGAGTATTTCTCCACAATGAACCGATACTCACCATTATTCAAGGCATCATCAGCCGTCAAGGCAAGCACGGTCCCATCCTCACAAGCTGTTATGTCATAGACAAAGTTACCGGTATTTGAGGCACCGTCTCTAAGGAAATTCGTCCTCAACGCAGTCCACGTTCCATTTTCGTATTTAAGAACGTCAAAAGGACACGGTGAGCCTCTACGTATCACTAAAGCATAAGCCGCACCACCAGCCTTGCAAGTCTTAACCGCCGCCATCGATGTGATGTCCAAAACAGTATTGCTGTTCCAAGAGCCATTGTACAATGACATGACAAGATCATTTCTCTTGAATGGATCGGACTTGGAGTTGCACTTCTGGAGAAGAACAAGATTATTGTCAGACAGGGCCGCAAGACTCAGATTCTGAGCCATAAAATTGTTGGCAGCACCGGAACCTACCACAGACCAAGCACCGTCAAAATACTTCACTACCTTGGCGCTCTTAGGGCTAGCCTCGTTATCGGCATAGGCCACATAAAGGCCACCTTTGGAATCAATGTCAAAGTCAAAATAATCCTTTGCCACTTTGTTGCTGAACCCAGCGCTTCCTACAACCTTCCAAGCGCCATCAACAAAATTAACGACTGTAAGTTTGTCCGCGCTTGCAGACTCAGCATCAGACACCGAGGCCTCCTTGAAAGCGAGATACGGAGCCTTGTTGTCAGGATTGACACGCAAAACAGCATCAGAGACAGGCAGTGATGAATATGTCACAAGCGGCTCCAACTTTCCGTTCACGCTCGTGATGGAAACGGAGTACATAGCGTTCTTGCTGCCGTCGCTGTTAGTGACGATGTAATCCACAGGATTGGTGAAGTCATTGACGGTCTTTCCGCTGACCTGCACGACATCACCGACCTTGACAACATCGCCCTCATTGGCCGTGAATGTGGCGACAAGTCCGGACTTGTCAGCGGCCTTCATCATAGACACCGTGACGGCGTCACCGGAGATCACACCCTCGATGTCAGAGCTGATCGCCTCCGGATTGTTGGCGAGTTCAAACTTGAAGGATGTCAGTTCAGGATCAGGCACGATAACGGGATCCTCATTCTCCTTTTTGCAGGAGACAAGCGCTGTCAAAGCGGCAATAGCCGCGGCGCACAGAAATTTAGCAGTTTTCATAACGATAAAACCATTAATAATTAATTGTAAAGATTCTTCTTTGTGATGAACAGTCTGCTGAACTTGGCATCTGGTCCAGGCATTCCGAGACAGAAACCGTCCGTCCCTCCGGTCAGGGAGATGGTCAGGGTGTTGTCGGCGGAATCGTCCAGCGAATGCTCCTTCCAACGGACACGGATCGGCATCCTGTAGATTCCCGGCAGGAATGTCAGCGACGAGCCTTGGGTGACGATCTCATAGTCAACGCCTTCCTTAAGCCCTGCACCAGGAGTGACCGTGAAATCAACGACAGCGTTATCGTCACGGGAGACGGAACTCATCGTGACATAATAGGTGTTGACATTCTCGACATCCGAGCCGACAACGGCGGTCGAAGCGCCGTCCTGGGTGGCGATGCTGAAGAACGGAGTGTCATAAAGCGGCAGTTCCTTCGTGCAGGAAACAGCCAGAACGGCTGACAAAGCCATCAGCAATATATTCTTTTTCATATTCATTGTCAATATATTAACCATCAATTAGATGAAGGATTCTGTTCCATCTCCGGATTGGACTCAAGCTCCAGGTACGGAATCGGGAGGACAAAACGGTAGTCAGGATATTTCAGGAACAAGACGGATGAGGTCGAGTTGCGGGAGCGGCTGAGATTCTCGTGACGGCGGGTGATGTCGAAAAGGCGGTGCCCCTCGAAGCAAAGTTCCTTCATCCTCTCATTCTGGATGGTCAGTTCCAAAGAGGCCAAGTCAATCACAACCTCAGAGGCATCCACGCCCAAAGCCCTGGCCTCCAAGGCCTTGATGTCATCGGCAGCCACAGATGTGTTGCCAAGTTCGTAATTCGCCTCGGCGTTGATCAAGTACATCTCCGACGACCTCAGGATGAACGGATCGAAGTGCCTGTCCAGTTTGTTGGTCGTCTCGTCGGTGCAATAAAACTTCATACAGACGTTATCATAGTCCACCGCCTGGCCGGTCTGACCGCTGTTCGCGGTGTGGCGGAACAGCGTAAGACGAACGTCACGCTCATCGGTGAAGAGTTCCTTCAACTTGGCGGAAGGCCTTGCGGACGGACTCTCGTAATAGTAAAGGTCGCTGATGAAATCCGACTGATCGTACCCATTGAGCCGGAGAATGGACTCCCCTCCCCGCGTCGCCACGTTCACGAACATATTCCTGTATTTCTCGCGCGCTGTCAGAGGGAACTCCTTCATCACTTCGGCGGACAGGGAGGCGGCCCTGGAATATTCATTCATATAGAGATAGACGCGGGCCAGAAGAGCCTTGCAGGCGGCCGGAGAGGCAAAATATTCATTGAAAGAATAGTCCGCCGTGAATGTCGAGAGAGCCTTTTCCAGATCGGCTATGATCTGGGAATATACCTCCCGCACCGTGCTTCGCCTCATCTTGTCGGTCACGACCGGAATGCTGGTCATCACCGGGACACCGAGGTGCGACGCATCAGATGTGTACGTGTAGTTCTGGGCATAGGTGAGGCAGATGTCCAGGTGCGTCAGGGCGCGCAGGAAATAGGCCTGGGCCAGGATGTTGTCGATCACGGATGCGCTGTCAGGGTTCTTTTTCCTCAGGTCCGGAGCGTAGGTGATGATGTAGTTAACGTTCTGGATGACTGAATATCCCAGTTTCCAGATGTAACCCACAGCCGTCGTCTCCTCAAGATAGGTGGAAATGAAATTGTACTGGTTCGTCCAGGTCGCGTTGTTGGAGGAAAGATCCACAAGGTCGCCGGTGACCTCCGGATAGGCCAGCATCTCCCTGTCGTAGAATGAATATAACAGATGGTAACATCCGTTCAGAGCCGGCTGGAGAGCCGAGACTTCCGAGAAATAGGTGTCAATGTCGCTCTTGCCCACCTGCTCCACCTCAAGGAAGCCGCAGGAGGCCGAAAGCGTGGCCACGGCGGCCAAAGTCATTATCTTTGAATATATTGTCTTCATCATAGTGCTGTCATCAGAATGAAACGTTAAGGCCAAGGGTGATGGTCCTGGTCACAGGGTAGCCGTTGCTGAGGGTCTTGTACGAGTTGTACTTCCGGCTCTGGCCCGGAGTGAAAAGATAGAGGTTGTCGCAGATCAGCGTGGCGGTCGCCCCCTCCACTTTCAGTTTGGAGATCACCGGCTTGGGCAACCTGTAGGACAAGGTGAGATTGCTCAGGTTGAAGTTCGTCTTGCTGTAGAGGAACCTTGTCGAGTACCTTGCCGAACTGGTTGTCTTCTGCGACGCGATCGGGTACCGGGAAGCCTCGCCTGGAGTCGTCCAACGGTAGTAATAGACCTCGACAGCCTGGTTGCCGGAGGTGATGTCGTAGCCATCCTTGATGAACCTTGAGGCATACGTCGGAAGTGAATACCCTCCGATCACATAGTTGATCTGGAACGAAAGCGACCAGTTCCCGTACGTGAGATTATTGATCAACCCTCCGAAACCGATCGGTGTCGCGCTCTTGTCCGCCACACGGTCGTCTGTGGAATATGTCTTTGTCAGATTCCCATCCTTGTCGTACCACATCGGCATTCCGTCCGCAGGATCGACACCAGCCCAACGCACAAGGTACCAAGTGTTTGAGTCATAGCCTTCCTTCCAGACACTGTTGGTGAACCCGGTCTGGATGCCGTTGTACAATTCAAGGATCTTGTTGGAGTTGCGCGAGAAGTTGAGCGTCGTGTTCCACTCGAAATCCTTGCGGGCGATGTTGTGGCTGGTAAGGTTGATCTCGAATCCGGAGTTCCTGATCCGCCCAACGTTAGCGTAGATCCTGTCATCCGAGATTGTCCTGGAGACATAGATCCTGCTGAGGAGATCCTTCGTGACATTGTTGTAGTACTCGACCTCGACATCCAGTACCCTGCCGATCTGGGCGTCCAGACCGAGATTGATCATTCTGGTCGTCTCCCAGGAAAGACCCGGATTAGGCACGGTGGAAAGCGTGGCCCCGGTCACACCGATGTAAGAATAGGAATCATCGTAGGGATATGCCCCCGCGGCGACCGAGGTGTCGATCCTGGAGTTCCCGGACGTGCCATAGGTAGCCTTGAGTTTCATCACCTTCAGCCAGTCCACATCGTAGAACGCCTCCTTGTGGATGTTCCAGGAAGCGCCTACCGACCAGAACCGCGCCCATCTCTTGTACTTGCCGAAAGACGAGTTGCCGTCACGGCGGAAATTGGCGGAAATATAATACCGTGAGTCGTAGGAATATGTTCCCCTCGCGAAATAGGACATCGTCCTTGAGACCGAGGCCGAGCTGCCGCCGGTACGAGTGTCCTTCTCGGCATAACTGATCTCCTTGATGTGGTCGTTCATAAAGCCCGAACCGGAGGCGTAGGCGGTGTTGTAGCCGGAATGATGAAGTTCAAGACCCGCGTAAACGCCTACGGAGTGCCTTCCGAACTTCTTGGAGAAGTCCAGTTTGTTGGTGTTTGTCCAGTTGAAATAGGTGGCGTCCTCCCTGCGGGACTCTCCGACAGGCTTGCCGTCCAGCATCCCGGCCAATGTCTGACGGGAATAGTACAGACTTCCGTGATGGTGCTGGTACTCGACCCCGAACACGCTTGATAACTTGAGGCCGTCGATGATGGTCCAGTCCAGCTTGAAGTTGCCGATGGTCTTCAGGGAGTTCTGGATGTTGTCGTTGTACTCCCTGTTCGGCAGCTTGTTGCCGAGGAACTTCTTCATTATGAAATCCTTGCCCGTGTCGCTCCAGATCTTGTTGTAAAGCCTGTAGGTCTTGCCGTCCTCCAGGTACGGAGAGAAGATCGGAAGGTTTTCCAGATACTCATAGCTGAGAGGGAAAAGATCATCGTTGTTGTAGGTCGCCATAAGCGAAACGCCCATTTTCAGACGCTCGGTAAGGTCATAGTCCTGATTCATCCTGAGATAGAACCTTTGGGACTCATCGGTCTTGACAGTGTTCTCGTTGCGGTAATATGATCCTGAGACGTAGGTCTTGGCCTTCTTGGTACCGGTCGAGAGGGACAGAGAGGCATAAAGCGTCGAACCCAACCCTATATATTCATTGAACCAATCGGTCGAGGTGGTGCTGTAGGAGTTGTAGTCGTTGTCCTGGTAAGGGAAGTCGGACATCTTGTTGCCGCCGTTGACCCACGCTTCCTTCGCCACCTCAAGGTACTGCGAGGCGTTCATCACCTTGACCATCGTGCTTTTGTCAGGAGCGGCCACTCCATAATTGACTGTAGCCGAGACCTTCAGCGGCATATTCCCGGCCACTCCCCTCTTGGTCGTGACGAGGATGACTCCGTTCGCGCCGTTGGCTCCGTAGATCGTGGTCTGGTCCGCGTCCTTGAGGACGGTTATGCTCTCGATGTCGTTGGGATCGATCAATGAAAGAGGTGAGACAGAGGTGGACATTCCAGGCATCAGGTTGGTTCTTCCACCCGTGTAGGTAGGCACGCCGTCAATTATCCACAGCGGCTCGTTGGAAGCCGACAGGGAGGCGTTGCCGCGGACCCTTACATTAAGACGGCCTCTTGTCGAACCGGCCGCATCGGTATTGTTCTCCACAAGGAGTCCCGGCACAAGTCCGTTCAGGATATTGTCAATCCTGGCCTTAGGCTTGTCCTTGAGAGCGTCGGCGTTGACCTGAAAGGCGCTGCCGATCATATCCTCCTTTTTCTGCTTGACACCATAGGCTCCGACGATGACAGCCTCCTCAAGGCTTGAATCGTCCATAAGGCTGACATTCAAGGTCTTCGGCCCGGAGACCGTAAACTCTTTGGTGGTCATACCAAGAAACTGGAAGACAAGCACATAGCTTTTTCCTTCCACCGGGGCCGCTATCTCGTAATGCCCGTCAAGATCGGTGTTCACACCCAGTTTTGAGTTCTTCACATAGACAAAAGCCCCGGCCAGAGGCTCGCCGTCATTCGAGGTGACGGTTCCTTTCACAAGTCTCCCCTGCGGGTCCTGCGTCCGCGCGAGAGCGTCTCCGCCACCGCAAAGCGTCGGCATCTCCCAAGCGGAAAACGCCAGCAAAGCCGAAAGGACAGTGGTCAAACATCTATTATACATACCTGTCAATCGTATATAAATCTTTACTTAAAAAGTTGTTCAAGAAATACAAACAACATCTTGCCCGGTAGCAACTTATTGTTCGCCACTTACCAAAGCGGGGGCTAATATAAACATAATATTTTAATAATCAATTATTTTACTAAAACGTTTAACCACCCGGTACGGCCGTTGGCTGAGAGAATTACGGGCATATTTCCTCACATTTTCACAGAAGATTCTGAACTTTCCGCAAAAAATGATACCTTTGCAGACACACGAAAATATTCATAAATCAAATGAGCAACAGAGTATTGATCTTCTCCGCCCCGTCGGGGTCCGGCAAAAGCACGATAGTCAACCATATTCTTGGAATATACAAGGATCAGATGGAGTTCTCGATCTCCGCCACCTCAAGGGCTCCGCGCGGCGCCGAGCGGGACGGCAAGGAATATCACTTCGTCACCCCGGAGAAGTTCCGCGAGCTGATCGCCAAGGACTCTTTCGTTGAATATGAGGAAGTTTACGAGGATCATTTCTACGGGACTCTCAAGTCTGAGGTCGAAAGAATATGGGCGGCCGGCCACGTCATCATATTCGATGTCGATGTGAAGGGAGGAGTCAATCTCAAGAAATATTTCGGAGACAAGGCTCTGTCCATATTCGTCCAGGCTCCGTCCGTGGAGGCTCTAAGGGAAAGGCTCATCAAAAGAGGAACCGACTCCCCTGAGGCCATCGAGGAGCGTGTCGCCAAGGCGGCCGAGGAGATGACCTACGCTCCGAAATTCGACTATGTGCTTGTCAACGATGACCTAAAGACCGCGTTCGCCGAGGTGGAAAAGGTTGTCGAGGACTTTCTTGACGATGGAAAGCTGAACTACTCAACATTCATCTAAGGAATCCGTGAAGATAGCCGTCTACTCGGGGTCTTTCAATCCCCTGCACATCGGTCATCAGGCCATAATGGAGTACCTTACCAGGGAGAAGGAATATGACTGGGTGTATCTCGTTGTGTCCCCGAAGAACCCTTTGAAGGATTCAATCAGCGCCGAATCCGGCGAGAGCCGCTACGAGGCTGCCGTGGCCGCCGTCAAGCGTCACCCCGAGCTGCACGTCTGGGTGGACGATATCGAGCTCAGGATGGATCCGCCGCACTACACGATCAGGACTCTTGACGCGCTCAGGCAGCGGGAGCCGGACAACGACTTCACGCTTGTCATCGGCGCCGACAACCTTCAGAGCATCCGCCGCTGGAGAGATTTTCCGAGAATTCTTTCTGAATATGGTGTGACTGTCTATCCGCGCAAAGGCTACGACGTGGACAGCATCAAGCGTCAGCTGATCGAGGAGTGCAAGGATTTCCCCGCACCCTATGTCCTTGATTCCGAAGAGATTGTCCCAGACGGAATGAGAAGCCTTGAGGAAACCCTCATCCGCTCCTACAACATAGAGGTCATAGACGCGCCCATAGTGGACATCTCCTCCACCGAGATCCGTGACGGCCTCCTCGCCGGCAAGGATATGTCGGAGTTTCTTATGTGAAATAATTTCAGGCTTATGCCTCAGTACAAAGCGTTCTGTTGGTGTTCCGGACTTCCAGGTGCGAGAAACCACGCGCACCTGAAACATCATCCATCTGACAGACAGCGAGTTGGCATTCCAGGTGCGAGGATATTCACACACCTAAGAGTCGGCTGCCGCGGTACAAAGCGTCCTGTTGGTGTTCCGGACTTCCAGGTGTGAAAAGCCACGCGCACCTGAAACATCATCCATCTGACAGCCAGC
>ENA-UEYI01001910-UEYI01001910.1-human-gut-metagenome-genome-assembly--contig:-NODE-1910-length-15845-cov-3.541667_pt1 | contig 15845 bp, 12 predicted proteins | sample MGYA00242900_ERZ507916 | MGnify/ENA primary metagenome ERZ507916 (study PRJEB26167, sample SAMN06115521) | human gut metagenome | host: Homo sapiens | place: China:Chongqing | collected 2015-09-02...
AACTGCCCGTGAGAACCCGAAGGTAGTGGAGGCTGTAGAAGCGGCTGCTAAAGCACTTGGAGATTCCGGACGTATTCTGGTTCGTGAGAGCGGAACAGAGCCGCTGATCCGTGTTATGGTGGAGGCTGAGACAGATGAACTCTGCCATCAGTATGTAGACAGTGTTGTAGATGTAATGGAAGCCGAAGGGCGGATCGTTGGTTGAGAATGAAAATCAGAAAAACAGCAGTGATGCTTGCAGCCTGCATGGGGATGACCCTTCTGGCAGGCTGCGATAGTGAACAACAGAAGACTTTTAATGAAGCTGTGAAGGATCTGGAGCAGGGAAGCTATGAGTATGCCCTGGATGAATTTACCCAGTCTGTAAATAACGGGATCAGTCTGGCCGTTTCCTATCGTGGAATTGGAATCTGCCAGATGCGTCTTGGCAATTACGAGGACGCCATCAGTGCTTTTACCAGTGCACTTAGTTCTGATAAGGTCAGCAAAACGATGGCGAAGGATCTTTACCTGTATCGTGCTACTGCAAGGCTGCAGGCAGGGCTTTTGGATGATGCTATGGCAGACTGCCAGACGCTGGCCCAGAAGTATGAGATGGATGCAGACTGCTGGTTCCTGAGCGGCAAGGTGGCGCTTGCCATGGATGGGTATGATGAGGCTTCCTCTGATTTTGAGCAGGCCTATGGCGAGGATTCCAGCTATGACCGCGCCATCCAGATTTATGAGACCTATCTGGAAAAGGATATGGAAGCGGACGGAACCAGATATCTGGAAGCCGCCCTGTCCTCAGAGGCCAAGGATACAGATGACATGTGTGACCGCGGCAGGATCTATTGTTATATGGAGGACTACGGGAATGCCAAAACAGAGCTGACGAATGCATCCAGCAAGGGAAGCACAGAGGCGGTTCTCCTTCTTGGAATGGTTTACGGCGCGCAGCAGGATTACGTAAATGCAAGAGCCATGTATCAGCAGTACATCAATAAGATGCAGGACAATACAGAGAAGAATTTCACAAAAACAGCAGCTTCCGGTTACAATGGCCTGGCTGTATGCGATATAGCAGAAGGGAATTACGACTCTGCACTTGAGAACATTAACAGCGGTATTGCAGCTGCATCGGATAATGAAATGCAGAGCCTTCTGTTTAATGAAATCGTTGTTTATGAGAAAAAGCTTGATTTTTCCACTGCTCAGGAGAAAGCCCAGTCTTATGTAGGCATGTACCCGGAGGATGAGGAAGCGGCTCATGAGCTTGCCTTTCTGAAATCCAGGACAGGAGCTGGTGAATAAGCACAGAAGAGAATGCGCAGATTACGGAATGAGTTTTTCATATGTTTTAAGCCGCCGCACTGCGATAAAAAAGGATCGGTAATTCACACAGGATTATCGGTCCTTTTGCAAATAAAGATTTTGTGCTATACTCAAGCAGATAAACAGAGATGCTGCCTGCAGGCAACATTACCTTATAGAAAACAAAAGTCCGAAAGGAGGATTTATGGAATATATTGAAGAGATACAGGAGCGGGTGATTCTGGTGGGCGTTCAGCTGGATGAGAACGACAATGTGAAGGAATCCCTGGATGAGCTGGAAGAACTGGCAGATACAGCTGGCGCAGTGACCGTTGGCAAGATCATCCAGAACCGTGAGACCGTGCATCCCGGAACCTATATTGGAAAAGGCAAGATCGAGGAGGTACGCGCTCTGATGCTTGCCACAGACGCAACGGGAATCATCTGCGATGATGAGCTTTCCCCTGCACAGATGAACAATCTGGAGCATGAGCTGGAATGCAAGGTCATGGACAGAACCCTTTTGATTCTTGATATTTTTGCCAAGCATGCCACCACAAGCGAAGGTAAGATCCAGGTAGAGCTTGCCCAGCTCCGTTACCGTGCTTCCAGGCTGGTTGGTCTTGGCGCTTCTTTGTCCAGGCTCGGTGGTGGAATTGGAACCAGAGGTCCCGGAGAGAAGAAGCTGGAAAGCGACCGCCGTCTGATCCGCAAAAGGATTACTGCTTTGAAGGAAGAGCTTTCCCAGGTAGAGAAGCACAGGGAGCTTCTTCGCACCGGAAGAACCCGGGGCAAAATGAAGACAGCTGCTATTGTTGGCTATACAAACGCCGGGAAGTCTACCCTTTTAAATACCCTTACAGGGGCTGGGGTGCTCTCCGAGGACAAGCTGTTTGCAACCCTGGACCCGACTACAAGAGCGCTGACACTGGATGATGGACAGCAGATCCTTCTTACAGATACGGTTGGATTTATCCGCAAGCTTCCCCACAATCTGGTGGAAGCATTTAAGAGTACTCTGGAAGAGGCGAAATACGCGGACTACATTATTCATGTGGTAGACTGCTCCAACCCGCAGGCGGAGCAGCAGATGGAAGTGGTTTATGATACGCTGCATGAGCTGGAGGTACAGGGCAAGAAAACCATTACGCTGTTTAACAAAGTAGATGTGGGAGCGGCCATCCGCATGCGTGACAGCATGGCAGATCACACTTTGAAGGTATCTGCGAAAACAGGAGATGGCCTGGACGAACTGAAGGCACTTCTGGAGAAAATCCTTTCTGAAGAGCAGATTTATGTGGAAAAGCTTTTCGGCTATCAGGAAGCCGGCAAGATCCAGCTGATCCGGAAATATTGACAGCTGCTTTCTTAGGAATATACAGACAGCGGAAGTATGGTGAAGGGGAGAGTTCCTCAGGAGATTCATGGGAAAATTATGTAAGGAAAGGGGCAGTCATGTGCCGCTGACAATTGCATAAACAGGTTGAAGAATTTAGAAAAAATGTTTTATTATTTGAAAAACAGGAGATAAAATCATGGGAAAATACACAGATTACATTATGAAAACAGCACAGGATCTGCTTGCAGTGCCAAGCCCAAGCGGTTTCACGCATATGGCAGCAGAGTTTGTGAAAAAAGAATTCGAAAAGCTTGGTTATGAACCGCAGATTACACAGAAAGGCGCAGTTCTCGTAAAGCTGGGCGGCAAGGACGACAAAAATGCAGTAGTTCTGGCTGCGCACATGGACACCCTGGGCGGTATGGTTTGCCAGATCATGGACAATGGACGTCTGAAGCTGACCAACATCGGCGGCATGAACCCCAACAATGCGGAGGCAGAGAACTGCAAGGTTTACACCAAATCCGGCAAGGTATACGACGCAACCTTCCAGCTGGAGAACGCATCGGTTCATGTAAACGGAGAGTACAGCGATACCAAGCGTACCTATGACACCATGGAAGCCATCCTGGACGAGCCGGTGAAAACAAAGGAAGATGTGAAAAAGCTTGGAATCATGACCGGAGATTTCGTCTGCTTTGACCCAAGAACGGTTGTAACCCAGAGCGGATACATTAAGAGCCGTTTCCTGGATGATAAATTCAGCACAGCCATTCTTCTTGGCTATGCCAAATATCTGAAAGAGAAGAAAGTAGAGACTGAGCGTACCATCTATGTTCTGATCACTTCCTATGAGGAAGTAGGACACGGCGGATGTGCTGCAATCCCGGATGGAGTAACAGAGATGATCTCTGTAGATATGGGCTGCGTCGGTAAAGGATTGGAATGCGATGAGACGATGGTTTCCATCTGTGCGAAGGACAGCATGGGACCGTACGACTACCAGGTAGTTTCCGGTCTTATTAAGGCTGCGCAGGAGAATGACATTGCATTTGCAGTGGATGTGTATCCGCATTATGGTTCTGATGTAGACGCGGCTCTGAAGGCTGGATACGATATGAAACACGGCCTGATCGGACCTGGTGTTTATGCTTCTCATGGTTATGAGAGATCACACAAGGATGGAGCGAAGAATACGCTGAAGCTTCTGAAGGCATATTTAGGGTAAAAAAATGTATAAAATTTTAGTAGTGGAAGATGACGAGACCATCGTGCAGATTGTCAAGCGTCATCTGCAGTCCTGGGGCTATGAGGTTTTTCAGGTGGAGGATTTCGCACATGTGATCCAGGAATTTGTGCAGAAGGATCCCCAGCTGGTGCTTCTGGATCTGAAGCTGCCTTTTTACAACGGCTTTCACTGGTGCGAGGAGATCCGGAAGATTTCCCAGGTTCCGGTTTTGTTCCTGTCCTCAGCGGCAGACAACATGAATATGGTTATGGCCATGAGCCGTGGCGCAGATGATTTTATTGCCAAGCCCTTTGACCTGGATGTGCTGGCTGCCAAGGTGCAGGCTGTGCTTCGGCGCACCTACGCATTCGGACAGAACAGCAGTCTTCTGGAACATAACGGCGTAGTTTTGAATCCTGGAAACGGCACCATTTCTGCCAATGGGCAGCAGGCAGACCTGACGAAGAACGAACTGAAAATCCTGCAGATTCTGTTTGAACATCAGGGACGCGTGGTATCAAGAGATGCCATTATGACCAAGCTGTGGGAAAGCGACAGCTTTGTGGATGACAATACCCTTACCGTGAACATCACAAGAATCCGCAGAAAGCTGGAGAGCCTGGGAATCCGGGATTTCATTGTAACCAAAAAAGGCCTGGGGTATATGGTATGAGAGAATATCTGAAAACCAGATGGCAGAGCTGGGTGATGGCAGCAGCAATGCTTTTGATGGCGGTGATAGTGCTTTTCCTGTATGATGTTCCACTGGAGCCTGTGGGCTATATTGCGGTTCTTGTAATCATCTGTGAGACAGGATTCCTGATCTGGGGATATTGCAAATACCGGAAAAAGCAGCAGAATCTTTTGTATATAAAAGACAACGGCGCCCTTGCACTGGAGCACATGGAGGCGCCGGAGAATGAGAATGAGGCGCTTTACCAGGACATCTGCAGGCTGCTTGATGAGGAAAGAATCAAGGCCAGGAACCAGAGCAGTGCGCTTGGCACAGAGCTGATGGATTTTTACACTATGTGGGTTCATCAGATCAAAACCCCTATTGCGGCATCCAGGCTCCTGCTTCAGGAGGAAGAACTAAATCCCGGGGAAATCCAGAATGAGCTTTTCAAGATCGAGCAGTATGTGGAGATGGTTCTAGGATATCTTCGTACCCAGGATCTGTCCTCGGATCTTTGCCTGGAAGAAGTGAATCTGGATGAAATCATAAAGGATCAGATCCACAAGTTTGCCCGGATTTTTGTTGGGAAAAAGCTGTCCCTGGATTATGAGGGCGTGGAAGAAACGGTGCTTACGGATAAAAAGTGGCTAGGCTTTGTTATTGGCCAGATCCTTTCCAATGCATTGAAATACACGAAAAAAGGGAAAATCTCCATCTATATGAGTAAAGCAAGGTCCCATACACTGGTGATTGAGGATACGGGAATCGGAATCCGCCAGGAAGATCTGCCCCGTGTTTTTGAAAAAGGCTTTACCGGATACAATGGCCGGGAAGAGGGGCGTTCAACCGGAATCGGGCTTTATCTTAGCGGAAAGATCATGAAGAAACTGGATCATGGAATCCGCATAGAGTCCGAGCTGGGAAAAGGAACCAGGGTGTTTCTGGAGCTTGGCAGGAAGAAGATGGATCTGTATTAAGCACGTTGTGTGGGGATAAGGAGAGAGTATGAAAGCAATTAAGAAAATCTTGAACAACATTTTTATCGATGGTCTGAGCGGGATGGCCCTGGGCCTGTTTTCTACGCTGATCATCGGAACCATTCTGAAGCAGATCGGCGATCTGATGGGCGGCACCTATGGCGCTTATTTAAGTACCTTTGCGGTGATTGCCCAGCGACTTACCGGAGCTGGAATCGGTATTGGAGTTGCGTACAAATTCCGGGAGTCTACGTATGTACTGTTGTCCGCGGCAGCAGCGGGAATGATCGGTGCCTATGCATCCAATCTGATTGCAAGAACCTTGCTGTCTGACACTGGGGCACTGGTATTAGCAGGTCCTGGAGAGCCCCTTGGTGCATTTGTTGCAGCTTATGTGGGAATTACTGTGGGAAGACTGGTTGCCGGGAAAACAAAGCTGGATCTGTTGATCACTCCGGCGGTTACCATTTTGTCCGGCGGTACAGTTGGAATTTTAGTGGGGCCTGGAGTGTCAAGATTTATGACCTGGCTTGGTAATCTGGTAAACTGGGGAACTGAGCAGCAGCCTGTTTTGATGGGAATTATTGTTTCCGTTGTTATGGGAATGGTGCTGACGCTGCCCATCAGTTCGGCTGCCCTTGGAATTATCCTGGGATTAAATGGTGTGGCAGCAGGCGCGGCAACCATCGGATGCTGCTGCCAGATGATCGGATTTGCAGTGACAAGCTTTAAGGATAACGGTGTGGGCGGACTTTTTGCCCAGGGAGTGGGAACTTCCATGCTGCAGATCCCCAATATTATGAGACGGCCGCTGATCTGGCTGCCGCCTACACTGGCGTCTGCAATTTTAGGTCCCATCGCTATTATCGGACCGTTCCATATGACAAACAATGCCACTGGCTCCGGCATGGGAACCTCCGGCCTGGTTGGACAGATCATGACTTACCAGACCATGACAGCGACAGAGGAGCCTGTGCTGGTTATTTTGAAAATCATAGTATTTCATTTCCTGCTTCCCGGTCTGCTGTCCTATGTGATCTATCGCGGAATGCGCAACATGGGATATATCAAGGACGGCCAGATGAAGCTGGATGTGTAAAAAGACGGGAATTAAGCTTGCGCAGCAAATGCATTTTTGGCATCACAAAGCGTGTTGCCGGGCAAAGTGGACGGTAATTTGCTTGTAAAGTGCAGAAAAAGATATTGACATCTAATACACGTTAGAATATACTAACAACAGAAGGAACCTATTGTCTCAGTTTGCAGGCGAACCCCATAGTGGTTTTGAGGAAAACTGTGACAACTGATCTACAGGGAACCTGAAAGGAGCAGAGTATGGGAACAGTAGTTGTAGGTGCTATCGTAGTAGTAATCGCAGGTCTTGCCATCCGAAGCATTCGCAAGGACAAGAAGAGTGGAAAAGGCTGCAATGGCAATTGCGGAAGCTGCGGCGGATGCCACTAAGGCCGGAAATTAAGACTGGAGTTTGAATCATTTACATATGCCACAGAAACAAAAGAACTGTTGTGCTGGAGAAATCAGGCACAGCAGTTCTTTCGTATAAAGGGAAATACAGCAGTAATGCCAAGAACCCTGTATGCCATGTTTTTGCCCGATTCACAGGAAAACAACGAAAAACCACAAAAACAAAAGGAAAACTCCAACCAAAACAACAAAAGTAATGTTGAATTATGTTGACACCGCAAAAGGGATGACGTATAATGAGCATAGAAAACTATGTCATGGAATGGCGGACATTTATGTTGCTGGATTCTGGAATCCTTTATGGATTTGCAGAGCCCGGGACTTCCATGAGAAAGGAGAACCATGGAAAAATACAATTTAAGTGAGATTCCCAAATCCTCCAGAATTACCCGTCTGGTAGACCATCTCTATGCCAAGATGCCAGAGATCGAATCTTACAGAGCCAAGCTGATCACAGAGTCTTACAAAGAGACCGAGGACCAGCCGATCATCACCAGAAGAGCCAAAGCTTTTTCCCACATTTTACATAACATTCCGATCATCATCCGGGATGAAGAGCTGATCGTGGGAAGCAACTCCATTGCTCCAAGAGGCTGCCAGACTTTCCCGGAATTTTCATTCCAGTGGCTGGAAGATGAGCTGGATACCGTAGAGACCAGAATCGCGGATCCGTTCTATATTTCCGAGCAGGCCAAGGCAGATCTTCGCGAGGTGCATAAGTACTGGAAAGGCAAGACCACCAGAGAACTTGCTACAGCATATATGGCGCCAGAGGCCATCCGTGCCGTCGAGCATAACATTTTTACACCAGGAAACTATTTCTATAATGGTGTAGGACATGTTACCGTAAAATACTGGGAAGTTCTTGAGATCGGCTACGAAGGCATTATGGCGAAAGCACAGGCTGAGCTGGATCACTGCAATGTAGGCGACGGAGACTATGCAGAGCGTTCCCGTTTCCTGGAAGCCGTGATCATGAGCTGCCAGGCTGTAATAGACTATGCCAACAGATATGCGAAGCTTGCCCTTGAGATGGCTGAGAAATGTACAGATCCCCAGCGTAAGGCAGAGCTTCTTGTGATTGCATCCAACTGCAGCAAGGTTCCTGCCAAGGGAGCCACTAATTTCTGGGAGGCATGTCAGTCCTTCTGGTTCGTACAGCAGCTTCTTCAGATGGAGTCCAGCGGACATTCTATCTCTCCAGGACGCTTTGACCAGTATATGTATCCTTACTACAAGAAGGATATTGAGAGCGGTGCGATCACCAGAACAGCAGCTCAGGAGCTGATCGACTGTATCTGGGTGAAATTAAATGACCTGAATAAGGTTCGTGATGCAGCTTCCGCAGAAGGATTCGCAGGCTACAGCCTTTTCCAGAACCTGATCGTAGGCGGTCAGAACAAGGATGGCGAGGATATGACCAATGACCTTTCCTTCATGTGTATTGAGGCATCCATGCATGTACATCTTCCGGCACCGTCACTTTCCATCCGTGTATGGAACGGCTCCCCTCACGACCTTCTGATCAAGGCAGCAGAGCTGACCAGAACCGGTATCGGACTTCCGGCATATTACAATGACGAGGTAATCATCCCGGCACTGCAGAACAGAGGACTTTCCCTGGCAGATGCCCGTGAGTACAATATCATCGGATGCGTTGAGCCCCAGAAGGCCGGCAAGACTGAAGGCTGGCATGACGCAGCATTCTTTAATATGTGCCGTCCGCTGGAGCTTGTATTTGCAAATGGTATGGATCAGGGTGAGATGGTTGGTATTCCTACCGGCGATGTTACCAAGATGGAAACCTTTGATGAGTTTTACGATGCTTATAAGAAGCAGATGGAATACTGCATTTCCCTGCTTGTAAATGCAGATAACGCCATTGACGTTGCCCATGCAAAGCGCTGCCCGCTTCCATTCCTTTCCAGTATGATCGATGACTGTATCAAACGCGGAAAGACCGTTCAGGAAGGCGGCGCTGTATATAACTTTACAGGTCCTCAGGGCTTTGGTATTGCCAACATGGCAGACTCCCTGTATGCAATCCGCCAGCTGGTTTACCAGGAGAAGAAGTTCACAATGGAAGAGCTGAAGGAAGCTCTTGCATGGAATTATGGCAAGGGCCTGGACGAGCAGTCTGTAAGAGATATCACTACCGGTATCTTAAGAGAGATGACAGAAAGCGGTGCTAAGGTAGATGCAGACACAGCAGCAGCTGTTCTGAAATCTGTTATGAATGCCCAGATGTCACCTGAGAAGATGGCAAGATATCAGGAAATCCACGACATGATCGCTGAGGTTCCCAAGTTCGGAAATGATCTTCCGGAAGTGGATTACTTTGCAAGAGATGTGGCATATACTTATACAAGACCTCTTCAGAATTTCAAGAATCCAAGAGGCGGTCAGTATCAGGCTGGACTTTATCCGGTATCTGCAAATGTACCGCTGGGCGGACAGACTGGTGCCACACCAGATGGCAGATATGCACACACTCCGGTTGCTGACGGTGTTTCCCCATCAGCAGGCAAGGATGTGAACGGACCGACCGCAGCAGCAAGCTCTGTTGCCAAACTGGATCACTTCATTGTATCCAATGGTACTCTGTTCAATCAGAAGTTCCATCCGTCAGCACTGTCAGGACGTGAGGGACTTGAGAAATTTGTTGCACTGATCCGTTCCTACTTCGATCAGAAGGGAATGCATATGCAGTTTAACGTTGTAAGCAGAGAGACACTTCTTGACGCACAGGCACATCCGGAGAACTATAAGCATCTGGTTGTACGTGTCGCCGGCTACAGTGCGCTGTTTACTACACTGTCCAAGTCCTTACAGGACGATATCATCCGCAGAACAGAGCAGGGCTTCTAAATGAAAATATAAACGGAACTGCTGGCGGCTTTTCTCACAGAAGGCTGTCGGCACTTCCGTATAATGGAGAAATCTATGGAATATTTAGATACCACAGGACGTATCTTTGACGTCCAGCGTTATTCCATCCATGATGGTCCGGGAATCCGTACCATCGTATTTCTGAAGGGATGCGTGCTGCGGTGCCAGTGGTGCTGCAATCCGGAGTCCCAGGAATACAAGATCCAGACCATGAAAACCCCGGACGGTGTGAAGACCATGGGACGGGATGTAACTGTTCGGGAAATGATCGAGCTGGTGGAGAAAGACCGCCCTTATTATTACCGTTCCGGCGGCGGCATGACTCTTTCCGGAGGGGAATGTCTTTGCCAGCCGCAGTTTGCCCGTGACCTTCTCCGCGCTGCAAAGGAGCGGGGAATCAATACCGCCATTGAGAGCATGGCATGTGTTCCCTGGAAAAATATTGAGATGGTTCTGCCCTATCTGGATACTTACCTGATGGATATCAAACATACCAATCAGGTCAAGCATGAACAGTTTACAGGCAAGCCCAACGGACTGGCGCTTGAGAATGCCAGAAAGGTTGCCTTATCCGGGCAGACCAATCTGGTAATCCGCGTTCCAGTCGTTCCAACCTTTAATGACAGCGTGGAGGAAATCAAGTCTATCGCTTCTTTTGCGTCCACTTTACCGGGAGTGAAGAAGATTCACCTTCTTCCTTACCATCGCCTTGGACAGGATAAGTATGACTGGCTTGGAAGAGAGTACAAGCTGCCGGAGATCCTTCCTCCGGAACCGGAGCACATGGAGCTTCTGAAGAAAGCGGTTCACTCTGTCTGTGATCTGGACTGCCAGATTGGTGGATGAGAATGAAATTAAAATGATAAGGGGTCAGAATTTTGAACTGGAATTCTGGCCTTTTTTATATTTTGACGGGGACAAAAACCTGTGGGACTATTGTCTTTCCCGCACACGCGGAAAGGAAAAATCTATACGCTGTTATATTGACATCTATCATATAAGCGTGCAATATAAAGATATTTCCCCAAAAGCACTGTGCGGATTTTTTGCACAACGTTATGAAAAAACAGGAGGATAATGAAATGAGCGTTAAAAAATTAGGCTTTGGACTGATGAGACTTCCGGCAGTGGACGAAGCAGACAAAAGCAAGGTAGATGTAGAAAGAGTCTGTCATCTGGCGGACCGGTTCCTGGCAGAAGGCTTCACCTATTTTGATACAGCAGCATGCTATCACAGCGGAAACAGTGAGCAGGCCTTTCGGGAGGCAGTAGCAAAGCGCTACCCAAGAGAAGCCTACACAATCACAGATAAGCTTTCCCTTTTCATGCTGAAGGAAGCCTCTGAAATGCCTGTATTTTTTGAAAAACAGCTGGAAAACTGCGGCGTGGAATATTTCGATTACTACCTGCTCCATTCCCTGGATGAAGGTGCTGCGAAGCAGGCAGAAGAGTGGGGCGCTTTTGACTTTATGCTGGAAAAGAAAGCGAAGGGACTTGTTAAGCATGTGGGCTTCTCTTTCCATGACAAAGCAGAGGTACTGGACAAGATCCTCACAAGACATCCGGAAATGGAATATGTGCAGCTTCAGCTGAACTATGCAGACTGGGAGGATAGCGAGGTACAGTCCCGCAAATGCTATGAGGTCTGTGTGAAATATGGCAAGCCGGTTCTGGTTATGGAGCCCATCAAAGGCGGCATGCTGGCGAATGTTCCAGCAGAGGCAGAAGCACTGTTAAAGGGCGCCAGACCGGAAATGTCTGTGGCATCCTGGGCCATCCGTTTTGCTGCATCCCAGGAAAATGTATTTATGGTACTGAGCGGTATGAGCGATGAGCAGCAGGTGGAGGATAATCTTTCCTATATGAAGGATTTTGCCCCGCTTTCCGATGAGGAAAAAGACCTTGTTGCCAAATCTGCGGCAATCATCAAATCCAAAGAAAAGGTGCCGTGCACAGGCTGCCGCTATTGCACAGACGGATGTCCAATGAAAATTGCAATCCCGGATTATTTCAAGCTTCTGAACCGGATCAGCATGTTTGGAGAAGGCCAGCTGGCGTCAGTCAAATCCATCTACAAAGACCGTACCGAAAAAGAAGGCCACGGAAAAGCATCTGACTGTGTAGGATGCCGACAGTGTGAGGAACACTGCCCGCAGCACCTGCCAATCACAGAATATCTGGAAGAAGCCGCAAAGACATTTGAATAATTGGTGATTTTTGTGTATGATATAGGAAGATGCAGGGGAAGGTAGTTTGCCCTGAACATCTATATGAGCGGAGGCATAAAAATACAAGATAAAAGCAGTTGGATTGAATGCGGTAAAATCTGGCTGGTGCGAAACTTACAGATAAAGGAGAAGTGAGAATGAGAGGATTATACTCATCAAAGGCCAAGATCAGACACCAGATTTTTACTGAAATCGCCCGTCTTGCCTACGAGGGCGATATTGAGAAGGAAATGGACGAGCTTCCATACAAGATCCTGCCAGGAGAAGTTGCCACATACCGTGACAGTATTTTCCTGGAAAGAGCCATTGTAGGAGAGAGGCTGCGTGTGGCAATGGGACTGCCCCTGCGCAACATTTCCGAGCATGCCCCGATTTCCAAAGGGGTGGAGGCGAGCCTTATTGAGGAGAAATATTATGAGCCGCCGCTTATTAATATTATCAAATTTGCCTGCAATTCCTGCCCGGAGAAAAGAGTCCTGGTGACAGAAGGCTGTCAGGGCTGCCTGGAGCACCCATGTCAGGAGGTCTGTCCCAAGAATGCCATTCATATGGAGAATGGCAGGTCTGTAATCGATCAGGAAAAATGTATCAAATGCGGCAAATGTATGGAAGCCTGTCCATATAATGCCATTATCAAACAGGAAAGACCATGTGCCAAGGCCTGCGGAATGAATGCCATCCATTCCGATGAATATGGAAGGGCAGAGATTGATCATGACAAGTGCGTTTCCTGCGGAATGTGCCTGGTAAGCTGTCCGTTCAGTGCCATTGTAGACAAGGGACAGATTTATCAGACCATTATGGCGTTAAAGAGTGAGACTCCGGTCTATGCCATCGTAGCGCCGGCAGTGGCAGGACAGTTTGAGCCGGCACTGAAAAATACCCAGATTCGCGGTGCCTTTAAGGCTCTTGGATTCACGAATATCAAGGAGGTAGCAGTTGGAGCGGACCTTTGTACCATTGAGGAGGCCAAAGACTTCATGGAAGAGGTACCGGAGAAGATCCCGTTTATGGGAACCTCCTGCTGTCCGGCATGGTCTGTAATGGCGAAGAAAATGTTCCCCCAGTATGCAAACTGCATTTCCATGGCACTGACCCCTATGGTGCTTACTGCCAGACTTCTAAAGCAGGAGAACCCGGACTGCAAGATCGTGTTTGTGGGCCCCTGCGCAGCTAAGAAGCTGGAAGCAAGCCGTAAGAGCGTTCGAAGCTATGTGGATTTTGTGCTTACTTTTGAGGAAGTACAGGGAATGTTCGAAGCCAAAGATGTGGACTTCAGAAGTATTCCGGAAGGAGAGCCTCTTTCCCAGGCAAGCAGTGACGGCCGTGGATTCGCTGCCAGCGGCGGTGTTGCAGCAGCTGTGGTAAAGGCTATAAAGCGTATGGACCCGGACCGAGAAGTGAAGGTAGTCAGCGCTAACGGCCTGCAGGAGTGCAAAAAGATGATGATGTCCGCCAAAGCAGGAAAGTACAACGGCTATCTGCTGGAAGGAATGGCCTGTCCAGGCGGATGTATAGCCGGAGCCGGAACGGTGCAGACTGTAAAGAAAGCCGGAATGGCACTAGAGAAAATGAAGAAGGAAGCCGCATTTGAGGAATGTATGGATACTTCCTTTGGCGGCGAGCTTGAGAAGCTGGAAGAACTGTAAGCAGCGTTGGCCTTTTGGGGCATGCGAAGCGTGTGACTGTGAAGGCTCTGAACGGATAATTTAAAATGAAAAAGGAGAAATCGAAATGCGTGCATACGAACGATTGCTGAATTATGTAAAGGTATATACCACAAGTGAGGATGAGCAGGAAATAGTGCCATCTACCAGCCGCCAGTTTGATCTTGGAAATCAGCTGGCAGAGGAGCTGAAAAATATTGGAGTACAGGATGTGCGCATTGATGACAAATGCTATGTCTACGGAGTCATCCCGGCGACAGCAGGCCTTGAGGACAAGCCGGCAATCGGCTTCATTGCCCACATGGATACTGCACCTGATTTTTCCGGGGAGAATGTGAATCCCCAGATTATCCCGGACTATGATGGAACCGATGTAAAGCTTGGAGAAAGCGAATACACCCTTACCCTCAAGGATTTCCCACATCTGGCAGATCTGAAGGGAAGAACCCTGATCACCACTGACGGTACCACTCTTCTCGGCGCAGACGATAAGGCTGGAGTAGCAGAGATCATGACCATGGCAGAGCAGATTATAAAAGAAAACATCCCACATGGAAAAATCTGCATCGGCTTTACCCCGGACGAGGAAGTTGGCCGGGGCGCTGATTTCTTTGATGTAGAAGGCTTCGGAGCTGATTTTGCCTACACCGTAGACGGCGGCGCAGAAAATGAAATCGAGTACGAGAATTTCAACGCGGCAGGCGCCAAGGTAAAGATCAAAGGCTTCTCCGTGCATCCGGGCAGCAGCAAAAATACCATGATCAATGCCGCCCTGGTTGCCATGGAGTTCAACAGCATGCTCCCGGCAGGAGACACTCCGGCAAACACAGAAGAGTATGAAGGCTTTTTCCATCTCTGTGAAATGAGCGGTGACGTATCCGATGCAAGCCTGGATTACATCATCCGCGACCACGACAGCGCCATGTTCGCCTGCCGCCAGGAGATGATGCGTCACATCGCCAAGCTTCTCAATGAGAAATACGGCGAAGGAACCGTCACCCTTACCATCAAAGAGCAGTATCGCAACATGAAGGAAAAGATCGAGCCCTGCATGCACCTGATCGACAACGCCAAAAAAGCCGTCCAGGAATCCGGCCTCAATCCCGTCACCGTAGCCATCCGCGGCGGCACCGACGGCGCCCGCCTCTCTTTCATGGGCCTCCCCTGCCCCAACCTGGGCACCGGCGGCTACGCCTTCCACGGCCCCTGCGAACACATCACGATAGAAGGCATGGACTACGCCGTCGAAAACCTGAAGAATATTGTAAAATTATACGCCCTTTAATTCTACCCTTCAGCAGTACTAAATTTTGGGCATCCACGAAAGCCTCTCCGATTGTACATTAATTATCGGAGGGGCTTTTTTTCAGTGACCAGCACTTTCACAGCTGCTATTCCTAAGCAGGTCATTTCAGGTGCGCCCTTAATGGAGACGAGATCCACTGCTTACGGAGACTTAGACGAGAGGGCTCTCCCGAGCGTCTTAGTCGCAGTTAGCAATTAGCTTGGCGGAATGTTGCACCGACCTGCGTGGAATCGCAGCTGCGAAAGTGCGTCCGCCCTGAAAAACTCTCCCAACAAAACCACCAAAAATCCCGATGCAATTTTGTACAATGTGTAGAAGCCTCTAAAAAATGATAAAAAATTTCAAAAAAAATGTTGTTAAAAGATTGTCATTGTGGTATTTTAAATAAAGCGGAGAAAAACCAATATTTTATGCGGAGACAAAGAGGGAAAAGTCCTTTGTTGAGAAAAAGTTTGCAAAAAAACACAATGTGACATGACTTAACCCAGGAAAACAGGACAAAATAATACTGTGTTTCTGGGTCAGGCCATGTCACAAGGCAGAAAATAAAGTTTTACCCGCTTTTTTTCTAACTGTGATTGTTAAAAAATAAACAAGAAACAAAGGGCAACACACAGGGAAACCTAACGAATCCCACGGAAAAACAACCAAACCCGCTGGAAAAGTTGACACAATCCCACAAACCCCACGAAAGGAGTTTATTATGAGCAGCAAAATTACCATTATCGGAGCTGGAAGCGTCGGCTCCACAATCGCC
>ENA-UEYI01001912-UEYI01001912.1-human-gut-metagenome-genome-assembly--contig:-NODE-1912-length-15839-cov-3.557480_pt1 | contig 15839 bp, 14 predicted proteins | sample MGYA00242900_ERZ507916 | MGnify/ENA primary metagenome ERZ507916 (study PRJEB26167, sample SAMN06115521) | human gut metagenome | host: Homo sapiens | place: China:Chongqing | collected 2015-09-02...
GGACTTGTGCCCATAAGACACAAGTCCTGTATTTCCAAGTGGTGCCGGGGGACAGAATTGAACTGCCCACACGGGGATTTTCAGTCCCCTGCTCTACCAACTGAGCTACCCCGGCTCGACAGGGAGAGTAACTACGCAAACTCTCCCGTCTTGGCAAGCTTTTTTTCGCTTTTTTTCCGAATTTTTTTCGAAATGTCTCTAATACGCGGAAAACGTATGAGAAAAATCAGCTATTGGACAGGCACGATGCTCTTGATGATCACGGGCGTTTTCGGGACATCCTGATAGGGGCCGTAGCTGCCGGTGGATACGCTCTTGATGCGGTGCACGACGTCCTGCCCTTGAATGACCTTGCCGAACTCGGCATAGCCGTAGCCGGACGGCGTTTCGTTCTTGTGGTTCAGGAAGTCGTTGTTCGCCACGTTGATGAAGAACTGCGCCGTGGCGGAGTCGGGATCGTTGGTACGGGCCATGGCGATGGTGTAGGCGTCGTTCTTGAGGCCGTTCCCGGCTTCGTTGACCACGGGCTTGCGGGAGTTGGCCTTTTCCTGCATGTCGGCGGTATGGCCGCCGCCCTGAATCATGAATCCGTTGATGACGCGGTGGAAGATCGTGTTGTTGTAGAAGCCATCGCGGACGTATTGTTCGAAATTTTTGCTCGTTGCCGGAGCATGTTCGTAATCGAGTTCGATATCAATGACGCCGTAGTTGGTAGTTAAACGAATCATTTCTACTTTCCTTTAATAACAGACATATTCTTAATGACCACATCGCGGATGGGCACGTCATCGTAGTAGCCGACGGAATGCGTTTTGACTCGGGCAATAGCATCAACCGTGGACATGCCGGAGACTACTTTGCCAAAAACCGCGTAGCCGTTACCGTCCTGAGCCTGATTGGCATCAAGGAAGCGGTTATCCCTTACATTGATAAAAAATTGGCTTGTGGCTGAATTCGGATCATTGGTGCGGGCCATGGCAATGGTACCCCGCACATTGGACAGTCCGTTTCGCGATTCTAAAGCAATTGGCGCCCGCGTGTCCTTTTCTTCCATGCCCATCACAAAACCACCGCCCTGGATCATGAAATTCGGAATCACACGATGAAAGAGCGTGTTTTTATAAAAGCCGCTCCTGACATAGGCTAAAAAGTTTTCAACCGTCTTTGGGGCAGCCTTGGTGTTGAGCTCAATCACGAAAGCCCCCATGTTCGTATCCACTTTGACTTGAGTGGCTTGCGCAGCAAAAGCGGCAGGCGCGATGGCTACCATGGCTAGGGCAACAACGGCTGCGCGGCGAGTAAAAGAAGTCATTTAAAATCCTCAAGAGTTTTGATCCAAATATTTTTTGAACGCTTTGAGCTTTCTGGCTAAAACTTTGTTATCGGGGGCCAGGGAAGCTGCTTTTTCATAGTATTGCAGGGCCTGAGCCGTGTCAGGATTTTTTCCTTGCAAGGCCAGGTCTCCTAAATTTTCATAACCCATTGAAAAATTGGGATTGATGGTGACAGCCTGTAAAAGAAGTTCACGGGCTTTCACTAAGTTGCCCTCTGAAGCGTAGATTGCGGCCAGATTGTTATAGGGTTCAACAATCTCCGGATAGGACCGGATGAGTTCGTTAAAGTAGCGTTTGGCGGTTGGATTATCACCCATGCGGCTGTAAATGACCGCGCGCTTAAACTTCAATTGAACATTTTGGGGATTGTGCTTGAGCGCGTCACGCCATTGATTTTCAACAATGAGCCGATCAATAAGTTCTATGCGTTCATTTTCCGTGCGGGGCTCGTCGTACTCAAAAGCGGCCATGGCCGGCAAAGAAGCCGTGGCACTGAGCAAGATGGCGGCCATTGTATAGGGCAGCAATTTCTTAAGTTTGAACATTTCGAGACATCGATAGTAAAGTCATTTGCATTATATCGGCGAAGCATTCTTTTCTTATTAAACAAATGCAACGAAGCGTTTCGAAGCTGACGTAATTGGCAGTAGCCACAAATGTGAAAAGATGGTTCGCTCGCCCGCCGCTTCCTATATACTGTCAAGAATCGGTAACTTGATTTTGAAAACAATAAAGAATTTCCATGGCTCTTGAACTTTATTCCACACTATCTCGCCGCAAACAGGCTTTTGAACCGATCACTGCGGGGGAAGTAAAAATGTACGTCTGCGGCGTCACGGTGTACGACTACACGCATATCGGTCACGGCCGCACCTTTATCTCTTTTGACATCATTCGCCGTTGGCTTGAAGCAATCGGTTATAAAGTGACATTTGTACGCAATATCACGGACGTCGATGACAAGATCATTCGTCGTGCGGCTGAACGTCACGTGAGCTGTGAAGCATTGACCGACGAGTTCTCCCGAGCTATGCAGGAGGACATGATCGCTCTTGGCTGCTTGCCGCCTACGGTTGAGCCCCGCGCCACGCACTTTATTCCGCAAATGCTCAATATCATTGAAAAGTTGCGGCAAAAGGGACTGGCTTACCAGACAAAAAGCGGTGACATGGCTTATGCGGTTCGTCAATTTAAAGATTACGGCAAACTCTCCGGCAAATCGATTGATGATTTGATCAGCGGCGAGCGTGTGGCGGCTGACGATACCAAGCGTGATCCGCTTGATTTTGTGTTGTGGAAAAGCGCCAAACCCGGTGAGCCGCAATGGGATAGCCCCTGGGGTAAGGGTCGTCCGGGTTGGCACATTGAGTGCTCGGCGATGAGCTGCCACTATTTGGGCGAAACATTTGATATTCATGGCGGCGGTCCGGACTTGATTTTCCCGCACCACGAAAACGAAATCGCTCAAAGTGAAGGGGCAAACGGAAAGCGCTTTGCCAACTACTGGATGCACACGGGTCCTTTGCGTGTAATGAATAAAGAAGGCAAAGAAGAAAAGATGAGCAAGTCGCTCGGAAACTTCTGGACCGTGCGCGATGCCATCGCTGAAACCGATGATAAGTTCGGTGTCGGTAACGGCGCTCAGGTGCTTCGTTTCTTCTTAATGCGCACGCATTACAGAAGTCCGATTCTGTTTGGACCGGACTTGATTGTCGATGCGTACCAAAGCTTAAAGCGTCTTTATACGGCTTTAAAGGATGTTCCTGCTGACGATTTGCCGCTTGATTGGAATGAAGAGTGCGCCAAGCGTTTTGCCGAGGCAATGAATGATGACTTCAATGTTCCGGTGGCAGTTGCTCAACTTTTCGAATTGGCCAATCGTGCACAGGCTCAAAAGAGCGCTGCAATGAGTCGTCAGTTAAAGAAGCTCGGTGCAATTCTCAATATCCTGCAAGCGGATCCCGAAGTGTTCCTCAAGGGTTCTACGGCCGGGCTTGATGAAGCCGCCATTGAAGAAGCCATCGCTGCTCGCGCGGCCGCTAAAAAGGCTAAGGATTATGCGAAGGCCGATGAAATTCGCAAACATTTGGCCGAACAGGGTGTGATGCTTACGGATACACCGCAAGGGACGACTTGGCAACGTGTATTGGTTGAAAAATCACATTAACTAAATGACGGCTCATTTGTCTACAGAAAGCGCCTTTCCCGACTACTGGAAGGAGGCGCTTTTTTATCTTTCTGAGCGAGATCCGGTGATGAAGCGCCTTATTGAGCGTTACCGTCATATTGAATTTACCGCTCACGAAAGCGTCATCGCTTCCATTCTACGAGCCATTGTTGGCCAGCAAATTTCCAATAAAGCTGCCGCGACCCTTTGGGGCAGGCTTTGCCTACTAAAACACGGTCGTTGGGATTCTTTTATTGTGGTTACACCTACAAGTACGTTGCGTGGCCTTGGTTTTAATCCTCGAAAAATCGCGGCGATGAAAGAAGTGGCTTGGCGATTTGTTTGCGGTCAGTGGACTGAAGAGGGTTTTGCTCGAATGGATGACGCGACGGTCAGCCGTGCGATTGAGAGCATTCGCGGGCTGGGGCCGTGGAGCGCGATGAGCGTTTTAATTTTTGCTCTGAAGCGCCCCGATATTTTTCCGTTGGACGATTTTGGCGTTCGACAGGCCCTCGTAAATCTCTATTTTCCCGATGAAAATGTCATTTCTGTGGGGCGCAGTGGGGCTAAAAGCCGTGTAAAATTACTCGCTAATGTTTGGGCGCCGTATCGTACCGTCGCCACCTGGTTTTTATGGCGTTCCTTAGAAAATACGCCCCTCGAAAAAGAGAGTGAATAATGGCAAAACAAGTTTTTTTAGATTTTGAAAAGCAAATTGAAGAGCTTCAAAGCAAAATCGACGAGTTAAATGAAATGCAGGAAAAAGATGAGGGTAAAAAGATTGACCTGTCATCTGAAATTGAGCAGCTCCAGCACAAAACTGAAGAGCTTCTGAAAGAAACCTATGCTGATTTGACTCCGTGGCAGACTTCACTCGTTGCCCGCCATCCCCAGCGCCCTTACATGCTCGATTATGTGAACATGGTCTTCACGGATTTCCACGAATTGCACGGTGATCGTGCCTATGCTGACGATACCTCAATTGTGGGTGGTTTGGCTCGTTTAGCCGGTCAACCCGTGGTGGTGATCGGTCATCAAAAGGGACGAGATACGAAAGAGCGCATGATGCGCAACTTCGGTATGAGTCGTCCGGAAGGCTACCGTAAGGCTTTGCGCCTGATGCGTTTGGCTGAAAAGTTTTCGCTTCCGGTCTTTACGTTTATCGACACACCGGGGGCTTATCCGGGTATCGGCGCCGAAGAGCGTGGCCAGTCTGAAGCCATCGGTCACAATCTCTATGAAATGAGCCATCTCAAAACCCCCATTATCGCCACCGTTATCGGTGAAGGCGGGTCGGGCGGCGCTTTGGCTATCGCTGTGGCAGATACGGTCAATATTTTGCAGTACTCCATCTATTCAGTAATCAGTCCCGAAGGTTGTGCTTCTATTTTGTGGAAAGACGCCTCTCGTGCTCCGGAAGCGGCTCAGGCTTTGGGTCTGACCGCCGATCGTTTACGTGAGTTGGGTTTGGTGGATCGCGTCCTTTCTGAACCGTTGGGCGGCGCCCATCGCGACCCGCAATTGATGGGGGCAAGTTTGAAGAAGACCTTGACCGATCAAATGCGCCACTTTGCCGCCATGGACGTCGACGAATTGGTTGCCCGTCGCTTGGAACGTTTGCTCTCTTACGGTAAGTTTGAAGAAAAAGAACTTGAAAAAGTTCTTGAACCGATTGCCGAACATGAATCTATTGACGAAGAACGTCCCGCCAAAAGCACGAAAAAGCGTGTGACACGCAAGAGCCACAATGCCGACAAGAAGTCTGAAGACGAACAAGCCTAAACGCTCTGTTGCCACCCTGTCGCTTCGTACGGTAGAAGGCAAGCTTTTGACTGCCTTGCGCGAAGCGATTGGGCAGGCTCTGGGACACGGAACCCAGGCCAATCTTTTTAGCGCAGCCTCTGATATTCCGCCGAAGGTACGTGTGACCGTCGGTTTTTCCGGCGGGCGTGATTCCGTGGCGCTTCTCAAAGCCCTTTGTGTCTTAAGGGATAAGAAAAACAGTCCGATTGGCGATATTCTCGCCCTGCACGTTCACCACGCTTTAAGTCCGAACGCCAATAAGTGGGCTCGGTTTTGTCGTCAGACCGCCGAGAAATTATCGGTTGATTTTAAAGTGGCCTATGTTCGCGTAAAGAGTAAAGGTGAGGGGGTTGAAGCAGCCGCCCGCAAGGCCCGCTATGAGGCAATCTTTAAGGCGGCAGAAGCCTTTGAATCCGACCTTGTGATGACGGCTCACCATCAGGATGATCGCTTAGAGACGTTTCTTATTCAATGGATGCGGGGAGCGGGTGTTGATGGGTTGGCAACATTTCCCGTGGCCCGTTCGGTCGGAAACATTAAATTGGTTCGGCCTTTGATGCGTTTGCCGCGAGAGCTTCTGGAGCGCTATTTGGAACTCTATGAGCTCAATTGGGTCGAAGACGAAAGCAATGCCGATACCGCTTATCTTCGAAACGCGATCCGTCACGAAGTTTTGCCCGTTATGGATCAAATCCGTCCTGGCTTTAAGGAAGCGGCTTCCCGTTCCGTTGAATTGATTGCGCAAAGTGCTCAAGTTTTACGTGAATTGGCTCACGAAGACCTAAGCCGAATTCAGTGCAATGATCGTTCTATATCCATTGATGCTTTGCTTAAATTGTCTGAAGCCCGACAGGCGTTGGCATTAAGAGCTTGGATTGAAAGTTATGGTCTTCTGCCGCCTTCTAAGGCTAAGTTGGATGAAGCGCTCAGACAAACGAGACTCACTCACAATGACACGAAGCTTGCCATTAAAGTTGGCACGAATCTGGAAATCCGTCGACATGGGGCTAGGCTCGTAATGCATGAGACGGCCGGTCAAAAGAAGGATAGGACGCTGTTTGAGACACTTATTTGGAAGGGCGCCGGTCACTATTCGCTTCCCGCCTGGGGCGGAGAGTTGGTGATTTCAGAAGTCGGAAAAGACGAGGCGGGGATTGCCGAGTCTTTCTTCATTGGTCGGGAACTTCAGGCTCGTCCTCGTCAGGGAGGAGAAAAGCTTAAGCTTTATAAAAACCGTCCGCGTAAACATTTAAAAGATCTATATCAACAAGCCGGAATCGCTGAATTTGACCGCTCAAAGTTACCATTGCTGTGGAGCGGAGAAGATTTGATTTACGCGGCCGGTCTTGGAATGGACGTTCGCTATGAGGCTACGGATCCCGAGGAGAAGCGCTACCGCGTTGAGTGGCAACCGGATGCGACACTACTGTCTTTAATGCAAGCCTAAAGAAAAGCCCGACTTCAAGGAGTCGGGCTTTTGCTAAGGAAGGTTAACCTAAGTATTTAAGGGCAAAAGCTTCCATCACTTTTACGCCATTGATGAGCGACTCAGGGTTAAGCTTCATGTCAGGGTGGTGCAAGCCCGGGGTGGCGCCGGCACCGACGCCGATGTAGGCCACGCGAAGCGAGGGCTTTTTAACCTTAAAGAAGTGGAAGTCTTCACCGCCGCCGATGCTGGTGGCGCGAAGTTTATCCGCCCCCAAGGTTTCAACAATGCAGTCGCTTACTTCCTTGACGAGATCATCGTCGTACTCGCAGGCAGGAATGACGTCACCCATCAAGGTCATCTTGGCTTTTCCGCCAAAGGATGCGGCCGTGTTTTGCGCGCTGCGCTCGAGCTTTTCAAGCATATCCTTCATCAAGGGATTGGTTTGAGCGCGCACGTCGTACATACAGTAGCCCTTGTCAGGAATCACATTGACGGCGGCTCCCCCCACTTCAATCTTGGTGCACTTCATGGACCAGGTAAGTGTCGGGGCAAACTTCAAAAGACCGGCATTCTGAACAATAGCGGCAAGCATTTCCGCGCAGTTGACGCCCAAGTGCGGACGGGAAGCGTGGGCAGATAAGCCTTCCACATCAATACGAACAAAGATGCTGGCCGAGTGCATTAAAGCGGCTGCAATAGTTCCGTCAGGAATGTCGCCAGCAGGACGCACGTGCAAGCCCAATGCGATATCCACATCGTCAAGCACTCCGTCGTTAATGACTTCAAGCGCACCTTTGAGTGTTTCTTCTGCCGGTTGGAACAAAAGCTTGAGTGTGCCGCGCTTAATCTTGCCTTGCAAACGAGAAGCAATGGCCAAAAGCATGGCGCTGTGAGAGTCATGTCCGCAGGCATGAATAACTTTGTCTTCACCGTTAATCTTGAAGGGCAGAGCATCCATATCGGCACGGATCATGAGGCAAGGGCCCGCTTCGACACCTTTTTCGACAGCCACGACACCGGTCTTACCGACGCCTGTGGTCACTTCATAACCCATCTCCTTGAGCTTTTCGGCGATATAGGCGCTTGTCTTAAATTCTTGGAATCCTAATTCAGGAATTTGATGCAAATCGTTATAAACATCAACGACATTGAGTTCTTGGGCCATCGGTTTCTCCTTAATTGATCCATTAACAGTATCAATTTAAGCAGGTTGGAAGGCTAAGAACAATAGGTAAATGTGGGTATGAAACGAAAAAAGGGAAGCTTTTGAAGCTTCCCTCTTGAATTTGGTGCGCCGGGTAGGATTCGAACCCGCGACCCCCTGGTTCGTAGCCAGGTACTCTATCCAACTGAGCTACCGGCGCGTAGGGTGGAATTATGCACGGTTTCCCATAAAGTTGCAAGGGCTAAGGTGATTATTTTTTTACAGCCAATCTCAGCACTTCTTTTGCGATCAACCGCGTAAGACCTTTGGGGGCGAGCTGGGACGAAACCGTCAGGACTTTATTTAATATTCCGTAAGTGGCTAGAGCTTTATTTTTGAAAAGAGCGTTCAATCCGCGCTCTGCCACAGAACGAGCATCGGTGATAGCAAATTCGAAACGATCACACTCGCTGACACCGGCCCGGTTCCAAAAATTAGTTTTAACCGGGCCCGGGCAAAGCGCCGTAACGTGTACGCCTTCGGTTTTGAGCTCTTCATGCAAGGCTTCAGAAAAACTCAATACATAGGCTTTGCTGGCTCCGTACACCGACAAATAAGGGCAGGGCATGAAAGCCGCAATTGACGCGACGTTGAGGATATAGCCTTTGCGCTTTGCCCTCATGCTTGGCGCCAATGCCAACGTCAGAGTGGTGAGAGCTCGGACGTTTAAGTCAACCAGATTGATGTTTTCAGCTCTATTTTGCTCAAGCGTTTCACCATACAGACCGAACCCAGCGTTATTGATCAGGACTTCAGGTTCAATATTTTCTCGTTTGAGATGATTTAGTAAGTTTTTCAGACACACGTGATCGGTCAGATCGCCGGCTAGGGCAAGTTGGGCCTGTGGAATCAGTTCGCGCATTTCCGCCAGTCGGGCAGTATCGCGGGCTGTGATGACAAGACGATAACCCCGGGCGGCAAGCAACTCACAAAACTGCAATCCCAAGCCGCCCGTTGCCCCGGTAACGAGCGCCCAAGGGGCGTCCTTTTCAATAACTAACGACATACTTCAGAGACTTCAGGCAACTCAACCACTTTAACAGTGCCGTCTTGCGCATAAAGGTTATCAATGGCCGATTTCACCATGTAGGGCAAAATGTCGTCAATGCGGTTGCAGGTAGCCTCGTTTTTAACGATCGCCGTAAAGACAGTCGTTGCTCGCGAGCCCTTCATTTCAAGCAGTTTGACATCCAATTCACGCATATAAAGCTGTTGGTTGTAGACCCTGGTCGCAAAAGCCACTTGCGGACCAAATCCTGCGTAGGGACCATGCCAGTGTCTATGGTGTCCCCAGCCCCAACCAAAGCCACCGCCCAAGTAGGTGACAGGAACGCTTTCGGAGCGTTGGATAATACGGGAAGGTTTGACCGACCAATCAATGCTCATGCGGTACTTTTCGCCGCTTCCGGCCTTAACCGTTTCAAGATGAGCTGCTGCCAAAACATTCTGCATGCTCGAGGCGATAGACCGGTAGGTGGCGTCATTTTGCTTAGATTTTGAGGCCGGAACAATGGCAATCTTGTCACCCCAATCAGGCATGGCATGGAGGCCCGGATTGAGATCGGGCGTCATGGACAGTTTCGACGAAATCGCTACATTGGTTTTCACTGTGGGTGAAGCGCAACCGGTAACAGCGACAAACGCAGCGGTAATGAGCGCTAATTTCAGAACTTTTTTGATCACTTTGCACCCCGGTTCAATATCTGTCTCACTATCCATTTTAGAGAAAGCTCGCACGGTCGGGAGCCTTTCTTGTAACTTACTGAAAGGTTTGTAAAACAGGCGTTGCGTTTATAAAGGTCAAGTAACCGCCTTTAAAACAGTTGGTTGCGCAAAATCGCCAGTCCGGCAGCACAAAACGTTTCAGCTCTTCGCTAAGCGCATATTCTCCGGGTTGATGAGTATGACCGTGGATGACAAACGAGCATTGCTTTTGTAGTGCGGCGGCGACGACGGTTGGCGCGTCAACATCCATCAACAAAGCTTCCTTCTTTACTTTGCTCTCCTTAGAGCGCGTCCGGGCATCGTGGGCGATCTTGAACCGTTTTGACAATGGCAGTCTTAAAACAAGCCATTGCCACCAAAAGCTTCTGACTTTTTGACGCACTTTTTGATAATCGTGATCATTAATGCACCAAAGGTCGCCATGAGAGAGTAAAACATTTTGGGTGTTAATCCGCGCAACGCACGGATCGCGCAAAAGAGTAGCTCCCAACCGGCTCGCAAGTTTTTTCCCCATCATGAAGTCACGGTTGCCGTGCATGATAAAGAGCTTGTGACTCTGTCCCCACTTTTGCAGCGGCTCAAGAATGCGCGAAGCGCTTTCCCAGGCATCGTCACCCACCCAATAGTCGAAAAAGTCCCCTAGTATTATTAATTCGCTGTGCTTTTCTCCCACTTCGTGTAAAAAGCGGATAAAAAATTCAGCTTGAGCTTGAGATTCGGCGTTCAGATGTAAATCCGAAATAAAACAGGGATCGAACAATTCAATCCGATCAGTTTGAGTCTCGATGGTAGGGCAGGAAAAAAGTGACATAGCGTAAAAGTACAAACGGATGTCGACATTTTAACCAAGAAAAAAGAGACGAAAAAGCCGTCTGAAAAGTATGACTTCAGACGGCTGGCAGTCAGGTTTAACTAAAGTTAGTCAAGCGTTTTGACTTCCGCGGACATCTTGCCGAGCATGATGCCGAGGTCCAAGGCTCTTTGAATGCCCGTTACGGAGAGACATTCATAGACACCGTGATAGTTCATGCCGCCGGTAAAGAGGTTCGGCGTGGGCAAGCCCTTGGCAGAAAGACGGGCGCCGTCAGTGCCGCCGCGCACAGGTTTTTCGTGGATTTCAACGCCAATGCGGCGATAGGCTTCGCGAGCGAGTTCGCACACGGCCGGGTGCTTGTCCAAATAGTTCTTCAAGTTATGGTATTGAACCTTGATGTCAGCGGTGACGCGGTCGCCCCAGACCTTGTTCATTTCTTCGACCATCTTGCGAACATAGTTCATGCGGTCTTCAAAGCGGGAGTTGCTGTGATCGCGAATGAGCATCTTGAGATCCACGCCGCGAACAGCGCCGGAAATGCCCATCGGATGGAAAAAGCCTTCATGACCTTCGGTTTTTTCAGGAGCGGACTCCGCCGGCAGACGGGCGATGAAGTCCATGGCCATGCGAATGGCATTGACCATCTTGTTTTTGGCCGAACCCGGATGCACATTCAAGCCCTCAAAGTGAACCTTCACCATAGCGGCGTTAAATGTTTCGGTTTCAAAACCGCCTAATTCATCACCGTCAAAGGTGTAGGCATATTGAGCGCCGAATTCTTCAATGTCAAAATTTTCAGTGCCGCGACCGACTTCTTCATCAGGTGTGACGGCGAAACAGAGTTTGGCATGGGGGATTTCGGGGTGTTCAACAAAGTAGCGGGCCGTTTCAACGATAATGGCAATGCCGGCTTTGTCATCGGCGCCTAAAAGCGTGGTGCCGTCAGTGACAACAAGCTGTTCTCCGGCATATTTGGCCACACCGGGGAAGCGCTCAAGGCTCAAAACGATGTTTTTGTCCTTATTTAAAACGATGTCGCCGCCTTGATAGTTAAGCACTTGCCATTGGGCGGGCTCGCCCGAGGCTTCAGGTGAAGTGTCCATGTGGGCAATGAGACCCATGGCGGGCATCGTTTCAAGGCCTTCAGTTGCAGGCAGATAAGCCATCACAATACCCTTATCGGTGATTTTCACATCTTTAACACCGACGCTTTCAAACTCGGCTTTCAGAAGTTGGGCGTAAGCCATCTGAGCTTGGGTCGAAGGGGCTGTCGTGCTGTTAGGGTCAGATGTGGTGTTGTATTGCGTATAGGACAAAAAGCGTTGCAAAACCAAGGGCAATTGGGCAAAACTTTCAGCCGTATAGTTGCCGTAATAGTTGTGTTTCAACATGGGATGTTCACCTCAAAAAATAGAGCGTCACCAATAAATCGGCGCTCAAAATCGCCGATGATTTTATCGGGATACTGTTTTTGCCTTGAATTAAAAAGTAAGGCATTTTGCCTAATCTCAAATTTGATGGAAATTTAGTGCCATCTAGGGGTTTTAACCTATTTTTCAGACTAGATAGTTTTACCTATAATCGCCCAATATTTTTGTCACTAAAGGCTTATTTAGGCCCATTGGTGACAATCAAACTCTTTTTCCCCTAATTCTGGAGAACAACATGACTTGGACTATGTGGGCAGCCTTGATCGTGGTAGTAGGCACGGTCTGGGCGCTGATCAAGCGTTATGAAACACGCTTGGTGCTCTTGACATCAGGCTTGATCATGACCATCCTTTCTTTGGATCCGATGGCAGCGTTTGAGCAATTTGACAAATCGATGACCAACAATTCGCTGATCATCGTGATTTGCTCGTCGATGGGTTTTGCCGCGACGATGAACTTGACCAAATGTGACTTGCATTTGGTCTCTCTTTTAACGAAGCCCTTAAATAAATTGGGCATTTTGCTTTTGCCCTGCTGCATGATCGTTACGGGTATTACTTCTCTTGCGATCTCCTCTCTTTCCGGTATGTGTGCCGCAATCGGTCCGACCATCGTGGCGTTGATGATTCGCGCCGGTTTCCGTCCGGCAATGGCTGCCGCCACCGTGATTGCTTCAACCCTGCCGTCATTCTGGTCTCCGGGTTCTTCCCATAACGGTTTCGTGGCCAAGCTCGCCGAATGGCCTGTGATGGACTTCATCACCTACACGGGCTTCCGTACGCTTTTGATTTCGATCGTTTGTATTGTTTTCCTGACGGTTGCCTGCTTTATTTTCGGCGACTTCAAGAAAGGCGGATTTGAAAACGACGGCGTGCACAAGAGTAATGTTGAATTGCCCGAGCATCCCAATATCCTTTGGGCCTTTGCTCCGCTTCTTCCGGTTGTTCTTTTGTTCGTCATCGCTTTCTGGTTCCCGAATGTGAAGATGAGCGTTGCAACCGCTATGCTCTTCGGTTTCATCTATACCATGATTGTGACGCGTTCCAACCCCACGGAATTGATTAAAAAGTTCTTCGACGGTATGGGACACGGCTACGGCAGCATCATCGGTTTGATTATCGCGGCCGGTGTTTTTGCCGCCGGTTTGCGTACCTGTGGTGTGATTGATGTGTTTGTCGAATATCTGAAGAATTCTTCCGAAGTGGCCAAACTCGGTGCTGCTATCGGTCCGATGGCTTTGGGTATTATGACGGGTTCCGGTGACGCCGCAGGCTTCGCTTTCAATGAAGCCGTAACGCCTCACGCTCCGGAATTCGGTATGACGATTCCTGACTTGGGTTACTTGGCAATCGTTTCGGCAACTTTAGGCCGTGTGTCTTCGCCGATCGCTGCCGGTGTCATCATTATTGCCGGTATCGCCAATGTTTCGCCCTTGGAAGTGATTAAACGCTCGCTTCCTGTGAATGCGGCAGTCTTGGTGTTCCTGTACTTTATCAGTTAAAACATCAAGCTAGGCGCAAGCTTAAACTCTTGCGCACGAAAAGCATCCGCCCGCTGACTTTTTCCACAAAAGAGCGGGCGGTTCTTTTTTAGCCGAAAAGATCTCTGGCTATTTTCATTGGACAAAATTTAGGGCCGCACATGGAACAAAAATGAGCTTCTTGAGCACCGTTTCCGGAAAGAGTCTCTGAGCGCATTTGTTTGGCTTTATCCGGACTTAATGACAGTGCGTATTGGTCTGTCCACCTGAATTCAAAACGAGCCATACTCATCAACGCATCCCACAATTGAGCACCTGCTACACCTCTTGCAACATCGGCGGCGTGAGCAGCGATGCGAAAAGCTGCCATACCCTCGCGAACGTCATCGGAGTCGGGAAGACCTAGATGCTCTTTGGGGGTGACGTAGCAAAGCATGGAGGCTCCTTTTGAGGCGATTTCTGATGCCCCGATCGCTGCCGTGATGTGATCGAATCCTGCGCCAATGTCACACACGAGAGGCCCTAAAGTATAAAAGGGAGCATCATCGCACCACGTTGATTCCAACAGAGCATTCATTTCAATTTCTGAGTGACGGATATGTCCGGGACCTTCAATCATCACCTGAACATCAAAGTCAGAGGCACGGCGATTTAATTCTCCTAACGTTTGAAGCTCAGCCAATTGAGCCGCGTCACTTCCATCTAAAATCGATCCGGGTCTTAACCCGTCTCCGAGCGAGAGAGTGATGTCATAGTGTCGTGCGATTTCAAGTATCTCCTCGAAGTGCTGATAGAGAAAATTTTCTTCCTTTCTTAAGTGCATCCATTGAGCCAAAATTCCGCCCCCGCGTGACACTATTCCGCAAAAACGGTTGCGAGTTAACCCAACATGGTGACGAAGAATGCCGGCATGAATAGTCATGTAATCGACTCCTTGCTCGGCTTGTTGCTGCATGACGTGAGCAAATAAGTCCCAAGAGATTTCTGAAATATCTCGTGCACGCTCCAGCACTTCGTACATTGGAACTGTGCCAATGGGAACGTGACTTGAACGAATGATGTTTTCTCGAATTTCTGAAATATGTTCCCCAACGGATAAATCCATTACGGTATCGGCACCGTTATTGATGGCTTCAGTCAATTTCACAATTTCTTCTTTTTTTGCATCCGCTCTGACTGCATCGGAGGTACCGATATTGGCATTGATTTTTGTTTTAAATTGTTTGCCGATGACCATCGGACGGGCTTCCGGATGCAAGAAATTCAACGGTAAAACCGCCCGGCGAGAAGCGATTTCTTTTCTGACTGTTTCACCGTTAATTTGATCACAACGATTAAGGATAGGGAGTAATTTCGCTTTTAATTGAGGATGGGCGCAACGATCTAATTGCTCCTTTAATTGGCTAACCGCTATGCTTTCACACAAGGCCGCATAATGCATTTCAGCGCTGATTTCTCCTTTTCTGGCTAAAGCTAGCTGAGTGGGAGAGCCCGGACGAGGTCTTTCTCGTTTGGTTAAAGGAAGTTCTGATAAATAGACCGCATGGTTGGGAATATAAAAGCTGGGATTCTTTCGAGCTCCAAAAACAACAGCCGTATCCGACTGAATGATGCGTTTGAATGGAACTTTTTCGCCGCAGGCGGTTGTGAAAAATTCGAGTTTATCGAGTTGGTTTTGCATGGTTGTCTCCAAAAATTAGGAGGACTTCCAATGCGGTCGGCACTTTTTCAATATTAACGTTTCGCGCCGCAGGTATGAACCTGATCCGCTCATGGGAGTATTGCTCAACGGCCGTTTGGGCCGTACCTCCAACGTTTTCAGTGGGAAACTGTAGCAAAAAAATCGGGCCGCTTGCGGCCCGAAAAAGTAAAGCAAATGTTAATTTTTAATCAACAAACTTAACTGTATCCATCGCAACGAAGCGGATGCAGTTACAAAGTCCGCGAAGGTATGTATCGGTCACTGTGCCGGCGATGGCAAATTGAGCAACCTCATGAGCGTTAAAGGTCAGAACGCAGTCGGTAAAGCCATCACCGTCAACATCTTCGAAGCGGTGTTTGATCGGGCGCGCCGGTGCATTAACTGATTCTTTCTTTCCGGTAAAGCCCAGACTCCAATAGACCGTTTCCATATCAAGACCCGTCACATCGAAATCGGCACTGCCATAGAGGACAACCTCTACTTCATGCTCTTGGCTTACGCTTACGGTTTCAGCTTCGACACTCATTGTGTGAAGGCTGATTTGCTTGAGCATGGTTTCCCATCTTTCATCGGCTTGAGCGCATTCTCTGGCCGTAAATTCGCCGAGGTATTGTCTGGCTTCTTCACGCGAAAGCGTTTTTGCATGAGCCACTGCGGCTTCATAATCACTTTGAAGTTTTTCAGTAAATTGCTTCTTGGCACGAACGATACCGGGCAGAAGACCGCGGTTGAAGTTCGTTAGTTCACCGAC
>ENA-UEYI01001915-UEYI01001915.1-human-gut-metagenome-genome-assembly--contig:-NODE-1915-length-15833-cov-3.451130_pt1 | contig 15833 bp, 13 predicted proteins | sample MGYA00242900_ERZ507916 | MGnify/ENA primary metagenome ERZ507916 (study PRJEB26167, sample SAMN06115521) | human gut metagenome | host: Homo sapiens | place: China:Chongqing | collected 2015-09-02...
AATTAGATACAAAAGTAAGGCGAGAATTTATGCTTATGGAAGCACGTTTATTAGATAAAAGGCGTGAAGGCATTGCTGAGGGCGAAGCAAATGCCAACATTGCTGCTAAGCGTCTTTTCAGCATGGGCCTTTCTGTACAGGATATCGCCAAGGCTACTTCTCTCCCGTTTGAACAGGTTGAAGCATTGCAAGCTGAGCAGTAACCATAAACTAAAATTAATATTATAATTAAAGGCGTTCTACCGTACTTAAGTAGAACGCCTTTACTGTTTTTGCCCCTTAACGACATCCCTTTTCAAAGAAAACCTCCGCACCATCCCGCAACAAATAATTTACAATCTTTTTGCTTGTAGCACACAAATATGCTGTGCTATAATATTCAGCGCAATTTTATAGAATGAAAGTCAGGTGCTTTATATATATGGAAAACAAAATAACTACCCGCGAATGGCTGCCGTTAATAGGCATGACCATTTCCGCCTTTATTTTTAACACATCGGAATTTATGCCCATAGGCCTTTTATCCGATATCGCCGCAGATTTCCGCATGACGGAAGCGCAGGCAGGCATGCTTATTACCATTTATGCCTATGTCGTAATGCTCATGAGCCTGCCGCTGATGATTGCCGCTTCCCGCTATCCGCTGCGCAAGCTTTTGCTGACAACCATCAGCCTGTTCGCCGTATCGCACGTTGCCTCCGCCTTTGCCACCAGCTTTTGGACGCTGCTGCTTTCGCGTATCGGCGTAGCCTTCGCCCACTCCATTTTCTGGTCCGTCGCCTCGCCTATCGCCGTGCGTCTGGTCAAAGGTCCCTTTAAAGCACTAGCTATGAGTATGATTGTAACCGGCACGGCCATCGCCATCATCGTCGGACTGCCTTTAGGACGTATCATCGGCCTTTACGTAGGCTGGCGCATGGCCTTTATGTGCATCGCCGTTTTGGCCTTCATCGTATTGGCCTATATGTTCTTCGTCTTCCCCAAGCTGGAAAAAAGCGAACCGTTTACGCTTTCGCAGTTGCCGGTAATGCTTAAAAATCCTGTGCTCATCGGCCTCTATATGATGTCCTTTTTGCTCCCCACCGGCTATTATACCGCCTACAGCTATATCGAGCCTTACCTGAAGCAGATTGCGATGATGGATGATGCCTGGATAACCATCACCCTGGTTATTTTCGGTGCAGCCGGACTTTTGGGCAGCGCAGCCTTTTCCAAATGGTACGATAAATGCCGCTATCATTTCTTCCGCATCACCGTCCTTGGCGTAGCAGTTGTTTTGCTTCTGCTCTATCCCATAAGCATCAATCATTATCTGCTTGTACTGCTCTGCGCAGTCTGGGGCATTTTCGTTACCGCCTTCAACGTTGTAGGCCAGGCAGAGCTTTTGCGCACAACTACTATGAGCACCTCCGCTGTAGCTATGTCGATTTACTCCGGCATTTATAATCTTGGTATCGGCAGCGGCAGCTATCTGGGCGGACTTATCTGCACGCATGCGTCCATCGCTTATATAGGTCTCGGCGGCGGCGCAATCGTGCTGCTTTCCTTTATTTACTGTGCCTTTTTCCTGATTCCTGCTATGCGTCGCCAGCAAGTAGAGGCTGAAAAATAAATTTAACCGCCGAAAAGCGTATAATAAACTGTATATTAAATTTCCTCACTTGCTATATTTCCTGTTTTTATTTATAATTAAGAGATACGTAAGATTACAAAGAAGGAGATTTTCTATCAATATGTCTGCAAGTACAACCAAAACCAAGAATCAACCATCCCGTAAACCTGTATTGCTGGATTACTTAAAAGCCTTCACTAAGGATAAATTAATTTTTGCAGCGCGTCAGCTCTGCATCACCTACAGCAAGCTCAAAAAGGACGAGCTGGCAGAAAAAATCTGCACAGAAATGCAAAAGCCGGAAATTGCAGCAAAACGTTTTGCTATTATGCCGGACGAAAATATTCAGGCCTTCGAAGCAGCCTTGGAGAAAAAATGCTTCCATCCTACCTACAGCGAATATGCATTGCTGTTGCCCTTTATTTCTATGGGCTACATTGTTTCCTATCCCGATGACTGCTTCGAAGCAGTAAAGGAAGCACGCACCGTCTACAAAAAAATCAACACCGCAGATTTCCAAGCTCACCGCCAACAGCTGGCATGGCTTTTGGACTGCATCACCGCAATGTCCAGCCTGCACCTTATCCTGCCAGTAGAATTTTTCTGCGAAACGTATAATCAAAAAGCAGGCTTTGAGCTTACTCCGGAAACTCTGCCGCAGCTGCTGGCCGAGGTTCCGAGCAACTTTAACCCATGCGCAATTAAAGATGGCCGCATCCTGCTCAAGAAAAATGACAGCGATGATTTCTACACCAGACTGGAGCAAGGTAGAAAGCCCTTCGGCCTGTACCTGCCTACCGTAAAGGAAATCACCATGCTTTCCCACTACGGTTATATGCAATCTACTACCGCATATCAGGATCTGCATGACTTCTTCACTCAAGAGCTGAATGTTGCGGCACTGGATGCACATTACTGGTGCCAGTACATCTATGAATTTGAAAACTCCAACACCGACGGCAATACCTCTGAGCTGATTCAGAAGCTGCAGGCTAATATTCCCGCTTGGAACAATTACAGCCATCTCGGCAGACTTTCCGTACTGCTGCAGAACGCCCGCAACAGTGCAACCCGTATGTTCTGCCTCGGTGGCCACACTCCTAACGAAACTATCAAGCTGCTGCGTGACTCACAGCAGGCAGCTCAGCAAAATACCCGTGTAGGTGCCAAAGCGAAAAAGGTTTATCCTAACGATCCCTGTCCCTGCGGCAGCGGCAAAAAGTATAAAAAATGCTGCGGTAAAAAGCACTGAGCAGCAGGCTATGCTTTAGTGTAAGAAGGAATTGCAATGAAGAAATTTTTAGTCGTTGATTTTGAATTTACTACCTACGAGCGCCCTGTCGGCCGTCCGCGCGGCTTCTTTTCCGAGATTATCGAAATCGGCGCAGTGAAGCTGGACGGCGAACCGCTCACCGACTGCGGACGCATCCAGAGCTTTGTCAAACCGCATTTTTATCCTAAGCAAGCCAAGGATTCTATGGATTTTTGCATGATTACCGCTAAGGATATGCAGCAGGCCATTGAATATCCTGCCATGGTGCAGGAGCTGGCAGCGCTGTATGAAAGCGGCGAAACCTACTTTGTAGCTTGGGGAACCGAGGATTACAAGGTACTGCAGACAGGCTGTGAGCGTCATAAAATCGAAAACCCCGTAAAATACGAGGACTATCTTGATTTGGCGCTGGCCTACCGCCTGTGGAAGGGTGATGATTACACCACCGGTCTGAAAAAGGCCACCGAAGAGCAGGAGGTCAACACCGCCGGCCTGTGGCACACCGCCTTTGACGATGCCAACAACACCGGCAAGCTGCTGATTGAAATGTTCAACCGCGGCTGGAAGCTGGAGGATTTCTTTGCTGCCCGCGAGGTTTACGAAGCGGAGCGCGCTGCCCGTCAGGCAGAACGTGCCAAGCACCATAACGGTTACAGAAGATGGTAAAATTTTAAAGCGCATAAAAAAAGCTATCACTGGGCTTTGCCCGCTGATAGCTTTTTTGCTTTTTATGCTGTTTATCTTTTAGTAACGGCTGAAAATCTCCTGCACCTCGCTACGCTCCTGCGTCCGCAAAAGTGCCAACTGCAGCAAAAGGCGTGCCTTTTGCGGATTAAGGTTATCCGCATACAAAAAGCCTTGCTCCTGCCAACGCTCCAGGCCTGCGGCAACAATACCGCTGCCTGTGCGGCTGGAACGCACTACTACAACGCCACGGCCAACAGCCTCCGCCAGCGCCACTTCCACAGCCTCATGAATGCTGCCCATACCGCTGCCGGCGTAGATAAGGCCATGCGCGCCTGCTGCCAGTGCCGCATCCACAAATACGCGGTCCTCACCGATATGCGTGTAGATGATATCCACGCGCGGCAAAGCAGTAACACCGGTTACGTCAAATTCGCTCTGCAGTGTGTGCGGACGCACGCTGCGATAATAGTAATGTACCTCACCGCCAACGATAAATCCTAAAGGACCACCGTTCGTTGCCTTGAAGGTTGCCACATTCGCCGTGTTTGTCTTGGTCAAGTCACGCCCGCTGTAGATTTCATCGTTCATCATCACCAGCACGCCCTGTCCGGCGCTTGCAACATCTACAGCAACCTTAACAGCGTTGATGATATTCAAAGGTCCGTCGGCACTCACTGCGGTGGCAGGACGCATTGCGCCCACGAGTACCACCGGCTTATCGCTCTTCACCGTCAGGTTCAGGAAGAAGGCCGTTTCTTCCATAGTATCGGTACCATGGGTAATAACAACGCCGTCGACATCATCCTGCGCCAACAGCTCATTGCAGCGCTGCGCCAAGCGCAGCAGCAACGCATCGGTAATACTGCTGCTGTCGATGTTGCACAGCTGCTCGCCGCTGATATGCGCCAGCTCGCCCAGTTCAGGCACACCTGCCAGCAAATCGGCAACGCTGTAGGCACCAGCAGTATAGCCTGTCATCTGGATACCGGAGGCAGCCTTGCCGGCAATAGTACCGCCGGTTGCCAAAATTACAATATTTTTCAACTCAGTTTTTCCCATCAGCCTGACCTCCCTCAGTCCTTCTGCAAGCTCCGCAGCTAAGTATTATTTTACCATGCCCTTTTCCTGCAGATAATCGGATACCATGTCTGCCGCTTCGGCAGTAATCTTAATACATTTAGTTCTGTATTCCGGTGTGCCGAAGCTCAGACGGTTCAGTGCTCTGCAGCAGGAAGTGCCGAAATGCTTGGTAAAGCGCTCATGAAACTCATGCGTATATTTATAGACCTCTGTCTGATGCTTTTCAGACGGGTCCAATCTGCCAACGATAGAGCTGATAACCAGGCAGGAGCCGCTCAGCGCACCGCACACGCAGCCGCTGCGGCCGATACCGCCACCCATGCCGGACACCATGCGGATTGCTACATCCGGCAGGCCCAACTCTAAGCCATCGTTACACGCCTTAACTACGGATTCCACGCAGTTATTGCCATCGTTATGATATTGTTCTGCTAAATCATAAATTTTCTTCATATCTTATCCCTCCAAAAATAACCTAATCCTGTTTATTTTAGCAAGCATATAGCAAAATAGCAAGAAAAATGCTGTGAACAAAAAGCCACAGCATTGTATATCAAAGTCCGAACATAGTCTTTACCAGCTTCGTTCCGCTATCTGTTTTAAAAATCCGCTCCACAGCTTTGGCAATATTCTCCTTCTGCGTACCATCCTCATAAAAGTTTACTATAAAATCAGCTTCCACAAGCAGCTGATAATCAAGACCGTCAATGATATTATACGTATGGTGATGACCGACAAGATAGCAGATGCGTTCAATTTTTTCAGGGGCATACCCAACCTTTTGCAAAAGCTCGCGTGCTACCGACGGTCCTTCCTGCTCCTGAATTTTACCAGTGCAATGACCGGCGCCGTACTTGGCTTCACCCGGCTTAATACCGCAGTCATGCACAAGACCTGCCGCCTCCACAAGCTCTGTCAGCTCTGCATCTGCACCCTCGCTCTCAGCCAACTGCTTTGCCAGGCTGGCAACCTTAATAAAATGCTGACAGCGGCGTGCATCTCCTGCAAAAAATGCTATCATCTCATTATATAAAGCAACGTTTTTATTCATAGCATTCACTCCAATCCGACTAAAATACGATTCAATCTTATTTTGGCCCAAACAATGCTGTTTTGCAAGTTTTTTCGCCATAATAAGATTATAAAAGCATTCTTCCCAAACACACAGAAAAGCGCTCTTAGCCTGCATTACGCAAGACATCGAGCGCCTTCCTGTTTTATTAGGGAGTTTGATTAGGGAGAAGCAAATTATTTTTCCTCAATAGGATAATCCTGCAGAGCATCATAGCCTGTTTCACCGGTACGAATCTTAACAACATCCTCAACATCATAGATGAAGATTTTGCCATCGCCGTATTTGCCGGTATACAGAACCTGCTTAGCAACATTGACTACTGCTGCAACAGGAATTGCGGAAACAATCATTTCAACCTTTACCTTCGGCAGCAGGTGTGCGGCAACCTCAGCACCACGATACATTTCCGTGGAACCCTTCTGGATGCCGTAGCCCAGAACCTTGGTAACAGTCATGCCGGTAATACCCAGCTTATCCAAAGCATTTTTCAATGCTTCGAAACGATTTTGCGAGGTGATAATAACAACCTTGCTCATCTTTACTGCGCCTGCAGGCTTAGCTGCAGTTTCCTTGACCGGAGTAACATAAGTAGTAGTAACAGAGGTCTGTGCCTCCAACGGAGTTTGCATAAAGTCGGCATAGCTGCTGAGCAGGCCATGCTCTTCCATATCCAGGCCTTTGATTTCTTCGGATTCCTTAACACGCAGGCCAAAGAGCTTATCAAGAACTTTAAAGATAATCGTCATCGTAACTGCAACATAGATTGCTACAACTACAACGCCGAGGATTTGTTTTACCAGAAAATCAGTACCGCCGCCATAGAAGAGGCCGCCGTCAAGAGCGAAGAGACCGGTTGCGATAGTACCGAAGGCACCGCAGACACCGTGAACAGAAATTGCACCGACAGGATCATCAATCTTCAGCTTTTGGTCGAAGAATTCAACAGCAGCAACTACCAGCACACCGGCAATCAGGCCGATGATTAAAGCGCCGGCCGGGCTTACCATGTCGCAGCCTGCAGTAATTGCTACTAGACCTGCAAGCACGCCGTTCAGTGTCATGGAAACATCAGGCTTGCCGTAGCGAATCCAGGTGTAAATCATAGTTGCGGTAGCAGCAGCTGCTGCAGCCATGTTAGTAGTAATAAAGATGGCACCCATGGAAATCAGGGCATCATCACCGGTAGCGCAGACGGTAGAAGCACCGTTGAAGCCGAACCAGCCAAACCAGAGAAGGAAAACACCCAAGGCACCAAGCGGAATGCTGTGACCAGGAATAGCGTTTACCGTACCGTCGGCATTGTATTTACCGATACGTGCGCCGATCATCTTGGCACCGACGAGAGAAGCAACGCCGCCTACCATATGAACGGCAGTAGAACCGGCGAAATCGTGGAAGCCCATCTGTGCGAGCCAGCCGCCGCCCCAAATCCAGTGACCGCTAATCGGGTAGATAATAGCGCTGATTAATACGCTGTAAATGCAATAAACCAGAAAGTTGGTACGTTCTGCCATCGCACCGGAAACAATGGTTGCTGCGGTTGCACAGAACATAGTCTGGAAGATAAAGTAAGCAGTACTTGGATAGCTGGCACCGTAATCACCCTTAACGAAGAAGTCCGGTGCGCCGATAAAGCCGCCGATATCGGTACCAAACATCAGGCCAAAGCCCAGAACCCAGAAAACGATGGAGCCGAGGCACATATCCATGACATTTTTCATGACGATGTTGCCGGCATTTTTGGCTCTGGTAAAGCCTGTTTCAACCATTGCGAAGCCCGGCTGCATAGAGAATACCAGGAAGGCACCTATCAGCACCCATATAGTATCGGCAGATACATATTTGTCCATTTGTAAACACCCCTCAAATTATAATATTTTTTAACGTGTCATTGAGCAGCGCTCACATGGCATTAGCTAAAGAAAGAGGGGCGTACCCGATTTTTCGGATACACCCCATTGTGTATGAGTTTTTATTGTTTTATATATTATTTTATCTTAACACCCCTTACTCGAGGCTGTCGAGAAGGTAGTAGATGCTAAAGCAAATCGACGATGGCGTACTTTTAGTACGTGTAGGAGATTTGCTGACGCAGATGCTGCTTTATCGTTTGGCTTATTCGTTTACACCAAACAACAACTCACCATAAGTCGGATAGTCGAGATACTTACCACCGGTCAAAGCTTCGGCAGCATCAACAGCACTTCTCAGCTTGCCCATTTCTTCAAGAACAGTATCGTGATAGTACAGAGCCTGTTTCTCGCTATCGCCGATTTCTGCTGCTTCCTTCAAGCCATCTTCCAGCTTCAGGGAGGATGCATACATTTCTCCGCCCAGCTTGCTCAGCTTATCGGCAAGTGCGCCTTCAAAGCCTGCGCTGACACCGGCAGCCTTTTTATCCAGTACTGCTTTAGTCAGATCTCCGGTATATGCGGTAACTGCCGGGAGGATATCCTTATGGAACATATCCAGCATGGTTGCTGCTTCGATAGAAATCGTGGTGCTGTAGTTCTCCAGCAGGATTTCTACACGGGATTCAACTTCGGCTTTAGTGAAGATGTTATGTTTTTCGAACAGCTCGATGTTCTTGGCATGTCCCAGATACGGCAGAGCCTCCGGAGTAGATTTGAGGTTCAGCAGGCCACGTTTAGCTGCTTCCTCAACCCATGCATCAGTATAACCGTTACCGTTGAAGACAATGCGTTTATGAGCCTTGTAGGTTTCTTTAACCAAATCATATACTGCTGCTTCCAGATCAGGAGCATCTGCCAGTTTATCGGCAAATTCATCCAGCTCTTCGGCAACGATGGTGTTCAGTACGATGTTGGGGCCAGCGATGGAGAACATGCTGCCCAGCATACGGAATTCAAATTTATTGCCGGTGAAGGCGAACGGAGAGGTTCTGTTTCTGTCGGTGTTATCCTTAACCAAAGCAGGAATGGTATCGTCGCTTACTTTAATGTAGCTTTCCGGATTGCCGTTGTAAACCTTGTCAGCTGCAATAGCTTCGAGAACTGCAGTCAGTTCAGTGCCAAGGAACATGGATACGATAGCCGGAGGAGCTTCATTTGCGCCCAGACGATGGTCATTGCCAGCGCTGGCAACAGATACACGCAGCAGATCCTGATATTCATCAACAGCCTTGATAATTGCTGCCAGAAAGGTCAGGAAGCGCAGGTTTTTGTACGGCTCCTTGCCGGGATCCAGCAGGTTCAGACCTTCTTCCGTAGATAAGGACCAGTTGTTATGCTTACCGCTGCCGTTTACACCATCAAAAGGTTTTTCATGCAACAGGCAAACAAGACCATGACGCAGAGCAACACGTTTCATGAACTCCATCATCAGCTGGTTATGGTCAGATGCTACGTTGGTAGTTGTGAAGATAGGTGCCAGCTCGTGCTGTGCCGGAGCAACTTCGTTATGCTCGGTTTTAGCAAGTACGCCCAGCTTCCACAGCTCATCGTCCAAATCCTTCATGAAGGAAAGAACTCTTTGTTTGATAATGCCGAAGTAGTGGTCGTCCAGCTCCTGGCCACGCGGAGATTTCGCACCGAAAAGGGTACGGCCGGTGTAAACCAGGTCTTTACGTTTTTCCCACATTTTTTTATCTACGAGGAAATATTCCTGTTCCGGACCAACAGTACTGTTGACGCGGATAGTATCAATGCCGAACAGCTTCAGCAGGCCATTGCCGATACCCTGCAGGGTGAAGAAGTTCTTCAACCCGAAGAAATTCTCTTTAGTCCGGATGGCGGCGTTGGAGCTATTGTTTCGCTTCAATCGCCCTTTGATTCGGATCGTACAGTGGTGGCCTTATTGAGTGAGGGACAGGCGGGTAGCTATTTACTCAATGAACAATTAAAGAGTCCATCGTCCATGGCAACGGTGAGCGGATCGGTTGTCATCATCAACGAGCAATCCATGTCCGATTTTAAAGTGGGAGACTCTTACACCATTGGTGACTTACCTTGGTATCACAAGATTTGGCAAACCATGAGTAATTATCCGTTGCTTCTGGTTTTATGTGCTTTGGTTTGTGCCGTCTTAGTAGGCACGGGCATTTTCTACTTTATGCGCCTGTGGGTGAGGGGACGTGCAAGATGAGAAAACTGATTTTAGCGTTGACTTTAGCGATGACAATGAGTTCATCGGTTTTAGCCGCTTGGCCGATGTGGGATCAATTTAAGGCCGTTGGCATGGAAGGAGCTCGAGTGGTTGATTACAGCGATGCTCGGGCGGTTACGACATCCGAAGGCCAATCCTATGCCATGTTCTTTGCATTGGTGGACAACGATCGAGAAACCTTTGAGGAGATGTTGAAGTGGACAGAAAATAATTTGTCCGCCGGCGACATCACTAAAAATTTCGCAGCATGGCTTTGGGGCAAAGACGGTTCTCAATGGACGATTTTGGACACCAACAATGCGGTTGACTCAGATATGTGGATCGCCTACTGCTTATTGGAAGCCGGCCGCCTTTGGGATCGTCCGGACTACACAGAAAAAGCTCGGGCGATGTTGGAATTGTTAAAGACTCAGGTTCGTGATATCGATAATTTGGGTAAGGTTCTTTTACCCGGCCGTATTGGTTTTGAACACGACGGTCAGGTTAAGTTGAATCCAAGCTACTACCCGCTTTTCCTTTTAAAACGTTTCGCCCTGGAGGATCAATATTGGCAGGATGTTTTCGAAGGTTCTGCGCGTGTGTTGATCCGCAGTGCGCCAGCGGGCATTTCCCCGGATTGGGCAACTTTCTCCAGTCGTGGAGAACTTGTCCCCGTGGATTCTGTGGATAACACGATTGGTAGTTACAATTCCATTCGCGTTTATTTATGGGCGGGCATGATGTCGCCGAAGGATCCTGTCTACAGGGAATTGAAAGCTCATTTTGAGCCCATGATTAAAATTACGCGCGAACTCAATATGCCGCCGGAAAAAATTGATGTGAATACGCTTCAGATCAACCAGCCCGGATGGGACGGTTTTGGCGCTTGCCTTTTGGAATTGCTTGGTCAGGATAAATCGGCTGACTTGATTCGTACGGTATTGTCGAGCGCTCCTATCGAAAAGGAAAATTACTACAGAAATGTATTAACTCTTTTCGGTTTAGGTTTTGATCAAGGTTATTTTGCATTTGATGAGGATGGTCGGGTCTATTTCCCTAACCAACGCAAACAATAAAAACGGATAAACCATGGATAATGTTAACCAGGGCTCGGTCGGGAAATTCTTTTTTAAAGGACTCGGCCTATGGAACGTGTACTTCATACTGAAGTTTGCGCTCGCCCATTACGAATACCTGACACTCAACCTTTTATATAACGGCTTGCTTTTATTGTTCATCTTGTTGCCGTTTAGAAATCGGGTGTTGAGTCTGCTTCAAACCGGTGTCGCTATCGTGGCAGCCTTTGCTTTGGTTTATTCGGAAAGCTGGCTTCCCGGACCAGACAGCATCATCAGTAATGCACAAAACATTGCCGGCTTCTCGGCCGCTTATATTGCTCAGTTGGCCGTTGATTTTGTCAACATCAAGATGTTGGCCTGGGGTGTTGCCGTTGTCTTGCTTTACTGTTTGGTTAAAGATTGGGTAAGAATTTCAGTTTTCACCCTGGTTTATTTTTTGTGTTTGGTTTTTCAACCCTACTATGTGGCTTGGAGGACCCAGCCTGTTGCACCGGCGGCTGTTCAGGTTGCCGATAATAGTCAGGCCGCTGCACCTCAACAGGTCACTCCTGCGGATCCATCCGCCATTACTTCGGAGACGATTGATCGCTGGTACACCGCCTTTTTGGACTATGAAAAAGATCGTCGGGCGGAGTTTCCCCAAGGGCTTTCAGCTAACGACACGCCGTTTGAAATTATTCTCATGAATATCTGCTCGCTTTCTAATGATGATTTGATTGCGTCAGATTTGATGAATCATCCGGTTTTGTCGGAATTCAACATCCGATTTGACCACTTTAATTCGGCAACATCGTACTCAGGTCCAGCTACATTGCGGTTGCTTAACGCCGTTTGCGGACAAGTCAATCATGACGCCCTTTATGATGGCCGCCGTCCAGAGTGCGAAATCATGAATCGTCTCGATCAATTGGGATACCGTCAGCACTTGTACCTGGACCACAAGGGACAATATGACAACTACCTGCAAACGCTTCGAGATAAGGCCGGTTTAATGGCTCCGCTTGAAAGTACGGCAAAATATCCCGTTCGCTACATGGCTTTTGACGATGAAGAAATTGCAGATGATTTAGCGGTGTTGCGTGATTGGCAACGCAAGACAGCTAAAGATAAAACGTCCGAAAGACACGTCACGCTTTTTAACTTTATCGCTTTGCATGACGGCAACCGTTTGCCCCGTCACAGCCGTTGGGAAGAATTTAAGCCCCGTGCGATTCGCTTCCTCGATGATCTGCAAACCTTTATGCATGAGCTGGAACGCTCTGGGCGTAAAGTGATGCTGATCGTTGTTCCTGAGCACGGTGCCGCTGTACGTGGTGATCGAATTCAAGCTCCGCGTTTGCGTGATATTCCAAGCATGCGAATCACAGAAGTGCCGCTTATGGTAAAGTTTTTTGGCATCAAGGATCTGCCGGCTGAACCTATTCATGTAACGGGACATACGAGTTACATGGCAATGAGTACTTTGATTGGCCGCGCTTTGGCATTGAACTATTTTGGTGCCGATGGTGGCAGCGTACCTCTGGAAGAATTGGTGCGGAATCTGCCGGAAACCAACCCGGTTTCGGAAAATGGTCAGTCCGTGGTTTTGACGTATCGTGATAATGATTACATTCGTCAAAAAGGTGGCGAATGGCGTCCATATCCGAAGGAACGATAATGAAACCATTAGACGCTCCTCGCTATAAGTTCTGCCCGATGTGCGGTCATCCTCTTGTGACTAAGCGTCCTTTAGATGATGTTCGAGTACGAGAGGTATGCGAGGCGTGCGGTTTTGTTCATTATGTAAACCCGACACCGGTGGTTGGAACACTGCCGGTTTTCGGTGGTCGTGTTTTACTGTGTCGGCGTGCCATTGAACCTCGTAAAGGAAAATGGACACTGCCGGCCGGCTTTATGGAAGCCCACGAGACACTGCAGCAAGGAGCCTTGAGAGAGACTTGGGAAGAGACGGGGGCGCATGCACGTGCCGGTATGCTTTTAACTGTGATTGATGTTCCCTACGCAAGTCAAGTGCACTTTTTCTTTTTGTCCGAACTAGATGCTCTTCCATTGGCTCCCGGGCCGGAAACCATGGAACAGCGTCTATTTTCAGAAAGTGAAATTCCTTGGGACGATATCAGTTTTACAACCGTCAAAACCACTCTTGAACATTATTTCAATGACAGGCGAAAAGGAGAGTTTCGCCTTCACATGTATCGATTGGACGAGTAGTCCTATAACGATCTTTTTCTGCTATCCATTCGCTATATCTGAAAAGCGATTTGCGCCTTAATCGGGTACAATAACCAATTCGATGATCAAGCCGAATTTCGGCTCTCCGAACTGATTTTTCGATAATAAGAGACTCAATATGCTTTACTCCATTGCTCGTAAGATTCTGTTTTCCATGGATCCTGAAACGGCTCACTCCGTGATTATGTCTAATTTGGACTGGGCGGTGAATTTGGGATTGACGAAACTGGTAACCCGTGATCCGGTGGAAGATCCGATTGAAGTGATGGGGTTACGTTTTCCCAATGTGGTCGGTTTAGCGGCCGGTATGGACAAAAATGGTGAGCGAGTGAGCGCCTTCGGTGGTCTGGGATTTGGTCACGTTGAAGTGGGCACGATTACACCGAAAGCTCAGCCCGGCAACCCGAAACCGCGTCTTTTCCGTGTGATTCCCGCTGAAGGGGTCATTAATCGTATGGGATTTAATAACCACGGTGTTGATGAAGTTTTGGAACATTTGCGCAGCGCTGCTGCTTTCAGAAGCCGTGGCGGTATTCTTGGGATTAATATCGGTAAAAATGCAGTCACACCGATTGAACGAGCTGTGGATGACTATTTGATTTGTTTGCGCAAGGTCTACAACCATGCCGATTACATCGCGATCAATATTTCCTCGCCCAATACGAAAAATCTGCGCAGTCTCCAAGCCGATGATGAACTCAATAAGTTGCTGACGGCGATCACAACTGAGCGCAAGCGCTTAGTCGATGAAAACGAAGGCAAGTATGTTCCTATCGCACTCAAGATTGCGCCGGATTTGGAAAACGATGACATTTTGAGAATTTCTGATCAATTGGTCAGCTTCGGTATTGATGCCATCATTGCTACCAACACAACAATTTCTCGTGATGCTATTCCCGGCATGCCCAACTGCAATGAAACGGGAGGTCTTTCCGGCAAGCCCTTGCGCGCTCGTTCTACCGAGGTTGTTCACCTTTTGTATCAACACTTGCAGGAAACGATGCCGATTATTGCCAGCGGCGGCGTGATGACGGGAGAAGATGCTGTCGAGAAGATGCAGGCTGGTGCTAAGTTGGTGCAATTGTTTACGGGCTTCATCTATAACGGTCCGGTGTTGGTCCCTGACTGTGTGGACGCTGTGGCTAAGTGGCGTAAAACGCAAACAGGTCCGGTTGCCTCCCTTCGCCCCTAATTGATCACTCTTACTTTAACGCACAAAAGGAAGTTGCTTCGGTGGCTTCCTTTTTTGTTTGCAATTCTCAACAATTTGCCCATCCTGTCACAGAGAAGTTGTACTACACTGAACTTATCTGATGGTAGCTGACGGAGGAAGCGTCATGTTGCGAAAAATTGTGATAGGTGTTGTTGGTGTCGGCGTTGTTGTTACCGGTGCGATGTGGGCGGCTGCAACGTATTTTCTAGATAATGCAACTATTGCAGAGCAATTGAAAAAAGAGACGGCTCAACGGTTTAACCGCACACTCGTTTTTCAGGGAGAGCTGCAAACAAAGTTTTTCCCAAAAATTCAGATTGTTTTACCACCGACAACCCTGTCTTTTGAGGGCATTACGCCGCACCAAGGGCGCATCGTTTTCCCCGGCGGCGTCCGACTTTTCCGGCGATATCCCGCGAAGTGTCAAGTCAATGTATCTCGGTTTTTGAAGAAAATTCACGAACGGCCCACACAAGAGGCGGACTCTCAGACTGTGACTATTAATGAGTCAGAAAAGAATAATGCTAATCAAGACTCGTCATTTATCAAAAATCTCGAAGTAGCCAGTTTAGAAATCAGAAATGCGGCTCTGACGGCCTATGGATTGCAAAGTCAAAAGGTATACGCCGTTGATTCATTAAACCTCTCAACAGGTAAGCTTGGACTCAGCGGAACAACACCGGTTAAATTCAGTACCCGTTTTGCAGAGAAAACACAGGGATTAAGTGGTCAGGTTGCTTTTAATTCAACGGTGGCATACGACATAAAAACGATGTCAGTGAGTATGGAAAAGCCGTCCATTACTGTGTCGGCCAATCAAAAGGAACAATCAATATCGGCGGAAGTTAAAGCGAATCTTCTGAAATATGCTTCTAAAGATGTGCTTGCCCAAGGAGCCAATATCACCGCTAAAGTAAATGATGTCAGCGTGATGGGAATATTTAATTAGAGGGATTAAATGTAAACGTTTCCCAGGCAGACACAGTTAAAGCGAACATCAACGGTGATTTTGCCGGTGAAATTGAAGCCTTTAGTTTGCAGAGTAAAAAGCTGGGAGGAAATGTTCAGGCCAATCTTGGGCATGCGGTTCTACAGGTTCCCTTTAATGGTCAAGTTTCAATGACTCCTGGAGAGAAAGTTGATTTGAAGCTAAAAGGGAAACTTGATAACTCTCCTTGGGAAAGCGAAGTTGAATTAGTCGGATTCAATGTCCCGACAATCAACGGGTATTTCACACTGGATTCTTTTGTAGCAGACAAGTGGCTTAAGGTTTCTGGACAAGAGACGAAAAAAGTCTCCAGTAGTACGGTCTCGGTTATTTCGCAAGCTTATGCTGCATCAACATCGAACCTGGACGTACTGAATCGAGCAAACGGGCGCTTTGGTATTCACGTCAATACGTTGAAGTATCAAGGGTTGACCGTGTCTAACTTTGATACGACCCTGAGTTTGTCAAAAGGGGTGTTGAGCTTTAATAA
>ENA-UEYI01001921-UEYI01001921.1-human-gut-metagenome-genome-assembly--contig:-NODE-1921-length-15820-cov-4.614686_pt1 | contig 15820 bp, 16 predicted proteins | sample MGYA00242900_ERZ507916 | MGnify/ENA primary metagenome ERZ507916 (study PRJEB26167, sample SAMN06115521) | human gut metagenome | host: Homo sapiens | place: China:Chongqing | collected 2015-09-02...
GAAGACCGACCCGCAGCTGATGGGCGCTCTGGGCGCTGCCGAGTACGCTCGCCAGAAGGGTCTCGCCAAGAAGTAAGCCACCCCGGCCGGAAAGGAGCAAACTATGAATCCTGTGGTTGCAAAAGTCCTGAAAAAGACGCTCACCACTTCCGCCACCGTCGTCGGTGCGCTGTTTGTGGTGTACTTCTGGAACCTGGACCAGAAGCTGATGGGCTGGCTCTATAAGCAGGTCAACACCATGTTCGACCGCAAGCCCACCGACATCAAGTTCTGAGCGAATACAAACAGGAACCGCCGCTTCCGTATTGGAAGCGGCGGTTTTTGCTGCCTTCAAAGGTATCTGCCCGTGATGCTGTCGGGATCTTGCCGGATCTCCTCCGGTGTTCCGGCGGCGACGATCCGCCCGCCGGCGTCGCCCCCGCCGGGGCCCATGTCGATGACATAGTCAGCACTGCGGATCACATCAAGATCGTGCTCAATGACGATGACCGTCGCGCCATGGTCCAGCAGCGCCTGAAACACGCCCAGCAGCACCCGCACATCCAGCGGGTGCAGGCCGATGCTCGGCTCGTCGAAAACGAACACGGAATCCGTCTGGATGCGTCCGATCTCGCTGGCCAGCTTCAGCCGCTGCGCCTCGCCGCCGGAGAGGCTCGGCGTTTCCTCGCCGAGCGTGAGGTAACCGAGGCCGAGCTGCTGCAGCACCTGCAGCTTCTGGCTGACCGTTTTTCTGTCCGCACAGAACGGGAGCGCGGTGTTGACGTCCATGTCCATCAGCTCCGGCAGAGAGGCGGATTGCCCTGCCCTGTTCGTCAGCCTGATATCATACGCCGCGCGCGCGTAGCGCGAGCCGCGGCAGTCCGGGCAAGGGATATTCACATCCGGCAGAAACTGCACATCCAGACTCACCACGCCCGTTCCATCGCAGCCGGGACAACGCAGCGAGCCCGTGTTGTAGGAAAAATCGCCGGCCTTGCAGCCGCGCGCCTTTGCATCCGGCGATCTAGCATAGAGCTTGCGCAGCTCATCATGCACGCCGGCATAGGTGGCCACGGTGGAGCGGACGTTGATGCCGATGGGCGTCGCATCGATGAGCTTGACGTGCGCGATGCCCTCGGCGCTGACCGACCGAATGTGCGGCGGCAGCGCATGGCCGCTGATGCCGGCCTCCAGCGCGGGGATCAGGCTCTCGAGCACCATGGTCGTCTTGCCGGAGCCGGACACACCGGTCACGACCGTCAGCCGCCCCTTGGGGATCGTGACCTCCAGCGGTTGGACCGTATGGATCTGCGTCGTGGCCAGATGAATAACTCCCTGCGCAAACATGTCGGCTTTCCCGGCGCGCGGGCGCAAAGGCGCCTCCGGCGCTCCGGACAGGAACGGGCCGATCTGCGAGGCGGGATCTGCCGCGACTGCGGACACCGTGCCCTGTGCAATGACGCGGCCGCCCTTTGCGCCGGCCTCCGGCCCCATCTCAATGATCCAGTCGGATTCCTTCAGGATCTGCGTGTCGTGATCGACGAGAATGACGGAATTGCCGTCCGCCACGAGGTCGTGCATCACTCCGGTGAGGCCCACAATGTTGGCCGGGTGCAGACCGATGCTCGGCTCATCGAGCACATAGAGCACGCCAGTCGTGCGGTTGCGCACGGCGCGGGCCAGCTGCATCCGCTGCCGCTCGCCGGTCGAGAGCGTCGCCGCGGAGCGGTCGAGCGTCAGGTAGCCGAGCCCCAGGTCGAGCAGCCGCCGCGCCGTGCCCGTAAAAGCCTCGCAGATGCTCCCCGCCATGGGGCGCATCTCCTCCGGCAGGCTGTCCGGCACACCCTGCACCCAGTCATACAGCTCCGAGAGCGTCATCGTGCACGCTTTGTCCAGTGAAATGCCCCGCAGCTTCGGCGCGCGGGCCGCAGCGGACAGGCGCGTGCCATGACAGTCCGGGCACACGTCCTCTTTCAGAAACTTCTCGACGCGCTTCATGCCCTTCTCGTCCTTGACCTTGGCAAGGGCATTTTCCACGGTATAGACGGCGTTAAAGTAGGTAAAGTCCAGCTCTCCCGCCTGATTGGAATTTTTGGCGTGGTAGAAAATGTGCTTCTTCTCCGCCGGGCCATGGTAGACGATGTCCTTTTCCCGCTCTGTCAGGTCGCGAAACGGCACGTCCGTGCGCACGCCCATCTCCCGGCAAACGTCCGTCATCAGCGACCACATGAGACTGTTCCACGGCGCCACCGCCCCCTCGTCGATCGTGAGCGAATCATCCGGCACCAGCGACGCCATGTCCACCGTGCGCACACTGCCCGTGCCGCCGCATCTTGGGCACGCGCCCTGCGAGTTGAAGGCCAGCTCCTCGGCGCTCGGTGCGTAAAAATGCACGCCGCACTCCGGGCAGGTCAGCTCCTTCCCCGCGGCGACCAGCAGCGTCGGCGGCAGGTAGTGCCCGTTGGGGCAGCGGTGGCTGGCGAGGCGGGAGTACATGAGCCGCAGGCTGTTCAAGAGCTCCGTCCCCGTGCCGAACGTGCTGCGGATGCCGGGCACGCCGGGGCGCTGGTGCAGCGCCAGCGCCGCAGGAACGTACAGCACGTCATCGACTGCCGCGCGGGCGGCCTGCGTCATCCGGCGGCGCGTGTAGGTCGACAGCGCCTCCAGATAGCGGCGCGAGCCCTCGGCGTACAGCACACCCAGCGCCAGCGACGACTTGCCGGAACCGGACACGCCCGCGATGCCGACGATCTGATTCAGCGGAATGTCCACGTCAATATTTTTCAGGTTGTGGACCTTTGCTCCACGTACAAGCATATGATCGACCATGGGTCATGCATCCTCCATTTGGAACTCGCTCAGCGGCCGGACGGGTATGCCTTTATCCCGTGCGATCTGCTGTACCTTGCTGCCCGGCAGGCAGTAGATAAGCGCGATATTGGTAGGGTCGATTATTTTGAGAACCGCATCCATTCCAAGAAAAACCAGAACAGGGCTGTCCGATATTGTCCTATCGAACTCTGGGTAGCGCGGCTCAATATAGAAACGACTTTGCTTGACATCTCCGACCTCTTGCACACCGGCCGGAAAAATAAAACGTGTGATCGCCGTCTTCTCAAAAGCGTCGTTATCGACCCGAAGCAGCGATTCGGGAAAGGAAACCGTCGGCAGTTTTTTGCAGGCATGGAAAGCACTCCCCTGGATCGTCTGCACCTGCTGACCAAATGTCACGTCACTCAGGTTTGCGCAGCCGCCGCAGCAACCCTCCGGGATCGTTTTCAGACGATCCGGAAAATGCAGCGCCGTGAGTCCGCTGCCCGCAAAGCAGTGGCTCCCCAAATATTCCAAGCCATCCGGCAGGTCGATATGCTGCAGGCGCTTGCAGCCAGAAAACGCCTCTCTGAGAATGGCCTTGATCGACTCCGGCAGGATCACCTCCGAGACGGTCGTGTTCTTGAACACTTTCTCGCCGATGCTGACGACCGGCAGCCCGCCGATCTTCGCCGGAATGACAACACGCTCCGCATCAAACCCGGTATAGGCCGTGATCCGGAGCCCCTTGCCGACCAGCTTCTGCAGCGCACGCTCCGGTTTCGGATGTTCCGCACCATACAAAGAAAGTCCATTGGTCGCAGTCCCCGGCTCCGGCACGTAGTGAAAGCAGCTCGGATCGGCCGGTGCATCCAGCGCCGCCCGGAGCTGAGCCGAGACCGTCTGCTGTGCCGGGCTTTGTTCCGGTGTTTTTTCCCGCGTTTCCGCGGCGGCTGCCAGACTCTGTTCCGACGCTTTCTCCGGTGTCTGCACGGCAGGTGCCGGACTGCTTTGCGCAGTCACCTTTTCCTGCGCCTGCGCATCCGGCACTTGCGCAGCCCGCTCTTTTTTCAGCGCATCCTCCAGCGCCTGCACTCTGGCTTCCAAAGCCTGAATGCGCCGCTCATAATCAAAAATCACCGCTGCTCCTCCCTTCAAAATGCCGAATCTTTCGGAAAATAAAAAAATCCGAACCTCTGTCCCTTCGGACAAAGGTTCGGATTTTTGATTTGGTGGAGACGGAGGGATTCGAACCCTTGACCTCTCGGATGCGAACCGAACGCTCTCCCAGCTGAGCTACGCCCCCACAAGGCTTGTTTATTATAGCACATTTTTCGCATTTGTAAAGCCCATTTTTTCCGTTCCCGCGATTTTTTTATGCAAAAAGTCCCGCGCAAGAAAATTGCATCCCCCACTTGCGCAATCGCCGCTTTTGTAGTAGAATACGTTTACGTGGCCATTGACAAGGCTGCACTAGTCGGGGAGCCAGCGGTGTCCTGTACCTGCAATCCGCTATAGCAGGGATGAATTCCCGCCCCCGGATAGGCCGATGTGTCGTCTGCCCGCAGTAAGCGGCGTTGAAGGTTCGGTCCCGCGCAACGGAGCCCTGTGAACCATGTCAGGCGGGGAACCGAGCAGCATTAAGCAGGTCACTCCGTGTGCCGTGGGGGCGCCGGGCCCGAGCTGGCTGCTGTGGTAACGGGCATGTCGTCTATTCAAAGGTGGGTGTGCAGTCTTGTCAATGGTCACGTTTTTTCATGTTTTCCGCTGCCGGAGGTGAAGCGCGCAATTATGTATCAGGCTCTCTACCGCAAATACCGGCCGAAGACGTTTGACGACGTCGTCGGTCAGGAGCATATTACCGAGACGCTGAAAAAGCAGGTCGAGACCGGACGGCTGTCCCACGCCTACCTGTTCATCGGCACGCGCGGCACCGGCAAGACCACCTGCGCCAAGATCCTGGCCAAGGCAGTCAACTGCGAGCATCCGGTCAACGGCAATCCGTGCAATCAATGCGCCGCCTGCCGCGGCATCGACGATGGGTCGATCCTTGACGTGGTCGAGATCGACGCGGCATCCAACAACCGCGTAGAAGACGTGCGTGCGCTGCGCGACGAGGCGGTGTTCTCCCCCGCCAACGTAAACAAGCGCGTCTATATCATCGACGAGGTGCACATGCTCAGCAACTCGGCGTTCAATGCCCTGCTGAAAATACTTGAGGAGCCACCGGCACACCTCATGTTCATCCTCGCAACGACGGAACTGCACAAGGTTCCGGCGACGATCCTCTCCCGCTGCCAGCGGCACAGCTTCAAGCGCATCCCGGTCGATACGATCGCCGCGCGCCTGAACTATGTAGCACAGCAGGAACGCCTGGACCTGCAGCCGGACGCGGCCGCATTGCTCGCCCGCATGGCGGACGGCGGTATGCGCGACGCGCTGACGCTGCTCGACCAGTGCTCCGGCAGCGATGTGATCACCACCGAAGCGGTCATCTCCGCCATGGGCCTTGCCGGCAACCTGCGCACGGCGCGGCTGCTGCAGAGCATTGCCGGCGGCGACACCGCAAAAACACTCGAACAATTCCGCAGCCTCTGGCAGGACGGGAAAGACCCCGCTGCCCTGCTCGATGAGCTGAGTATGCTCCAGCGCGACCTGCTCATGCAGGCCGTGGCGCCGCGCGGCGGCCGCGAGCTGCTCTCCGGTGGATATGACAGCGAAACACTACAGACGCTCTCCGGCGCCTTCACACCGGCGCAGCTGCTGGCAAACCTGCAGAGCATTCAGGACGCGCTCACCGCCATGGCGGCGCAGCCCAATCCGCGCATCGCGGCGGAGCTCTGTCTGATCCGGCTCTGTCGGCCGGAGCTGTGCGACGATGTGCCGACGCTGTGCGCACGTGTGGACAAGCTCGAACAGGCCGTGCACAGTGGGGACATTCCGGCTCCGACAGCAGCCGCTCCGGCAAAACCGGCCCCTGCCCCGCAGCTGGAGCCCGTGCCGAAATCGAGCCCGGCGCAGGCAGCACAGCCCAAACCGGAGCCAAAACCGGTATTTGATGACGCCCCCCCGTGGGAGCCGCCCGCACCGCCTGTCTCCGTGCCGAAGGCAAAACCGGAACCGAAACCGGAATTCGACGATGTTCCCCCGTGGGAGCCGCCCCCGGAACCGACGGCCCCGCCTGAGGAGCGGCCGCCTTGGGAAATGCCGCCGGCACCGAGACCGGAACCGCGTCCCACGCCCAAAGCAGAGCACACACCAGAGCCACCCGCGCCTCCCATTCCGGAACCGGAACCGGAAATGGTCCCGGAACCCGCACCAGAGCCGGAGCCTGCCCCCGCGCCCACCGGCGCGTTCGACTGGCAGGCACTGTGCGCGTATATGGAGCATGAGCTGCCGATTGGCCTTTATAACCTGCTACTTGACCCACTGCAGGCAGCCGGCGAGCTGGCGGACGGCACGCTGACGCTGCACCTGAACAAGGCTCCGGCCTACCCGATGTTCAACAAGCCGGACATCGCGGAAAAATTCCATCTGGCCATGCAGACGCTGACCGGGCAGAACGTCCATGTGGTCATGCAGCCAATGGATACGGCCACGCAGATCAAGCAGCGGCAGATCGAGGAACTGGCACGCTTCCCGAACGTAACGATCCGATAAAAAAATTTTTTGATTCACAGGAGGATACAAACATGGCAAAAGGCGGTTTTCGCGGCGGTTATGGCGGCATGAATCAGGCCAACATGATGAAGCAGGCGCAAAAGATGCAGCAGGACTTCCTGCGGATGCAGAAAGAACTGGAAGAGAAAGAGTTCACGGCCAAGTCCGGCGGCGGCATGGTTTCGGCGACGGTCAACGGCAACCGTGAGGTCACCAAGATTGAGATCAAGCCCGAGGCGGTCGATCCCGACGACGTCGAAATGCTCGAAGATCTGGTGCTGGCAGCCGTCAACGAGGCACTGCGTCAGTACGAGGCGGCTTCCGATGCCACGGTCAGCAAGATCACCGGCGGCATGAAGCTCGGCTTCTAAACCCATAAGCATCAGCACGCACGGTCCCATTGGGACGGTGCGTGCTTTTTCATTTGCGCAAAAACGCGTGCTCCTCGCGCTGAACGAGGCCGAGCGCCGGGTCAAAGCATGCGCGGCCGCGCAGGACGCAGGTCTTGCCATAGCGTGCGCGGAGGTTATCGAGCGTGATGTCGAGCTGCCGCTGCCGCGCACGGTGCTCCGCATCCTCAAACAGATCCAGCTGATGCGGCGCACACGCAGGCACCAGCTCCAGCGCGCGGATGCCGATACTGCGCAGCGGATCGGGCCACAGGTGCGCCTGCTCGCACAGGGCCAGCGCCGCGTCGAGCAGCTCACTCGTCAGGTCGGACGGGTGCCGCAGCGCCATGCGGTGGCTGCACCAGTGCAGGTCGGCCGTGCGCACGCTCAGCTCTACCGTGCGGCACTGGTACCCCTCCAGCCGCAGGCGCGCCCCCACGCTCTCGGCCAGAGACAGAAGCGCAGCGCGCGCATCCGCCTCGCAGATCAGGTCGCGCGGCGCAGTGGCGCTGTTGCCGATGGACTTCGGCGGCGGCAGATCCTCGATGCGGTGCACCGGCGTGGGGTCATACCCGTTGGCGTAGGCGTGCAGCAGCCGCCCGCCCTTGCCGAGGCGCTGCTCGAGCACATCGGCGTCCGCCGCCGCGAGCGCGCCGACCGTGCGAATGCCCAGCCGCTCGAGCTGCCGCACCGAGCTGCGCCCGGCAAAAAGCAGACTGCTGACCGGCAGCGGCCAGACCATATCCGCAAAGCGCGCCCGGTCAATGACCGTCACGGCGTTGGGCTTGCGGTAGTCCGAGCCGAGCTTTGCGATCGCCTTGCACCACGACACGCCGACGCTCACCGTCAGGCCCGTGGCGTCGAGCACGCGCTGGCGCACCTCCTGTGCCGTGCGCAGCGCGTCCTCATGGCCGACGCAGCCAGTCATGTCCAGCCAGCACTCATCCATGCCGAACGGCTCGCACCGGTCGGTGAAGCCGGCATAGACCTCGCGCACGCGGCGCGAGTAGTCGTAGTAGAGGTCGAAGTCCGGCGGCAGGATCGTCAGCTCCGGGCACTGCTGCCGCGCCGCCCAGAGCGTCATGCCCGTGCGCACCCCGGCGGCGCGCGCCATCTGGTCCTTGGCCAGAATGATGCCGTGGCGCAGCTCCCGCTCCCCGCCGACCGCCACCGGCCGCCCGCGCAGCTCCGGATGGCGCAGCAGCTCGATGCTCGCATAGCAGGCGTTGATATCCGAATGTAAGATCATACGGTCCATAGTGCTTTCTCCCAAAACGAGATTGTCTCTATTATAAATCTCTTTTCGGGATATTTAAAGCATTTTCTTATCTGATTCAGATATTTTTCTTGCGTTTTTTCGTCCGATACGATATATTGTATACGAGGTGCTGCATATGTACAAAACCTTTGGTGAAACGATTGCTTCCCTGCGCCGCGCGCACGGCATGCGCCAGCAGACGCTGGCGGACGCGCTGGCCGAGGCCGGTGTGCCCGTGTCGAATCAGGCGGTGTCGAAGTGGGAAAATGACGCCACGCTCCCGAACGCACAGCAGTTTCTGACGCTGTGCCGCGTGCTGGACGTGGACGATATTGCGGGCACGTTCTCCGGCGGGGACGCCGGCGGCCTGCTCGCCGGGCTGAACGCAGAGGGCCGCCGCCGCGCGCTGGAATACATCGCGCTCCTGCGCGAGAGCAAGCGCTTTGCCGCCTCGTCGGAACCGGCCGCGCTGCGCAGTCTGCCGCTGTACTCGCTCGCCGTCTCGGCCGGTACGGGCCAGTTTCTCGACGGGGAGAGCTATGAGATGCAGCCGGTCGGCCCCGAGGTGCCGGAGGAGGCAAACTTCGGCGTGCGCGTGGCGGGCGACAGTATGGAGCCGCGCTTTCACAGCGGGCAGACCGTCTGGGTGCACCAGCAGCCGACGCTCGACCCCGGTGAGATCGGCGTGTTCCTCTACGACGGCAGCGCCTATCTCAAGCAGCTCCGGCGCGACGGCGGGCGCGTGTTGCTGCACTCACTCAACCCGGCCTATGCCGACCTGGAGATCTCGGACGCGCTGCCGCTGCGCGTGCTCGGAAAAGCAATGGCCTGATAAAAATAGAAAACTCCCTGCGGAACGCATGGTTTCCGCAGGGAGTTTTTCATTTATGCCTCGTTCCAGTGCAGCAGGCGCTCGGACAGCTCTGTAACCGTCTGCACCGTGGCCGCCGCGCCGGCAGCCTCCAGCTCGCCCGGCTCGGCATACCCGTAATACACACCGATACACGGAACGCCGCAGGCAGCGGCGCCGGTGACGTCATACTTGCGGTCGCCGACCATGAGCGCCGCCTCGGGCGCGGTCTGCGTCTCGGCAAGCGCGGCCGCAACGACCTCGGCCTTTGTGCTGCGCGTGCCGTCGTATTCGCAGCCGATCACGCAGTCAAAGAGCCGCTCAAGATCGAACCGCTGCAGGATCGAGCGCGCCATCGGCGTGGGCTTCCCGGTCGCGACCGCGATGCGAAAACCGTGCGCACGCAGCCGCTCGAGCAATTCCGGAATGCCGGGATAGAGCGTGCACTCATAGATGCCGACAGGCAGATACCGCTCCCGGTAGCGTGCGACCGCCGCCTGCGCCTGCTCGGACGTCATGGCATACAGCTCCGAGAACGAATCGAGCAGCGGCGGACCGACAAACTTGCGCAGACGCGCCGTGTCCGTCTCATGGATGCCGAAGCCCTCGAGCGCATACTGCACGCTGCGCAGGATACCTTCGCCGGTGTCAAACAGCGTACCGTCAAAATCAAATAAAACAGTCTGGATCATGACAAATCTCCGTAATCAAGATGGGAAAAGGATAACATCGGGGCGCGAAATTGTCAACAGCCGCGCCGGATGCATACGCTGTAGCAACCTGAAAAATGTGAGGTTTCGCCATGAACAACGGACTGGAAACACGCTACTTTCTCAGCGCCCTGACCGGCGCGGGCTACTACGCACTGCACAGGCAGTTCCTGCGGCCGCCGCAGCGGTATTTCTGCATCCTCAAGGGCGGGCCGGGCTGCGGAAAATCCACGTTTCTCAAGCGCGTCGGCGATGCCGGGCACGCAGCCGGGCTGGCCGTCGTCTGGCTGCACTGCGCGGGCGACCCTGCCTCGCTCGACGGGGTCTATTTCCCGGAAAAATGCTCCGGCTTCTTCGATGGCACGGCGCCGCACACCGTCGACCCTGCACTCTTCGGCGCGAGCGGCGAATATCTGGACCTCGGCACGTTCTGCCGCACGGAGGCGCTCGACACGGCGCGCATCCGCGCCCTGAATGCCGACTGCGCCATGTTCCGCCTGCGCGCGCAGCAATATCTGGCGGCGGCCGCCGCACTCGACGCACGCGCCACGCCGGGGCTGGTCTATCCCGAGGACCGCGAGGCCGCACGCCGCCGCGCAAAGAGCATCTGCGCACGGGAATTCGGCACACCGGGCAAAGGCACGGAACACGGCCGGTGTGAACGGCTGTTTTTAAGCGCCATCACGTGTGAGGGGCGAATTTTCTTCCCTGATACGATTGCCGCGCAGTGTGAGCGTGTGTACCTGCTCGACGACGGCTGCGGCCTGGCAGAAGAATTTCTGCACATCGTGCGCGCACACGCCGGCCGGTGCGGACTGGACGTTCTCTCCTGCCCCGACCCGCTCATACCGTCGCGCACGCAGGCCGTGCTCGTACCATCGCGCGGCGTAGGCTTCCTTGCCGGAACGGCGGACGACGTGCCGGAGGGTCTGACACAGCGGCACATCCGGCTCGACGTGCTGCCGGACCCCGTGCGCCAGCGGGCACTGCGCCGCACCATGCGCAGCGACACCCGGCAGCAGCAGCTCGCCCTCGCAAGCGCAGCGGAGCAGCTGCGCATGGCCAATCTCCTGCACAACGAACTGGAAGCCGTCTACCGGCCGTGCATGGACTTTGCCGCGCTGACCACGTTCACCGACCGGTATCTGCGCACCTTCCCCGGCGCATGAGCGCAAAACGCCCCGGCAGGACGCGCAGTCCCGCCGGGGTGTTCGTTTGCAGTTTTCTCAGCAGCAGGGCGAAAAGCACGGATTACAGCACAGATTCAGCAGGCACATATCCGCGCACCAGCTGCCGGTGCCGAAGCCGCTGTTCGGATAGCCGGCACTGTAGGTCGCATACGCGTCACCGCCGCTCTCAAGCTGGTGCAGCAGACGCTGGAAGTCCGGATTCGTCGGGTCCATCTCGGCCGCGCGCCGCGCATCCGCCAGCGCCTGCACGCGGTTGCCCGCGCCGGAATTCGCCATGGCACTCAGGGCGTACCAGTTGGCATCTCGTTCGGCCATCGGCACGCCGGACAGCGCCTGCAGCGCCTCGGCAAAGTGCCGCGTCTTGATAAAGTTCACCGCCGCCTGATATTCCGGCCGGATGCCGGGGTCACGCTGCGCGCCCCAACCGCCATAGGCCCCATAGCCACCGTAACCGCCATAGCCGCCCGTCTGGCCGTAACCATCGGACGCACCGTAGCCATTGGCCTTGCCGTTTTTGATCGCGTCATAGGCCGCGTTGACCTCGTTCATTTTTTCCGTCGCGTGCGGGTCGTCCGGGTTCAGGTCCGGATGATATTTCTTGGCCAGACGGCGATAGGCCGCCTTGATCTCCTCTTCGCTCGCGTCTCTGGAAACACCGAGGACTTCATATGGGTCTCTCATTCGGCGCTCCTCCCGATCTTTCGTTTTTTCATGGCCGCCTCGTAGCGCAGCCATACGCCGGAATATAAAATATTACGCAGCAGCTCCACGTCCTGCAGCACCGGCAGTGCCTCAAACGCCGCTGAACACTCGCCGAGCAGCATCGTCAGCAGTGCGTGGAGGTCCGCATCCTGCGGCAGCGAGCGCAGCGGGTTATACCGCCCGTGCCGGAGATCCTCCGGCAGGTCGATCACCGCGTCAAGCAGATAGATGAATCGGCCCAACGCCTCGCCAAACGGGCGCAGACGGTCGTCCCAGAGCTCACCCGTCACAAACAGCTCGCCCATCAGGCGTCCGAAGCAGTTGGCCGCAGCATCCGGGTCGCCGGTGTCCGTCTGTTCGATCTCGGAAAGCTCCGCCATGCACTGCTCGATCGCGGCGCATTGGCGCGGCCAGCGCGCGCGCACGGCTGCACACTGGCAGCTGAGCGCCTCCGCTTCCCAGTATTTCAGCGCGCTGCCGTCATCCTGCCAGTCGTCGCGGCAGTTGTTGTAGGCCAGCACGACGTTCATATCGGCTGCATACTCGGTGTAGCGTGTCTGCCAGTAAAAATGCTTGCGCAGCGGGTGCGCAGGGCAAATCTCCATACCGCGCTCCTCGTCCGCTTCATACAGCGCCGAGAGCAGCAGCACCAGAAACGTCATGTCATACGTCAGCGTCAGGCGGCCGGAAAAGCCGTGCCGCTGCTTGAGCACCCGGCACAGGCCGCAGTAGCAGCCCTTGTAGCGATCCTTCTGCGCCTGCGTCAGGCCCTCGAGATTTGCGATCACATATCCAAACATCTGGCTTCGCCTCAGGTTTTCCGCTGGAAGGACGTGCCGCATTTGCGGCAGACGATATTGATCTTGCCCTTGCCGCGCGGCACGCGCAGACGCGTCCGGCACGACGGACATTTGAAAAAGCGGTAGTCACGCCGCTGATGCCAGCGGTCCACGGCACCACGCCACGCGCTCGTCACCTTGTATCTCTGGCGCAGATACGCGCCGTTTTCCTGCTGCCGGCGATAGACATTGCGCGAGAGCATACGGAAATAGACCACGATCAGGCCAAGGACCGCCAGCGACCACAGGATGCGCGCCGCATAGCCGTGCACGAACATGCTGACGATCAACAGGATCAGCGTCAGCACGGACAGAAGGCGGTTGAGTGCATCCATCCCGTTTCTGCCCATCATCCATTTTGCAAACCGTTGTCTCATGACCGATCACCTTTCCAGGCTGCTGAATTTGATTCTTGTATTTTATCACACGTCTATGAGAAATATATCAAAGAACTGTAAACACCGCGCGTTTCCGCGAAAAAATTGCACATTGTGACGATGCACCCGCTGTCACCGGCTCTTTGAACAAGATGATGCCAACGATCACGAAGCCCCGCGCGCCACTCCCGGTCGGGACCGCATAAGCCGCACCGAGCGGGAGTGTTTTGGTTGTGCGTGCCAGCAGGAAAAAGCTCACCGCCATGCCGGCAAACGAGCAGCGACCAGCTGAGCTTTATGAATCCCTCCGAACACTTCATGCAGGTCGCCCAAACGACCTCAAAAATTCCGGCAATGCGAGCATGGCCCATGCCATAATGTTCCCTCCAAATAAAAATGCGCCTGCCCGCGTCTTCTAAGTCCTGCGACGCAGGCAAGTCATTCGTGCCCGGATATTCCTTTCCGCCATGAAGCCGACGCCCGCCTTGTTCTTGGCCTCGTTGAGCCTGCCGCCGATGCCGGTCATCACCTCATGCACACAGTTGCCCGGGATAAAGCCCTCCGGTGAAAGGCCTTTTTGCTGCGTGCTCAAGGGCAGTGGAGTTTCCGGGGCGGCGTATGACATTTTGTTGATTGATAAGCAATACAGGCGGACTCCATGCCGTGAGGCCCGCTGACCATCTGCATATCGCCCAACATCTTTTCGGGGTTGTCCACGAAATAGGCGTTCATCCGGATTCCATCGGCATCGGTGGCCAGATGCACACAATCGGGCTCAATATCTATCAGCCGATCACGCTTCTAGTGGAAGATAATATCCGAAGTGATCCCCGTACCGGCAGCGGCCTTGAAGGTATCATTCGGCAATCGGATAGCGCCGAGGAGGTCCGCTCTCTGGGCAATATACTTTCGGACATTGGGGTTTTCCTTCAGCCACTATCACATCTCGAGGATGTAATAGGGGCAGAAATAGAAAAAGCCCGCTGACCGAAATCAGCGGGCTTAATTCATATGAACTTATCGTATGCTATCGGAACTTGTCTGCAATCGCAGAATTCCAAACGCATTTTTGGCGTAAGCTCGGAGTAAATTGGCGTAAGCACCGACAATTTTGGGGCAATCAATAGAGCTTTGCGCCTGCCGGAATGTGAGGATCCACCATCAGCAAATGCAACTTTTCCTCGCCGTTTTCGTGATGCACGGCGGAGATGAGCATACCGCAGGAGTCGATGCCCATCATGGGGCGGGGCGGGAGATTGGTGATGGCGATGCAGGTCTTGCCCACCAGTTCCTCCGGCTCATAATACTGATGAATGCCGCTCAGGATGACGCGATCCTCGCCGGTACCGTCGTCGAGCGTGAACTTGAGCAGCTTCTTCGACTTCTTCACGGCTTCGCAGGCCTTGACCTTCACAGCACGGAAATCGGACTTGCTGAACGTGTCAAAGTCCACAAAATCGGCAAACAGCGGCTCGATCTCCACATTGGAAAAATCAATTTTTTCAGGAACTTCAGGAGCCGCCTGAGCAGCCGGCGCAGGAGCCGAAACTTCCTTGGAAACCTTCTTGTCAGAGTCCAAAGGCTTCATTGTCGGGAGAAAATCGGTTGTCCTTTCATAAGCTCCCGCCGCTTGTTATATCCTGTCAAATTCAGCATCCTGAAGCAACTCATTTTTCACAACTTGTTATAAGTTCCCTTATGAGTTGTTCCGTTTGATGTAAGTGATGTAAAGTGCTTCACTGTTGGGCTAAAGGGGGATGTCCCTTTTTGTCCTTGCAGATTACTGGCAATTCTTTCTTCTTATATTATGAGGAAAGTAGATCCCCGCCGAAATGAGGTGTTCCGGAACATTATCATGAATGTTTTCCCCATTCACAGGTACCGTTTCAAAGAAGAACGATTTTTACGAAGTCTATGTTTCCACTTTCATTCAGCCAGCTCTCATCACAGTGTACTGCTTCAACTGAGTACACAAAGAAAACGTGGTCTCCTCCTATCTCGATCTCCTGAATCACTTTACATTCCACCGAAGCATGGCATTCGCTGAGTAACGGCGCCCTGACCTTCGTTCCCTCTTTCCATTCAAGACCCGGTATGATAGAACAAAATCGGGTATTTCACACAGCTTTCTTATACTAGGCTCCCATTAAAAGTAGACAAAGCCTACTTTTAATGGCGCGACAGCGCGTCGGAGTCTGCATGAGGCGTCTTCTGCGCTTTCAGCGCAGAAGGGCGACGCATTAAGCGGCGTCTTTCCGATAAAAAGTGTCTGCTTTTTTATCGGAAAATAGTATCACACAGTTTATTCCCCGTCTCTGCTGTAATAGGTCAGGGTATATAGGCTGTCCATCAGGTTTACGTTTTCAACCGCCGCTTCCAGCCCCAGGGTGCTTAAATCCACATTGGCAAAGTTCCAGATTGCGGCCACACCATTTTCAGAGGCCTGTTTGGCATAGTCTACCGCTGCGGAGGTCGGAACGGTGAGAATGCAGATTGCCGGCTTATTGTTTTGAATAAAGCTACCGAAATCCTCGGAATTCAGGATGGGAACGCCGTTTATTTTCTGGACGATTAATTTGGGGTCTACATCAAAACCGGCTAGAATCTGCTAGCCGTTTGCAGCCAGGGGCAGATGCTCAAGAAGGGCATGGCCCAGACTGCCGATACCAGCGATAATCACCGTGTGCGCCGCATCGGTGCCTAAAATGGCATGTATGCTGGCGCGCAGACTTTCAATGTTATAGCCATAGCCCTGCATACCGTAGCTGCCGAACTGAGACAGATCCTGCCGGACCTGTGAAGGGGTATTGTTCAGGTGATTGCCGATCACGGCCGAGGACACACGGGTATTTCCCTGTCGCTCAAGCTCGTCCAGGCACCGGAGATAACGGGGAAGCCGACGTATAGTATTGTCAGATATTTTGTTTGTCTTTCTGGTTTTCATAAGCACTCTCTTCAATTTCCCGCAGGGTTTTTCCGTTTGCTCTGGCCAGTGCGGCAAGATCCTCATATTCGCATTTGCTGCGTTTTACGCCGTAACCCTCCGCGCTCTTGA
>ENA-UEYI01001923-UEYI01001923.1-human-gut-metagenome-genome-assembly--contig:-NODE-1923-length-15818-cov-15.132117_pt1 | contig 15818 bp, 20 predicted proteins | sample MGYA00242900_ERZ507916 | MGnify/ENA primary metagenome ERZ507916 (study PRJEB26167, sample SAMN06115521) | human gut metagenome | host: Homo sapiens | place: China:Chongqing | collected 2015-09-02...
ATGGGCGGAATGAATATGTGTAATATTGAATGTCATAAATTTTCTAGAATTTTTTAGAAAAGTATTGACATATTTCTAGAAAAGTGGTATTGTAATATCAGAAACAAGGAAAACCAATAATACAAAAATAGAAAAAGGAGGAATAACAATGACAGCAACAGAAATGAAAGATAAATTGAAAATAAAAAGTAATGAAGCGTGGGACACATATCAATTATATATAAGAACATTTGGCAAGGATGATGCAATGACCCAACGCGCTTTAGGAAAATGGATTGGTTATGACGATTTATATAAAGAATTGTATGGAGAAAACGCATACTAATAATTACTATTGCTGACCTATCGGCATTACGGGGAGAAAGAGGACTAAATGACAGTAGAAGAAATTAAAACCGTATTAAATGAAAAATGCAATGAATCGTGGGAAAATCTTAAAGTAATGGAAAACTATTATGGTCAAACTAGCGTGCGAGCGCAAAAAGCATTAACTAGATGGGTTTCTTTTGATGACTTGTTTAGAGAGTTGTTTAAGGAAGAACCGCTTTATAATTTGTTTGTTTAATATATCTGCTGACCTATCGGCATTACGGGGAGAAAGGAACTAGCATGAAAGCATTAGATTTAGAGAAACTGTATACCTTACCAGCGAAAATGGAAGATATTCCATTATATGTAAAACAGGAAGATATTGACGGGAATATCCATATTTACGCGTATGACCATGTGTCTCTTACGAATGGCTACGTTAAGAAGAATGCATTATGCGTACCAGTGCCGTACAAAGGAAATTTCGGAACAGGTTTTACGATAAACTGCCATAATGCACAATCCACGCGATATTCGCACAAATGTTACTACATTGAAGTTCCGCATAGCGTTATCTGTTCTGCAAATGATAGATGCACTCTGTGTCCTTTGTATTCGGCAAATGTAACAGAAGAACATTGTTACTACTAAGGAGGAAATATGAGAGTAAAAGATATTGTCCGTCTATGTATGAGTGTCAATCGTATTACTATCAAAGCGAGAATGAGTATTTTTGGCAAATACCGTGATATCATGATAACAAGTTTTCTTGTAAAGAATGGAAGAGTAAATATTGATGATGACAACCTTGTGTTACTGAGCGAAGATGTAATCGAACTTGATACAAATGATGAGGGTATAATCTTAACCATAAGGGGGTGTGAATAATGCCGCAGTCAAAGGACTACACCATCTATCAAGAACTCGATCTCTCCATCGACCAGATCAAACGCGAACTTCCACGCGTTGCGCAGGCGGCAAACAGCCGCCTTGCCAAACTGGAAAAAATTCACGCCCGCGACCAATGGGCGTACGGACGCGTAAAAGAATTTTTTGCGTCTCAAGGGCGTGAAAAAAACCGTTTCTTGAAAGGCGTAAAACGATCGGAAGCATCTCTCCGGCAGGAATGGGATATGATGGTTGCGTTTTTGAACGCACCGGAAACAACGTTGGAGGGGTACAGAATAGCTGAATTGCAACGGCGTTTTGACAAGGATGGGAAAATTGTTGGGAACGTTGACGAAAGCAATTACAAGGACTTATATCGTTTTTTGACGTCCAACTTATATAAGAAGAGTCTGAGAAGAGAGTTAGACTCAAATCAGATCATTGATGATTTTCTTCTGAAAATGAGTGATAATACTTATGATTACGAAGATATCATGGATGAGTATAAAGAGTATCTGGACGGCTACATCACAGAAGAAGAACTTTTTGCAGAAACTAGACTAAAATTGAAGTAGGTGAAAAAATGTACGAATTAGAAGTCCCTGTTATTCTAGACGGGAAAGAGAATGTATCACGTGAAACAATTTACAGCGTTGATGATTTCCCGTTTTCATCTTTCCAAACCCTTCGCGAATGCCGCAAACGTGGAAGAAAGAAAAATCCCATCGTCTATTATGACGTGGAAATGGCGTTTGATATCGAAACAACTACGTTAGAAAAACTCGATTACGAAAGCTATAACAAAACGGGCGAAAAAGTAGTAAAAGGAACCGCCTTTATGTATCAATGGCAATTTTGTATCAAAGATACCGTGTGTTTTGGACGCACATGGAACGAGTTTCTTTCATTCTGTGAAAAACTGCATTTGTATTTGCATACTTCTGATTGGAAGCGCGTGGTTGTGTACGTTCATAACTTGTCTTATGAATTTCAGTTTATGAAAGATTTTATTGAATTTTCTGAAATTTTTGCACGAGATGCACATAAGGTAATGAAATGCTTTTCGCATCGTTATGGTATCGAGTTTAGATGCTCTTACTTTCTAAGCAATATGAGTCTTTCGAAATTCTGCGAAAACAGCGAGGGAGTAACACACTATAAACTCGTTGATACATACGACTACAGAAAAATCCGAACCCCATTAACCCCTCTGACAGAAATAGAGCACGGCTATTGCTACAATGACGTTCGCGGTTTATGTGAGTGCATCCGCGCCGCGCGTAAAGAAGATAATCTTGCAGAAATCCCCCTTACCTCAACAGGCTACGTCCGCCGCGAGTTCCGCCGTGCCATGCAAGCGGATAAAAACTATTATCCCGATACCTTTACCGATCTTGCGATTACGTTACCGCAGTACCAACTCTGCAAAGACGCGTTCCGCGGCGGCAACACGCACGCCAACCGCATCCACGCGGGACACACGATCACCGCGAAAAAAGGGGAAAACGCAATCGTAATGGGAAGTATGGATATTTCTAGTAGCTACCCCGCGCAGATAGCAATGGGTTACTATCCCATGAGTGCGTTTCGGGCGGTTGAGATTACATCGCAAGAACAGTTTGATAATTTGTGTGCTACGCGCTGTGTTATCATGCGGGTACAATTTAATAATTTGCACATAAAAGAGAATATCCCCGTCCCGTACATCCCATTGTCAAAGTGCCAGAAGCACGGAAAAGATTGTGTGATTGACAATGGACGCGTATTGTCGATTGATTGCTGTGAAATTGCAATGACGGAAATCGACTTAGCAATCATAAGAAACCAGTATGCTTACGACTTTTTTACCGTGTCGGAGTGCTACGTAGCCGCGCGCGGAAAGTTACCGGACAGTATGCGTGCCACCATGATGTCGTTTTTTATCGCAAAAAGCAAGTTAAAAGGAAACCCCAACAAAATATATGAGTATATGAAATCTAAGAATAAATTGAATAGTACGTTTGGAATGTGCGTTACCGATCTCTTACAGGACGAATGGGTAATGAACCAAACCACAGGGGAATGGTCAAGGGAAAAAGCAGATGCGGAAAAAGCACTAAACACGTATTATGAAAGTAAGAATAGCTTTCTCCACTATCAATGGGGTATCTACGTTACTGCTCACGCTAGAAAGCAGTTACAAGATATGCTAGATGTGGTTGGCATGGACGTTGTTTATTGCGATACCGATAGCATCAAATTTCTGCATCCTGATATACATATTCCAGAATTTGAAGCGAAAAACAAATTACTTTCAAAACGTGCGATTGAAAACGACATTCCCGCGTTTTGCGATGTAGGTGAAAAACGCTACATTCTAGGCGTATGGGATATGGATGATCTGTATGTTCAGTTTAAAACCCTGGGGGCAAAGAAATATTGCGGAGTAGAATGGGACGAAAAAGCGGCACAATCCGGCAAAGACCCCGTGCGTTTTACGTCTACGGTCGCTGGCATGAATAAGAAACTTGGAGCGGAAAACTTAAAGTGCTGTAATAATTTCCGTCTCTGCCGCCGGATGGAAAATGTCGGACGGACAATCAGTTGCTTTAACAATTCGAAACCACATTACATCAAAGTAAACGGGGAAGAAATTTTGACAGCAAGTAACATCGGAATTATTGATACCACTTATACCTTAGGAGTATCAAATGAATACTATGAAGTGTTGGTAAACTCTCAAGACGGAGTGATACCGGAATAGGAGAATAAAATGAGATTTTTTATCTTTTTTATGTTACTTTTAATCGCAACGATCTGTGCTTTGCATGAAGAGGAAATAGACCTTGCTATTCTGCTTTTATTTATGGATATCTTTTTTCTTTTTCTTATTTAAAAGTATTGACTTTTTGATAGAACAGTGCTATTATAATACTTGTAAGAAATAATAACCACATAAAGTAAAGGAGAAAAAAACATGGTACGAACAAAAATTGAAAAATGGCAGTACGCTGTCATTGACAGAAAAACAAGACAGGAACTCGGTTTTTTTGAGTCTGACTCAGAATTAAAATCGCAGAAAGCCAAAAAAGATGCTGTCATCTCGGCAGGACTGCCGGAAGATTCCGTTTGCGTCTTAATTGACACGGTTTCCGCTCGCTACGAAATGCCGGACGAACAGTTTTTTGCAGAAGCAAAAAGACTGGACTAAGCGCACAACCCGCGGTCTGGAATTAGCCAGATAAGACAACGATCAAAGCAACGCGCCGCGGTTCTGCATAACAAATAATGAACTTAAAAGGAGAAAAAATCATGAGTAAAGCAAAAATGAGACTGAACAACGTAACTGTCAAATACGCAAAAGAGGAAGATGGAAAAAGCGTTCTTTCCGTTTCCATCTCTGCCGATCAGCAGAAAGCCATTTTTGAAAAAATCATCGAGGAGTTTGGGGAAGATGCCGCCGAAGAAGCGAAATGGATTCCTGCAAAGGAAACAACCGAAGCTGATTTGTACGTGAAAGCGCAGACCAATTACCGCGTTGACTTTTACGAGGACGGCGTAGAGAGCGACACCGTTTCGAGCGTTGACGAACTCGGAAAAGGCGCAGTAGTTGACCTGTTCATCTCTATCGGAGAAAGCAAGTTCCGCCGCGACAAGGGATTCACCGCATACCTTTCCGCGGTAAACGTTCATAAGTTCGGTGATACCGAAAAGTTTAACCCATTTATGGAATAAGTAACCATGAACTGGGTACGCGCCCCGACTGGCGGACGGTAACTTGAGGATTTCGTTTACCTGTAGTTGATTGTTACTATATCTTGTGTTATAAATTCATTCCATACGTGTAAAAGAGCTACGTTTTTCCAGCGTAGCTCTTTTTTATACCCAGCGAATCTCTGCCTTTACCCGCCGTCCATCCGCAGTCAAAACGTGCGATCATCGTGCGATAAACGTGAGATTGCCTGCGGTTTTGCTGGCGGGGAACTGGCGGTTAACATAGATTATGCGGGACGCGGTGCGCGGGTTGTGGAAATGCTAGAAAGGAGGAAGTGAAACAAAATGTTTCACGTGAAACAATGATTTTTTGGAATGATATCAAATGGGAAAAACTTTTTGCAGATTATGGCGTGAAATTTGAAGCGGTAACGGATGATGGAAAGCCGATACAGTATTACAACCCTATCCGGTTGTTTACAGAGCCAGACGTGGACGGGGATTTTGCCGGGGTGGCAATTACGTGCTCTAACCGTAGTGCCGGAAAGACCAGTGCGTTTGCCGCGGCGAGCTGTATTCTGTCCAAAGAATATGGTATGCAGACCGGATGGATTTTTCGGACAAAAGGGGAAATGACGGGAGCGGCGGCGATGTACGAGGATATGTTGCAAATGTACCCAAAATTGGGTAGTGTGATTACCTATAAAAATCTGGACAAGAACGGAAATGTCGTGCGGTATTTTCTGGACGGGGAGCCGTTCGGATGTGCGTTTAGTTTTGGCAGTAAGATGGACAGTGTGAAAAAATTATCTCCTTATTTTCGGGATATTTACTTTTTGTTTTTTGATGAGTTTTCCATGGAGAGTGGACAGTACGTAAAAGGAGAGAGCGAAAAACTCCAATCGTTGTTATTGACGATCAGCCGTGGAAACGGAAGTCAGTCCCGATGGTTTAAGCTGGTGATGGCATCGAATAATATTTCTTTACTTAATCCCTATTTTGTATTTTTTGGTATCCATAAGCGGTATCAGAAAGAAACCAAAATGATGCATGGAAGTGGTTTTGTGTGCGAATTTACGCACAATGACAGCGCTAGTAAGGCGATGTGGGAAAATACTGCTCTGAAAGCATTCCGCGGCGGACACTATATGAAGAGCATGAGTGTAGGAGATCAGATGTTGATTGATGATGCCGTGTTTGTGCAAAAGCCGACCGGACGGTCGCGGTATCTGTTTACGATCGAGCACAGCGGAAAAAGTTATGGTGTGTATGAGTATTACGAAGAGGGTTACATTTATATTACTCACAACTATAACCCGTCTTGTAATTTTGTCGCTGTATTTCGGGACGGTGATCATACCCAAAACACGGTTATGTTGGAACACTATGATTATTTGTTTGAAAATCTAGTTGACGCGTACCGGAAAGCATATCTGCGCTTTGACAATCTTGAAAGCAAAAATATGGCGGTTGAGTTATTGGGAATTGATCTTTATAAATAGTTTGCGTATGACGGACAAAAGTACTTGACAGACGGACAGAAAAGAGGTATCATGAAAATACGGGGAAACCTTTTAAAAGGGATTGCCACGGTTGAGTAAACCGCCCTGTCCTTGGCAGGTCAAAAGGTTTCCTTGTTTTATGGACAGGAAGAAAGGAGCAGAGATGGCGAATATCGTTTTTAATATGATTGTCGGAATGATGAAAAAAGAAAATGCCTACCTTGCTTATACAGTACGTTATAGAGGGGATGAGAAAGACACGTTGATTCTCGTCCCACATGAAAATTATGAATCTCATATCCGTTACTTATGGAATTATTTTTTCATGGATGGCAACTCTTATAACAGTAAATCGCCAATCCGATTCATTCATAACTTTATTATGTGTGATAAAGTTAGTGAGATTGAGGACTGGTTGAAATGGAATGATACGGAGGTGGAAGAATGGATGTGACGATGGTAACACAGTTAATTGGCAGTCTCGGTTTTCCAATCGTTTGTTGCGGCGCGCTTTTTTGGTATCTGGTGAAAGAAAAAGACGCACACAAGGAAGAAATGGAAGAATTACGGAAAAGTGTAGAAGCGAATACAACCGCGATTAATTCGCTTTGCCAGCACTTAGGAGGTGGAAAGAATGAGTAAAATCGAAAACGCAGTTGCATGGGAGGAACAGATCGCCGCCGATGATCGCCACGGTTACTCACAGGTACACCGGAATGGACCTGATTATGATTGTTCCTCATTCGTGGGAACGGCACTCGCACAAGCTGGGTTTCCAGTCAGTCCGTACAGTACCACAAGAAATCTCGGCGAACAGTTGGAAAGATCTGGTTTTGTAAAAGCTAAGAAACCGTGGCGGCGCGGTGATATCCACCTTGCGGCTGGTCATCATGTTACGATGTCGGTTGACGCGAACCGCATTGTCCACGCAAGCCAGTCGGAAAACGGCGGGATTGATGGGCAGACGGGCGATCAGACCGGAAAAGAAATCTGCGTTCGGTCTTATTATGATCTCCCGTATGAGAATACCGTCCATTATCGGTATGCGGGAAAAAACGACAAACCACAGAACGTTATGGAAAGCTCAATCAAAACAGAATCCGCGCGTAGTTTTGACCGGAAAATTGCAGGAGCGTATCATACCAATGACCGCTACAATCTGCGTGTTGGCGCGGGAATGGATAAAACGGTCATTTTAACGTTGCCGACCGGAACCAGTGTTAGAAACTACGGGTATTATACAAATGAGTGGTATCTTGTAAAAGCGGTTGTCAATGGAATCGTCTATACTGGTTACGTTGCAAAAGAGGGACTGACACGTGGCTGATCTGACGCTTGCTTATAACACTTGTATCGAAATTTGTAATGCGCCGAACGTTGGTTACTCACAAACTTATCGCGAGGGGCAAACGGTCGGAGGTATTACGTACTATGATTGTTCGTCCCTCATGAGTTACTGTTGTACGGTCGGCGGTTTTTTAGCATCTAACCCGTGGTTTACAACTCGTAGCATGGATGGGTATCTGATCGGCGCGGGATTCCAGAAAGGAACCGCAAACCAGCCTTGGAAAAAAGGCGATATTTTGTGGCGTTCCGGGCATACCGAAATGGTATATGACCCGGCAGACGGCGGCGGATATACCATGGGAGCGCACACAGACAGCTACCCACTGGAAAGACAGGTGTCTATTAATACGTTTGTGAGTCCATACAGCTCATGGACGTATCTGTACCGATACCCAGTTGAGGTACAAAGCGGTATCAGCCAGTATGTAATTGCCGCCATCTGTGGCAACTTCTGGCAGGAGTCAACCATCAATCCTGGATTGTGGCAAGGCACGATTGTCGGCTCGCCCGGTTATGGTCTGGGTCAGTGGACGGATAACGCCGTCACGAATCGGCGTACGCAATTATTTAACTGGCTGGACGCGAACGGCTACAGCCGGGAAGATGGTAACGCGCAGTTAGAATATCTGATTTATGAAAATGTCTGGTATTCCGTAGGAGCCGCAAGTGCTTACGAAAATCTGCAAGCATTTTTGCACAGTGACCGTACCGATCTGGACGCACTGACCGCCGCCTATATGAAAGGTTGGGAGGGTATCAGTGACGATGGAACGCTAGCTTTTCGGCAGGAAAAAGCGCATGAGTGCTTCAATTATATTTCCGAACACGCAAAAGATTCTGCAATTACCGGATGGATTGTGGGAAATCGCTATCTATCCGATTCCGAACGATTGAATAACGCTATTATGGTATATCGGTATCTGGCAAAAGGTGAACAACCAGAACCACCCGAGCCGCCGCATCCTATGAAACCGAAACGGCATAAAATGCCTATCTGGTCATATCCCAATTTAAAAAGGAGGTTTTAAAATGACACTAGAAGAGTATTGGACAGAAATTGTTGCCGACATTGGAAACATCGAAACGCATGGTGACGCGATCGCCGCCATCAGCGAAAAAATCAAAACCGAAGATACCGACATCGGAGCTCTGATGTCAGAACGTGACGCGCTGGTCGCAGAACGGGACGAACTGAAAGGAAAGTATGATGCCGCCGTTGCTGAAATCAAAAGCCGCTGGTCTGATCTTTCCCACGGCGGAAGTATCACAAAAGTAACCGAGTTTGGCGGAAAAGTGCCGGAAGCAGAAGACACCGCAACAAGTATCAATGATCTTGATATGTCTCAGCTCATCATGAGCGGAAAAGGAGAGTGAAAACAATGGCAGAAAAATTAGATATGACCAATATTAATATGCTGAATGCCGTACGCTCGACTATGAGCGTTGATTACCGTGACCGCGTCCCGGTGGCAACACGCGAAAATATCGCAGATATTGCGAAAACGTTAACTGACCCGTACAATCCGATGGCAAGAAACGAACTCGTTCCGGCACTGGTGAATCTGATCGCCAGCCAGTCCATCAGCACGGAAGCGTTCCGCAACCCGCTTAGAGTGCTGAACAGTAACGCTATGCCGTATGGAAACGGAGAACAGGAAGTCTACGTAAATTTTGCACAGGGTTACGCGCACGATGCCAATATCAGCATCGAAGATGCGACCGCCATTTATGACAGCTACATTATGGCGCTGTATCATGTAATCAATTTTAATAACGATTATCCGGTAACGATCTGGTTTGAGGATATGCGCGGCTCGTTTCTCGATGATTACGGACTCAGAAGTCTAGTGCAGGCAAAAGTGGAGAGTGTCGTTTCCGCTTGTAACTGGGATGAGTTTACGACAGCGAAAGAGTTGATCGCATCCGCAAAGAGCGCTGGACATATTTATCCGGTTCATGTGGATGCGGTTACAGATCAAGCATCCGCGAACGCACTGGCGAAACAAATTCAGTCCTATATTGACAAGATTCAGTTCCCGAACCCGCTGTATAATTTCGCTGGCGCGACATCGGCGGCAAAAGAAGATACCATTCTTCTGTTTGTCGACCCAGATACCAAAGCCGCGATGAACGTTGACAGTTATGCAAGCGCGTACAATCTCGACCGGATGATTCCGAAAGCACAGCAGGTTTTAATTGATAACTTTAACAATGCTACGGGTATCGTGGCTGTACTGGTTGACAAACGGTTCTTCAAAATCCGAGAACAGTACCGCATGATGGTACAGGATAACGTTAATCGCGGACTGCGTTGGAACAGTACGTATACAGTAAAAGAGATGTTCTCTTATTCCCTGTTTTATCCGATCATCGTGTTTACGACCGAGACGGTTGATGTTTCTTCCATTACCGCAAGTGACGTGGGACTGGTGAAAGCTGGAACAGATGTCAACTTCGGTAAAAGTTTTTCGGTTAGTTCTACTGGCGTAGCTGATAAAGCGATTGATGTGAAAGTAGAGGGCAACTCTTCTGCCGATACGTTTGTTATCCCGGGCACAACCATTCTTCGAATCGCAAAAGATGAGAAGAATCTGAAACCGAAAGCAAACAAAGCAGAAAGTGTGCGGGTTGTGATTACAAGCCGATTCGATTCATCAAAAACGGCAACCATTTACTTTACGACAGATTAAGTAAGAGGGAGGAAACATGGATAATTTCATTCCGATGCCGCCGCAGGAAAATGTGGCGGCTGTTTCCCCGCAGACAGAGGTAATTTTAGCAAGTGGGATTGAATGGGGAAATGACTATGAACATGTGCGTTATTATGATAATGGAAAAGTTGGCTGTCTGGCTCATGTAAGAGAAAAAGCAATTCATATTTTTAAGCAGTCCGCGCCCGTGAGATGGGGAGAACTGACTTATAAAGGAAAAGGGAATGAGAGTGAATTTCTGAAATGCAATTATATTGCTTTTCAGAATAAGCCGTATACGGAAGAATGGTATTTCGGTTTTGTGACGCGCGTAGAATGGTTGAGTGACGGAAGTTTTAAGATTTATTTCGAACCCGATCGTTTCCAGAACAGTTTTTACGATGTGGTATTACAGCCGTGCTATGTGGAACGGGAACATATTGATAAAAAAGCTGATTATGCCGGAATTAATTTAGTGCCAGAAAATCTGGAAACGGGGGAATACGTGGACAATCCGAACGAACAGAAACTTTTGAATCTCGGTCCGATGCAGTATTGTTTGAGCGCGAGTGCAGACGCAAACGGAACAAATATTATACCCATTGTCAATCAGGGAATTTTATCTGGTTTGACATTTACTCGGAAAACAAAATATACGGACTTAATCACAGTTATCCAGAAGTACGTCAAAAGCGGAAACGGAGATGCGATTGTTAATGTATATCAAGCACCAGAAGCGTGTTTCCAGACAGATGCATCTGCTTATACACAAGTAACCGTTCAGCCAGATGCACTTGACGGCTATATACCGAAAAACAATAAACTATATCAGTATCCCTATTGTTATTGTCTGGTCAACGATGGTTCGGGAATACAGCATACTTTTAATTTCGAATACGGTAAAAATGGAAAATTAACCATGCAGGTGTATGGCGTTATGTTTAATATTCCGGCAATCTTTGTGGCTCCTCGTGAATATAAACGTACTGGTGGGTCAAAATCACCATACGGTTTTATCATCAATAATTTCCCACAGTGTGCATGGACAAATGACGGCTATCAGGCTTTTCTAGCGCAGTCTAGTCCGTTATGGGACTACTCCAAAAAGCAGAATGCAATATCGCAGATTGGAAATTTAGCCGGAGGATTAGTCGGAGCATTAAGCGGAAATTTAGCCGCTGGCGTTGAAAGCATTTATACCGCGGCAACCGGAACATATCTACTGAACGAAAACATTAACGCACAAAAAGAAAGTCATGATTTGATTCCACCGACAGCAAAAGGCAATTCATCTGGAAGTTATGTTGCCACCGCATTGTTCGGCAGTCAAGTTTACTGTCATGTGATGAGTGTAACCGCTCAGATGGCAAAATCAATCGACGATTTTTTCACAATGTACGGATATGCAACGCACAAAATTAAAGTACCCAATATTACGGGGCGTTCAAATTGGAATTTTGTCAAAACGGTTAATTGCAGCTTGCATGGTTCGTGTGTTACCGATGATATCAACTTTTTGCAGACAATGTTTAACCGCGGCGTTACGTTCTGGCATACGGACGATGTGGGAAACTATGGTCTTTCCAATAACTAAGGAGGTGATATCATGTACAATAACCCGTATCGGGTGAGTAACAAGGAAGTATGGGGACAGTGGGAAAATAATCCGAATACATCACCGGAAGAAAAACTATATTTCCGGCACTTTTTTGACAAGTTTGTAAATTTAGCATTATCACGTTATGAGTATGACGGTTTACCGGATGAGATTCCGCCGCGGATGCTCAACTCCTATCTGTTATGGCAGGGAATGTGTCTGTTCAAAAAAGAACCAATCACCGGACTGTATGGTGTTTTCGGCGTGAATCTGGTAGGTGAGCCTGATATTTATGGTATCCCGACCGATTGGATTGCGTACGCCATGAATGGACAGTATTATGAACAGACCGACAAGGAAGAAAGCGCGTTGATTTTCGCAAGACCTTTTGCTGTACCGGAAATTCTCAGTATTATTCTTCATTCGCAGAGTCTGGCAGAGAAAAAAGCGTCGACAAGGGTAAACGTGATTCAGCAAAGGACGCCAGTTGTCATCAGCGGAGATTCTACGCAAAAACTCAGCATTGACAACTTTATTCAAAAGTGGGTAAAAAACATTCCGTTTATCAAAGCCAAAAACGACCTGCGAAAACAGATTCAAATTGATACGATTGATCTGAAAGTACAGCCAATTTTTAACGAACTTGACACCGCCGCGCAGAGAGAAGTAGCAGAATGTCTAGCTGATCTCGGAATCGAAGCAAGCGGCGTTGAAAAACCGGAACGGCTGGTTTCCGCGGAAACAAGTTACAACGATGGAGAAATCGAGTTGACAAGAAACGGGAATCTGGCAACCATTCAGAGGGGACTTGACGCTATTAATGATATGTATGGTCTGAACATCCATGTACGTTTTAATTCTAAGATGGTAACGCCGATTAACAGACCAGATGCTTTTGACACGACAGAAAAAGGCGAACACAGCACACCGGAAAGCGAGGTGGACTAATGTTTTTATGCTATAAATACGAAACGAAAACATTGACGAATACAATCGAACAGTTGGTTATTGCAGACAACGTGATTCATCCGCTAGAAAAGCAGACCATTGATGGTATGATCGAAAAAGCAATTGAATTAGTATTCAACTTTGATTTTCCGTTTTATGTCGATGCATCCGACTCCGAATATAATGCTACAAAACTTGCGTTCGAAAAAACGTTCTGTTTACAGTATTTCCGCGAGCAGATCGGGTTAGAAACGATTGGTGAATTTCAGTATCATCTGAAAAAAATCCTTACGGTTAACATGCCATATTACGAGCAGTTATACAGGAGTATTACTTTTGAGTACGACCCACTTATCACTCATAAGAGTACGCGAAAAGTAACAAGTACGAAAGACGATACTCGAACAGGTGTGATCTCGGGAGACAGCACGGCGAAAAACACAACGACAGCCGATACAAATAACAATACACAAAATATCCATTCCGACAACCCGCAGATTAATTTCGCCGGAACGAATTATGCATCTACGATGGAACGGGGACAGAATACCATCCATAATAGCGCGGTAAGCAATGGAGAGAATACAACAAAAACCAATAGCAATGACACATATCATGCAGATAATAATGATACGATTGAAGATGCGGGTTTTGACGGTAGTTACTCATTAGAAGTACAGAGATTCCGCGATACCATCCTAAACCTTAACAAGCGTATCTGTGATGATTGTAAAGAATTGTTTTATCAATTTTATTAAGGAGGTATAGCAATGGCAGACAAACCAAAGATTCCAGATTTTCCAAATTTGCCCGACTTTGGTCAGATGATTACGCAGGCTTGTGAGGTTGTTGCAAGTGTGCGGGGGATTCCGTATGATTTTAACGGAACGTTAAGTTTGGAAAACAAATTTGTTGTGCTGTTTAAAACGGTCAAAGAAATGTTTGACGCGCAGGACGAACTTGTGAAAAGTTATAAGGCTTTACATGATTTTATCAATCAGTATTTTTCAAATCTCGACATACAGAACGAAGTAAACAAGAAAATCGAAGCAATGAAAGAAAGCGGAGAACTGCTTAATCTGCTGAAACCAACTGTAAGCAACGAAGTAGCGACATGGTTGACAGCTAATATCACGAATCCATCCAATCCGCCGATTGATAAGTCATTGACGGTAGAAAATGCCGCCGCTGATGCTAAAATTACGGGAGATAAAATTAATTCACTAAAGGAAAATTTAGTTGTACTACAAAATATTAATAATATATTAAATTATCGCACGATTGATAATACTGCACTTCTTACAACAGGCAATCTAGAAATTCTTAATGAGTGGTATACCACCGACTTTATAAATGTTACAGGATGTAATGAATATTTTCTCAACGGTAGTTGGAAAAAACCTTCAAATCAAAAATATGCTAGTGTAATATATTTCGATAGTGAAATGAATATATTAAACTTTATTAATGAAGTAGGAACCCAAACATATAATATGGAAAAATTTTCTTTTCCTGCAAATACGGCATATGTTAGATTTTGCTTTAATATTGTATCAACACTTCAAATATTTATGGATATTCCTAGTATGAATGAACGAGTAGGTTTGAAAACTGCAAAAGCAATATTTAATCATAAAATAACAAATGGCGGTACTGTGGATAAAAATGAGTCATTCGTAACATCTAATTTAATACCAATCAATAATGAAACGAATTTTATTACCGTAAAAAAAGGAAAATTTGTTGATGACAAATCTTTTTTCTATATCTCATTTTGGACGAGACCATCTACTTCTTCCGGATTCATTGTAAAAGGTTACCAAAATTATTTATTAAGTGAAAATTTTACGAATATCAAAATTCCAAACGGAGCAAAATATTTTTGTTTTTCGTGGCAAAAGAACGATTACCCTCCAATGTATAAACAAGATTCGGATATATCGGAAAATAACACACCAATTGATGTTATTGGAAAATATATGACAGTGAACGCCCCTAATTACAACTATAGAATCTGTTTAATTGGTGACAGTGTAACGCAAGGTGCGGGGTCGTCAGGTTTTCAACAGTATGATGCCGTTATTGATGGGAAAACATATAATGTGAGAGGTAATGGTCCGAATAACCCGAATGCTACATCTGATTATAAAATTGGAGAATATCTTTGGACTTCAGGTGGTAGACGATGGTATGAAGCACTAGACGGGAATGGTTGGGCACAATTATTTAAAAATTATATGAATGAAAAATTCAGGATAATTGTTAGAAACTTTGGAATGAGTGGAATTGATAGCGAAGATTTAAAATACTTTATCAATAATTTCATGGATACCTCCTATAACTTTGATTGTATAGTTTTAATGATTGGTACTAACGACAGACAATACAACAACTTAGAATCATTCTATACGAATATTAATGACACTATTAAAACAATTAAAAATTATGGAAAAGACTTAATAATTATGGCTTGCATACCTGCATCAATCGAAAACGAAAAAAATTTCCGTATTCACATGGAAGATATTCACAATACACTTAGATATATTTCATGTGAAAATAAAATTCCATTTATTAGCGTTTATAATTTATTCATTGACTATTGTTCTAACAAAGGAATAACAATAGATAGCTTACTTTCAGATGGATTGCACCCTAACGATGATGGATATGAAGTAATGTTTAAATTAATTTCTAATGCTATGGGAATAGCATTAAAAAGACCAAACGCAACATGGTAAGCAACAATCGAATGTCGGTGTGTGACTAAAAGATTCAAGTCAACGAAAGCAAACTTTAATTAACTAAGTAACAAAAGTTACACACATATTTACGCCGCGCCCG
>ENA-UEYI01001932-UEYI01001932.1-human-gut-metagenome-genome-assembly--contig:-NODE-1932-length-15757-cov-3.637819_pt1 | contig 15757 bp, 11 predicted proteins | sample MGYA00242900_ERZ507916 | MGnify/ENA primary metagenome ERZ507916 (study PRJEB26167, sample SAMN06115521) | human gut metagenome | host: Homo sapiens | place: China:Chongqing | collected 2015-09-02...
GCAGGATTGTGGGAGTGCAGAGCACGGAACAATCCGCAGGCATCATAGCCCGGGCTTTTGACTCCGACATCATTTGTATGGATTTATGTATTGTGTAAGAGGAAAAAGAGTAGTAAGAGGGATTTCAAATGAAAAATAAAAAAGAGTATAAGATCATTCTATGGACGATAGCTGCACTTGCAGTCGATCTGCTGGGGAGAGTTATGGCAGACAGGCTGACATTACCAATCTGGTGTGATTCAATAGGTACCTTTTTGATCGCATATATGGCGGGCCCGGTGTGCGGAGGAATTGTAGGATTTACGAATAACATTATTTACGGCATTTTTGTAGATCAACAATCTGTGTATTGCATTGTCGGAGCACTCCTTGGTATTGTGGTCGGCTATTTTGCAAAAAAGAAGGTTTTTGAGAGCCAGTTCAGGACAATGACACTGGGTATGGGGCTGGCACTGTTTTCGACAGGCGTTGCGGTAGTGCTCAATACAGTATTATATGACGGACTGAGTGGAAACATCTGGGGAAATCAGGTGATAGAGCTTTGTGTTGACAAAGGATTTCCAACTTATCTTGCCAATCTGCTCGGGCAGTTCTGCGTGGAGTTTCTGGATAAGCTGCTTTGTGTGGAGATCGTGTATCTGTGTATCAGACTGTTCAGAAGCGGGCGGGCGAGAAAACAGGCAGGGACGCTGCTTGTGCTGCTTGTCATGGCAGGTGTTCTGCTGCAGAAAGAAAATGTGCAGGCAAGGGAAGCGGCTGATTATGATTCCTATGTTCAAATGCAATATGGGAAAGAGGAAGGTCTGCTGTCCGGAGAAGCTAATGATATCGCACAGACGAAAGACGGTAAGCTTTGGATCGGTACGTATGCGGGACTGTTTAGTTATGAAGGTACCAGATTCAAACTGCTTCAGGATATAGATTCTGTTAAAAATGTGAATTGTTTGTATGTGGATGAAGAAGGCAGGCTGTGGGTTGGAACGAATGATGACGGTGTGACGATACTGATCAATGAGCATGTGATGAACGTGCTGGATGAGGAAAATGGACTGCAGTCCAATTCCGTAAAAAGCATTGTCTGTGATTCTAACGGAAATTATTATATCGGAACGACAGAGGGGCTTTCACAGGTATCTTTAAGCAGCGGCGTAAAGGTGAAAAAAACTTACAAACAGATCAGGAATATCAAGGACATGTCAGCGGATGAGAACGGAAACGTAATGATCGTGACGGAAAGAGGAAAGGTTTACTGGCTGAAAGACGGGGAAATTTCGAAGGCGCCGCAGGATATTGCGCCGAACAATTCGTTGCGCACGGTCTGTTTTACAGATGATCACCTGCTGGTGGGAACAGAAGAGAATCAGGTTCTGATCTATCAGAATGCGAATGGACAAAGAAAGCTGTTAAAGACGGTCACAATGGACAGCATTGAATCGATCAATTCCTTTTATATCACGGAGGAGCAGGAGATATTTGTCTGTTCGGATACAGGTGTTGCGATATTGCAGCCGGGAGGATCCTATGAAGTATTGAATACCGGCAATTTTACGAGCTCGATTGATAATATGCTGATAGATTATCAGGGAAATCTCTGGTTCAGTTCTTCAAGGCTTGGTCTGCTGGAGCTGTGTCAGTCTCCGTTTGCAGACCTTTTCAGGGAAATCGGGGAAACAGCAGTTGTCAATACAACAGAAAAGTGGCAGGGTATGCTTTTCTGCGGAACAGATCAGGGGCTTGTTATTTTGGGAGAGGATGAAAAGAGCAGAGTAGAAAATGAAATCAGTGAATTTTTGCAGAATACAAGAGTGCGCTGCTTGACGGTAGACAGTCGGGATCAGTTATGGATCGCAACAACCGGAATGGGTATCTGCCGGGTTTCTGCTGAAAACGGCAAGTATCATATCCGTAATTTTACGGAAAAAGATGGTATGCCGGGTATGCGCTTCAGAAATATCTGTGAGCTTTCGGATGGCAGAGTCGTGGCCGCCGGTGATTATGGCGTGGCAGTTCTTTCCGACAATACAGTTGAGCAGGTCTTTTCGGCAGAAAATGGACTTATGAATGAAAAGTCACTCTGTCTGCTGGCAGATGGAACAGATTTTTATATCGGGTCTGATGGCGGCGGTATTACAAAGATCGCAGGCGGTCGGATTGTGGAATATATCGGAAAAGCGGATGGTTTATCATCGGGTGTGATCCTGCGTATGGTAAAGGATCCTGTTTCGGGTGGTATTTATATAGTGACAAGCAACGGCTTGTGTTACAGAGCCCCGGACGGGACAATAAAATATCTGAAGAATTTTCCTTACAGTAATAATTTTGATATGATCTGTGATTCGGACGGAACATGCTGGGTGCTTAGCAGTGCAGGCATTTATATTGGTGACACAACGGATCTGATAGCGGATGAGAAAACGGATTATCCGCTGATCAATTCCAAACGGGGCTTCCGTTCTTCGCTGGTTGCCAATGCATGGATGTACCGGGAGGCAGATGAACTGTACTTATGCTGTGACAGCGGCGTGATAAAGGTCAATATGTCACAGTATGATACGACCGCAGAATCCTATCGTATGATTTTGGATTATATTTACGTGGACGGCGAAAAATATGATATTGACCGTGTGGATACGTTCCGGCTTGCCTCAGATGCGGATAAGATCGTGCTGGAGCCGGAAGTATTGAATTATTCCATGAATGATCCATATGTCAGCGTTTATCTGGAAGGCTATGATGCGAAAGCAGCAGTTTGTCTGCTGAGTGAGATGGATAAGCTGACCTATCAGAGACTGAAGCCCGGCACCTATACTTTTCGGATCGCGATTCTGGACGGTGTGGATGGCGATGTGGTAGAATCGGCAAACTATAAGATAGAAAAAGAAACCGAGATGTACCAGAACTGGTGGTTTAAGTTATATGTTATTTTCATTGCGGGCCTTGTGCTGATCTGGATCACATGGTTCATTACAAGGACGCAGGCACAGAGAACGCTGCTGAAGCAGAAGTATGAGCTGGAATATGCCAAGAAGCAGATCCAGATGGGAAATGAAACCATTCTTTCCATTGCCCGTACAGTAGATGCGAAGGACTCCAATACGAGTGAGCACTCCTTCCGTGTATCGGAGTATTCCGTGGCAATTGCAAAGAGACTGCAGTATTCAAAAGAAAAGTGTGAGAATCTCCGCCAGATGGCGCTGCTGCATGATATCGGTAAAATCGGTATTCCGGATGCAATTCTGAATAAGCCGGGCAGACTGACGGACGAAGAATACGAGATCATGAAGACACATGTGATACGTGGCGGTGAAATTTTAAAGGATTTTACCATGATCGATAATGTGAGCCTGGGTGCGATGTATCACCATGAGAGGTATGACGGAAGCGGATATTGTGTCGGCCTGAAGGGCGAGGAAATTCCGTTGGATGCAAGAATCATAGGAATTGCCGATGCATTCGATGCCATGACGGCAAACCGTGTTTATCGGAAACAACTGGATATTGATTTTGTGATCGGGGAACTGAAACGCTGCAGCGGAACGCAGTTTGACCCGAAACTGGTAGACATTTTACTGTCCCTGATCGAAGACGGAACGATTGATGTGGAAAAACTGTATGCAAAGTCTAAGGAGGATAAGTAGGATGAAACGGACATACACTTTATGTATTATTACTTCCCTGATCATGTGTATTCTGGCAGTTGGTGTGCATCGTGTCACGCGGACGGAAGAGAAACATCTGAAAGTCGGATTTATTTTTGTTGGTGATGAGATCACGCCGTATACGGAAAATTTTATCAAAGCCAGAAACCATGTCATGGAAGTATACGGGGATCAGATCGAATGTGTGACGAAATATAATGTAACGGAAGACCGGATCGAGGAGCCGTTGCAGGAACTTGTTGCAGAAAAATGTGACTATATCATCGCAGCCAGTTACGGTTATGGTCCGGTTGTGAAAGAAGTGGCGCAGGAGCATCCTGAGATCCAGTTTTGTGTTCCGACAGGGGATAATGCCAATCAGGAGCCGGTTCTTTCCAATTATCATAACTGCTATGGAACTATATATCAGGGGAGATATGTCTGCGGTGTTGTAGCAGGTGTCAAATTAAAAGAAATGATAGAAAACGGTATTATTACGCCGGAGCAGGCAAAGATCGGTTATGTTGCGGCGTTCCCGTATGCAGAAGTCATATCAGGCTATACGGCGTTTTATCTGGGGGTCAGATCAGTTGTGCCTGAGGCAACGATGCTTGTCAAATATACAGATACGTGGTCAAATTATTCCATGGAAAAACAGATAGCAATAGAACTGATCGCGCAGGATTGTGTGCTTATTTCCCAGCATTCCGATACGATCGGACCTGCAACTGCCTGCGAAAGCGCCGGAGGTAGTATTCCGGTGTATCATGTTGGCTATAATCAGAGTATGACAGATGTGGCACCGACCAGATCACTGGTGAGCAGCTGTGTCGACTATTCTTACTATTTTGAACAGTCCATTTATGCACTTTTACATGGTAAAAAGATCGAGGACTGTATAGATGGGAAGACATATGGACAGGATGCCATGGCAGGCCTGGATAAGAACTGGGTGCGTATTCTGGATATCAATGAGGCAATCGTACTAAAGGAAACGGATCAGATCGTCGAGGATACGATCAATGAACTGATCAGTGGAAAAAAACAAGTGTTTTCAGGGAATCTGACAGGCGTTGATCCATATGATAGTACAAAACGGATCGATCTGAATACACCGTATATAGAAAATGAAACATCCTCGTCACCGACGTTTTCTTATGTCTTAGATGATGTGATCACGATTGTGGAATGATGATCTGAGGATAAAAATAAGAGTGGAATGTGGAGGCGCTTATGCAAAAAGAGTCAATGTCACGGATCCGCCAGAAAACAAAAAAGGTAAAGCAGAGTGGCGGCAGAGTACTGTTCCGGCTGATTTTTGGGCGGACCATGATCACTGTTCTGCTTTTGCTGTTGCAGATACTGTGTCTTATCGGGATTTTCCGGATGGTGGGTCTGTCCGAGAATCTGCTCACGATCAGTAATCTGCTTGGCATGGCTGCAATTATTTATATTATCAACAGTGAGGAAAATCCGGCATTTAAGCTGGCATGGGTGCTTCCGATCTGTCTTGTGCCGGTGTTCGGGATCGGATTTTATCTCTTTATCATACTGAATCCCGGAAACAGAGGGCTGCAGAAACTGCTAAACCGCAGGAAGGATGAGACAAAACCATATCTGCGGACGGAATATCGTGTGGTGGAAAAACTGAAAAAAGAAAGCTCGGGGATCCGTAATCTGGGGCATTATATCCAGAATCAGAATGGATTTCCGACCTGTGATCATACGAATGTAACTTTTTTTGCCACAGGAGAAGAAAAGTATACGGATCTCTTAAAGGAACTGGAACGGGCAGAGCACTTTATCTTTCTGGAATACTTTATTATCAATCAGGGAGAGGTCTGGGATCATGTGCTGGAAATACTGGAGCGGAAAGCAAAAGCAGGTGTGGAAGTGCGGGTAATGTATGATGGTATGTGTGCACTTGTATCGCTTCCGTACCGTTATCCGCAGCAGCTTCGGGAAAGAGGAATCAAGGCAAAGATGTTTTCGCCGATCAAACCGCTTTTGTCCACGCACCAGAATAACCGTGATCACCGTAAGATTGCAGTGATCGATGGCAGAGTGGCGTATAACGGCGGAATCAATCTGGCGGATGAATATATGAATATAAAGAAACGTTTCGGACACTGGAAGGATACGGCGGTCAAGCTGGAGGGCGAGGCTGTCAGAAGCTTTACTGTCATGTTTTTGCAGATGTGGTATATGACCGAGGCGGGAGAAGGCGAGTATGAAAAGTATCTTCCGCATTTTGAAGCTCCGTCGGCGTCCGGCTACGTGATTCCCTATAATGATGACCCGATCAACCGTCTTGATATTGCAGAGAACGTTTATTTGGATATTCTGTACAAGGCAAAGAAGTACGTGCATATCATGACTCCGTATCTGATCATTGACAATGAGCTGATCACAGCGCTGACCTATGCAGCAAGAAGAGGTGTGGATGTCAAGCTGATCCTGCCTCATATACCGGACAAAAAGATTATCTTTGCGATTGCAAGGACGTATTATCCACAGCTGTTGGAAGCGGGCGTAAAGATCTATGAGTATACACCGGGCTTTGTGCATGCCAAGGAATTTGTTTCGGACGATAAGAAAGCGGTGGTTGGCAGCATCAATCTGGATTTCAGGAGCTTGTATGAGCATTTTGAATGTGCGACCTTCATTTATAAGAATCCGGTTATTTTGGATATAGAAAAGGACTATCAGGAAACCTTGAAGAAATGTCGGAAGATAGATATGCAGTTCTGCGTGGATCTGCCGCTCTGGTATCGGATCGGCGGTCATATTTTCCGCTTGTTCGGGCCTCTTGTCTAATGAATGCTATGGAATGATATAAGTGTCAAAAGACGTCATACGGATTGGTACAGGGTGATTAACGATTAAATAAGGGCTTCGGCAAATGCCGAAGCCCTTATTGTATATAATGGATTAGCCCATAACAACTTCTACTGTATGAGTCTTTCCGTCGCCGAATGCAGGAATTACATTGCCTTCGATTGCGTTACCGTCAACTGTTACGCTCTTGATACCCTTATTGACATGAGAAGGATTGGAAACCTTGATATCATAAGTAGCACCACGGAACTGACGTGTTGCAGTAAGACCATCCCATGCAGCAGGGATAGACGGATCGATCTTCAGACCGTCGAAGTCTGCTGAAATACCAAGGATGTACTGGGAAATAGCAACCATGTTCCATGCAGCAGTACCTGTCAGCCATGAGTTCTTGCCCTGACCGAAGTTCTTACCGGTCTGTCCGATATCAGAACCTGCGTCCTTACCACCGATCATCTGACCGTATACATATGGCTCGGTCTTGTGCAGATCTGAAGTCTCTTCTGTAAAGGCAGGAGCGATCTCTGAATAATACTTAAATGCCTGATCACCCTGACCTGCGTAAGCAGCAGCACAGATGATCCATGCATTGTTGTGTGTGAAGATACCGGCATTTTCTTTATATCCGCCCGGATATGTAGAGATTTCGCCGTACTGTACATAGTATTTTGTATAAGCAGGGTTGTTCAGAACAAGACCGTGCTTTGTATTTAATCTCTCGTCGATCGCTTTCAGTGTCTTCAGATCAGCACCCTGATCTTTGCCAATCTCTGACATGATAGCGAAGCCCTGTGGCTCGATGAAGATCTGACCTTCTTCACATTCCTTAGATCCCATCTTTTCGCCGTTTGCATCGTATGCACGCAGGAACCAGTCGCCGTCCCATGCGGATTCCATAACGTTTGCTTTCATCTTATCGATCTCAGCCTGTGCTTTTGCAGCTTCATCGTCCTTGCCGAGGTGCTTTAAGATTGCAACGTAGTTTGGACCTGCATATGTGAATAACGTAGCAACCATAACAGACTCAGCAACTTTTGAGTAACCGCCTTCAGCAGCGAACTTCGGATTAGTGTAAGTCTGGAAGCTTTCACCCGGTGTATCGGAGAAGCAGGAAAGGTTGATACAGTCGTTCCAGTCAGCACGCATTGCAAGCGGAAGACCATGCGGTCCTAAGTTGTCTACAATGTGGTAGAAGGAAACTTTTAAGTGCTCCAGCATTGTCTGTGCAATAGACATATCATTATCATATGGAACCATTTCGTCAAGGATTGTCCAGTCGCCTGTTTCTTTAATATATGCGGAAACGGAAAGGATCAGCCATAACGGATCATCTGAGAAGTCACCACCGATGTCTGCGTTACCTTTCTTTGTCAGTGGCTGATACTGATGGTAGCATCCGCCATCCGGGAACTGTGTAGAGGCAATATCAATGATTCTTTCTCTTGCGCGATCCGGGATCTGATGAACAAATCCGAGAACGTCCTGGTTAGAATCACGGAAGCCCATACCACGTCCGATACCTGACTCGAAGTAAGAAGCGGAACGGGAAAGGTTGAAGGTTACCATACACTGGTACTGGTTCCAGATGTTTACCATACGGTTTACCTTTTCGTCCGGTGTGTTGACATTTAAGATGCCAAGCAGGCGATCCCAGTAGGCTTTCAGCTCTGCCATTCCTGCAGCAACCTTTTCAGGTGTGTTGTACTGATCGATCATGGCAAGTGCTTTTACTTTGTTGATTGTCTTGCCGTCTGCCTCGAATTTCTGATCTTCAGGCATTTCTACATAACCAAGTACGAATACGAGTGTCTTGCTCTCGCCGGGTGCAAGTGTGATCTTCTTGCAGTGGGAAGCGATCGGAGACCAGCCGTCAGCGATAGAATCAGTCGGCGCATTGTTTGTAACAACCTGTGGATCGCCGAAGCCGTTGTACATACCGATGAAAGCATCTCTGTCTGTATCAAAGCCGTCGATCTCATCATTTACAGTATAGAAAGCAAAGTGATTACGTCTGTCTCTGTATTCTGTCTTGTGATATACAGTAGAGCCGACTACCTCAACACGTCCTGTAGAGAAGTTTCTCTGGAAGTTTGTGCAGTCATCCTGCGCATCCCATAAACACCACTCTGCAAAAGAATACAGTGTGAAATCTTTTTTCTGGGAGCTTTCGTTTGTCAGAACAACCTGCTGTACTTCACCGTCGTAATTCTGCGGTACAAAGAATGTAACCTCTGCTTTCAGATCGTTCTTCTTACCTGTGATAACGGTGTATCCCATACCATGACGGCATTCATAAGAGTCAAGTTCTGTCTTGACCGGAGACCAGCCCGGATTCCAGATCGTACCGTTTTCATTTATATAGAAGTAACGGCCTCCCATATCGATCGGTACATTATTATAACGATAACGTGTGATACGGCGAAGACGTGCATCTTTATAGAAGCTGTAGCCGCCTGCCGTATTGGAGATCAGAGAAAAGAACCCCTGTGTTCCTAAGTAGTTGATCCAAGGATATGGAGTTCTTGGAGATGTGATGACATATTCTCTTCTGTCATCATCGAAATAACCAAATTTCATAATTCTATGTCCTTTCGTAATTTAAATTTGCGAAAACTTAGAAAACGATTAAGTAAGACAAGATTTTGAAATCTTTACAGACAAAATTATACTCAATGCCCGGAATAAAAGCAAGCAAAAGCTGGTAAAAACAAACTTAGTTTTAATGGTTGTAATATAGAAGAAAGAGGAATAGAATAAATATGAACAAAATGTAAACGAACTGTGTATGAACTGTTCAAAAACCGAATGCTAAAATTGTGAAATACTACCAAAAATATAGAAACTGTACAAAAAAAGTGAAAAAACCATTGCCAAATTATCCAAATTGTAATATATTAAAAAGGCGAAAACGATTAAGTAATTTTCATGTTTTCCTTGAGAGGAGAAGACATGGTATCCATGAAAGATATAGCTGCTGCTTGCCACGTTTCCGTTGCCACAGTCAGTAAAGCACTGAATGGACACAGAGACATCAGCGAGGAGACAAAGCTACATATTAAGAAGGTAGCGAAGGATATGGGGTATTTCCCCAATTCGGTTGCCAGAGCATTAAAAACAAATAAGACATTTAACATCGGTGTCCTGTTTGTGGAAGAAGCACACAGTGGTCTGACACATAACTACTTTTCACATCTGCTTGACAGCTTCAAGGTCACAGCAGAGGCACAGGGATACGATATCACATTCCTTAATTGCAATAAGCAACGAAAAGACAGAATGTCTTATCTGGAACACAGCCGGTACAGAGGGTTTGACGGAGTTGTCATTGCATGTGTCAACTTTGAAGATCCCGAAGTGATCGAACTGATCGAAAGTAATCTTCCGGTCGTAACGATCGACAGGATATTTCCGAACCGTATCAGTATTGTTTCCGATAATGAAAAAGGAATCACGGATCTGGTTTCCTACATTATTGAAAAGAAACATACAAAGATCGCATACATACATGGTCGTGATTCCGCAGTCACAAGGCAGCGTCTGGCAGGCTTCCGGGAAGTGATGAAACAGCATGACATTGCTGTTCCAAACGCATATATCCGGGAAACTGATTATCGGGATATCCAGAGAACGGCGATCGCAACGGCAGAGCTTTTGAAGCTACCGGATCCGCCAACCTGTATTTTGTTCCCGGACGACTATGCTGCATATGGTGGCATCAATGTAATAAAAGCCGCGGGGCTCCGTATTCCGGAAGATATTTCGGTGGCAGGATACGATGGCATTTCACTGGCGACAAAGATAGAGCCGAAGATGACAACGATCAAGCAGGACACCAAGACGATGGGAATGCTGGCAGCGGAAAAGCTGATCGCACTGATCGAGAAACCGAGTACGACGGAGATTGTATCCATTACCGTACCTGGAATCCTTTTACCGGGAGCGACAGTTGCAAGCCAATAATGGCATTTATATCACACAAGTGATAATTTAATAAATGCAAGGTACTATTAACCAACACTTTATTTCAAACATTTTTTAGAGGAGGACAAAAAAAGAATGAAAAAGAAATTATTAAGTGTAGTTCTTTCAACAGCTATGGTAGCATCCCTTTTAGTAGGATGCGGCAACAAAACAGAAGAAGCACCTGCAGCAACAGATGAAGCAACAGATGAAGCAACAGATGAAGCTACAGATGCAGCAACAGACGAAGCTACAGATGCAGCAACAGATGAAGCTACAGATGCAGCAACAGATGAAGAAGCAGATGTAGAGCTTCCGGAAGATACAGGTAAAGTTCTTAACATTTACTGCTGGAACGACGAGTTCGCTAACCGTCTGAAAGATCACTATCCGGGATACGAAGCAAACGATCCTGATGATGCTTTAGCAGGTGGTAAGATCGGTGATGTTGAAGTTAAGTTCACATCTACACCATCTACAGACAACGCTTACCAGAACAACCTGGATGCTACTCTTCCTGGAAACGCAGATGCAGCAGCAGATGACAAGGTTGATATGTTCTTAGTAGAAGCTGACTACGCATTAAAGTATGTTAACACAGATCTTTGTATGTCAGTAGCTGATCTTGGAATCAAAGATTCTGAATTAGCTAACCAGTATCAGTATACAAAAGATATCATGACAGATTCTGACGGAAACTTAAAGGGTCTTTCATGGCAGGGATGTCCTGGTGTTCTGATCTACAACCGTGAAGCAGCTAAAGAAGTTTTCGGTGCTGATGATCCGGATACAGTACAGGCTAAGGTTTCTGACTGGGCTACATTCAATGCTACAGCAGCAGAAATGAAAGAAGCTGGCTACAAGATGACAGCTACAACAAACGATACATTCCGTACATATTCTAACAACGTAACAACTCCTTGGGTTGTTGATGGCAAGATCCAGATCGATGACAACCTCAAAGCATGGGTTGACGCTTCTAAGGAAATGGCTGACAACGGATACTGTGGAACACAGGGTCTTTGGTCAGATGACTGGAGCAAAGGCTTCTATCCAGAAGGAAAGGTATTCTGCTACTTTGGACCAGCTTGGCTGATCAACTTCTCTATGGCAGCTGATACAGAAGGTTCTATCGCTAACGCAGGTGGCTGGGGTGCTTGTGAAGGTCCTCAGGGCTTCTACTGGGGTGGTACATGGATCACAGCAGCTACAGGTACAGACAATGCTAACCTTGTTGCAGATATCATGAGAAAACTTACAACAGATGAAACAATCATGACAGACATCGTTAAAGCAGATAGCGACTTCGTAAACAACAAGCCAGCTATGGAAGCAGCAGCTCAGGATGACTCTTATGCATTCCCTGTATTAGGCGGACAGAATCCACTGGCTATGTTCTGTGCAGGTGCTGATAAGATTTCTCTTTCTAACATCACAGAGTACGATCAGGGATGTAACGAAGAGTTCCAGAATGCTATGACAGGCTACTTCGATGGCAATTACGCTACATATGATGAAGCACTTGATGCATTCTACACAGCTATTACTGAAAAATATCCTGAACTTACATACTAAGATTTAGGAATCGCATAGTAAGATAGCGAAATAGCTAGTGCGCCTGTTTGGCGGTCAGCCGGACAGGCGCACTTTTTTAACGAACAGGTTTGGAAAAATAACATGCGGAGGTGTGGTACAGTATGGCTAAAAAGAAAAGCGGAACTGTTCTTCGTTATAATCGGTGGGGCTACATTTTCTTAATTCCCTTTGTTGTAGTATTTATTATCTTTCAGTTGATTCCTCTGATTAGCACGATCTATAATAGTTTCTTTGAACATTATTTTAAAAATGGTCTGACAGAAGTAGGACCTACATTTATTGGTATTCAGAATTATGCAACATTGTTCTCATCAGGTGATCTGCCTAAATATTTAGGCAATACAATGATCATGTGGATCATCGGATTTATTCCGCAGATCCTCCTTTCATTACTTCTTGGTGCTTGGTTCTCAGATCCGAGCCTGAGATTAAAACATCAGCAGTTCTTTAAAACTGTTATTTACTTACCGAACTTAATCATGGCATCTGCTTTTGCCATGTTATTCTTTACATTGTTCTCAGATGGTGGTCCGATCAACTCGCTGTTGATGCAGATGGGCATTCTGAGCGAGCCTTACAAATTCCTGTCACATGCGGGAAGTGCAAGATCTTTGGTTGGATTCATGAACTTCTTAATGTGGTTTGGTAATACGACGATCTTATTACTGGCAGGTATGTTAGGTATTGATACATCCTTATATGAAGCGGCTGAAGTGGATGGTGCTACTTCTACACAGGTATTCTTTAGGATTACATTACCACTTTTAAGACCTATTCTGGTATACGTAATGGTTACATCTCTGATCGGTGGTCTGCAGATGTACGATGTACCGCAGATCTTAACAAATGGTCAGGGTAATCCGGCTCGTACAACAATGACACTGATCATGTACCTGAATAAGCACTTGTATTCTAAGAACTACGGTCTTGGTGGTGCGCTTTCAGTTGTCCTGTTTATTGTAACCGGTATTTTGAGTGTCATCGTATTTAAGATGAATCAGGCATCAGAGAAATAGGAGGCGAAAATATGAGTGCATCATCTAAAGGTTTAAATGTAAAGACTAGAAGAGTCATTTCATATGTAGTTCTCGTTATTGTAACTATTATGTGTCTGTTCTGGTTCTATGTATTATTTGTAAACTCAACACGTTCACATGCAGACCTGACAAAAGGTTTCAGCGCTCTGCCAAGCACAAGCGCTGCGAAGAACGTAAACAGCTTATTACACAGCAGTAACATTCCGATTCTTTCCGGTTTGTTCAACAGTGTTATTGTAGCTGCTTTCACAGCATTGCTGAGTACATACTTCTCAACAATGACTGCATATGCGATCCATGCATATGAATTCAAATTAAAGAAATTTATGTTCACATTTATTCTCGGTATCATGATGATCCCTACACAGGTAACTGCACTTGGTTTCATCCAGTTAATGAGAAAAATGCACTTAATGAACTCCTTTATTCCGTTGATCATTCCTGCAATTGCAGCTCCTGCTGTAGATCTCCTTGTTTATTGTGTCATTAAATCATGCAATTGCAGCTCCTGCTGTGTTCTTCTACATGAAGCAGTACATGGAAAGTACACTTCCGTTGGAACTGTTAGAAGCAGCCCGTATTGATGGCGCCGGTGAGTTCAGAACATTTAATCAGATTGCACTTCCGCTTATGAAACCGGCTATCGCGGTTCAGGCAATCTTCTCATTCGTAGGAAGCTGGAACAACTACTTCACACCTGCTTTGATTTTGACAGATGACAATAAGAAGACACTTCCTATTTTGATCGCAACACTTCGTTCTGCTGACTATTTGAAGTTTGATATGGGTCAGGTTTACATGATGATCACATTCTCTATTTTACCTGTTATCATCGTATACCTCATCCTTTCTAAGAACATCGTATCAGGTCTTGCAGTTGGTGCTGTTAAAGGTTGATATTTACAATCCAAAAGCACATACCTTCGGGTATGTGCTTTTTTTATGCTTATTTAATAGTCTTTTGTGGGGAAAGATGGTAGAATAAAAACTGGATCGTGCAAATGATCCGGAAAGGGATATAAAAATGAGCGATATTTTGCAGAATGATAAAATGCAGGAAACAGAAGAAAGACGTACGGTCTCGGAAATTGCTGCGCAGATGGAAACGGAAGAAGATCTGACCGGCGAAAATAATCCAATGAATCGGATGGAAAAGGGAACGGATACCAGAAATCCGATCATCAAAGCATTGGAACGGTTTGGCGATCTTTTTGCGCTGAATCTGACTTTTATATTGTCCTGTATTCCTGTTATTACAATAGGAGCTTCTGTAACAGCTTTGTTTACCATGACTAACAAAATGGTCAGGAACGAGGATGGTACAATGTGGAAGGGATTCTGGAAAGCGTTTGGACAGAATTTTAAGGTTGGAACAAAAGTGTGGGCGGTGATCCTTGCATATCTTGGCGTTGTGTATGCGGAATATGCATATATGATACAGTCTGCAGGACAGACAACAAATTTTATGGTTGTATTGATTGGCTTTGAAATGGTATTTTTGTCGTTTTTACTTCCGTTTCTGTTTCCGATCATTGCGAGATATGAAAATACTATTATTAACTATATAAAAAACACAGTGATCATTTCTGTGGCAAACTTTAAAACATGGCTGGTAGTATTTATTATCTGGTTTGTACCGGCGCTTGCACTGGCTGCCAGTACGCTGCTTTGGGCATATACATGGTATTTGTGGCTTCTGGTCATGTTTGCTGTGCAGGCATATGCAACATCCATGATCCTGCAGAAGGTGTTTGATAAGCTGGAGGAAGCACAGACGGAACAGGAAAGGAGTGGGGTGTAATAGATGAATAAGGAAACGTATATTGATGCGTTGGAGCGGAAATTATGGGATCAGTTAGATCCGGATCAATTGAGAGATATTATATCTTATTATAGAGATTATTTTGCAATGGAAGCTGCAAAGGGGATTTCGGAAGAAGAAACGATACGGAAGCTGGGAGATCCTGCACTGCTTGCAAAGAGCATTCTTGCGGCAGAAGGCAGTAAAGGGGAATCGGCAGAATCGGAGATAGAACAGGGGATGCAAAAGCAGAGTCGTGAATTCCGCGGAGGTAAGCTGCTTGTCCTTCTTGTGATCGTAGCAGTTCTGGTTGTGCTTTGTGCTATCATTGGGCTGATCTTTTCGGTCGTCAGTGCACTTCTGCCGTTCTTATTTGTTCTGGCATTTGTTTTTCTGATTTTTTCCTTTTTTAAAAACAAACGATAACGTGTGCGTTTTATACAAAGTTAAACAGCCTATCAGGGGTGATAGGCTGTTTAGGGGAGTATAAATAAAAATACTATTTTTACAACAGAGCAATTGGGGATTGCTGTTGTATGATTAGATTATAGGATATTTTAGAAAATTTATCAAGAATTTTTTTGCCCGGGCGACCAATTATGAAAAAAACGAGACCGAATATGCATAAAAATTGATTTCTTCCGAATACTAGTAGTGCAATACAAAATGAAGGAGGAAACAGTTATGGCAAAGAATGAAACAAGCGCAAAGAACAATGCACAGAACAGTCAGGATGAACAGTCTAAGAACAACGCCAAGCAGGCATATAAAAGTGCAAATGACACAAAATCCTGCACTTCTGACTACAAGGATAAACAGTCTAATAAAAAACACAACTGGTTCACGTCTCCTATCACCTTCGCTTCCATCGGTTCTATCTCCAATTC
>ENA-UEYI01001933-UEYI01001933.1-human-gut-metagenome-genome-assembly--contig:-NODE-1933-length-15751-cov-14.919740_pt1 | contig 15751 bp, 20 predicted proteins | sample MGYA00242900_ERZ507916 | MGnify/ENA primary metagenome ERZ507916 (study PRJEB26167, sample SAMN06115521) | human gut metagenome | host: Homo sapiens | place: China:Chongqing | collected 2015-09-02...
GTAAACGAATATGTTCCCGTCCTTTTTATTTGGGGCATTGTAATAAGCCTTCTGTATCCGTTCGAAGCTGTCCTTGCCGTAGTCGGACAGGTTGTTGTCCGCTACAATATAAATCAAGGTGGAGTGATCGGCAAGTGCTCTGTTGTTAATTGCCCGGTCATCTTCATCAGAATCTCTGCAGCTGTTCAAGCAGAGAGTAAACATGATGGCAAAAGCTATTCTTGAGAGAATCCCCCATGCCCTTTTGCCTTTTCTGATAATGTTTTTGGTAGTCATAAACGTTTCGGTTTTGATTAAGTATATAGTTTTCGTTATGGTAGATCCGGTATTTCAGGGTCCCTAAGAAGTTCGCGCAATTCTTTCGATTCACGGTTTTCGCGCCTCAGACTGTCTATTGTCCTTTCCTTCTCCAGTCCTTTTTGTGCGATTCGGTCGAGATATTCGGTGACATCCTCGATTAGTCTCTGTTCATCGGCGTTCAATATGGAATCCTGTACCTCGTTGAACAGGGAGTCATTTTCCCATACAAGCGTATCCTGCTGTGCAATCTGGTCCTGTTGCCTGGAATAGTCCAACAGTACAGTGTCCCCATTGTTGTTCAGGTAGTATTGGTAGGAGCATATTGAGTCGTTGGCATATCTGACTTCTATCTGGTCAGGAATGGTGTCACCGTGAATGTCTATCCGGCAGACAAAGTACATGGTGTCAAGTGTTATCGTGTCAATGTACCGGATGAAGAACTTACTGTTTCCACCAGTATCCATGTTCTCAGAATCCTTTGGGAATTTAAGAGTGTGGGCCTGTTTATCTGTCCCTCCTTCTTTGGTTTGGACGGACCGGTAAATAACGCAGGCGAAAGCGACCACTGTCAGCACAAGTGACACTACCCAAAGTGATATCTGATGATTTTTTCTCATGAATGTTTTGGTTATAATATCTGCAAAAATAGGAATAATCTCTGTGAATACCAAATATTTGTATTTTTTGTAATTGTTGCAATTCTATGTTTTTTAGTAGGTAAATTTAGATTATGTGCATATATATTGGATTAAAATGAATGCGAATTGTGGAATAACATCAATTTTTTGTTTCCATTCACGTTTGGTATCATCCATGGTGTTCTCTCTTTCCTCCGTCAGAGGCAGGCGGGACACATTATTATATTCATCGGCGGCATACGAAGTACGGTCGGGTACTTGTGTCTCGCCGATGTGTGTGTTGACTGATTGCGAAGTTTTCGCGGTAAAAAGATAGATGATGAAGCGTATGAATAGAATACAGAATACCCTGCTGGCTTTTGCCTGTTGTGCCTGAGCCGTGTTGCAGCTGTGCGGCTGCACCAAGGACGTCGGAGCCGTATTCAGGCTGATGGGCGAGGAGTGTGCCATGGCTCCGGCATCGCGTGCGGCCTGTTTCGAGGCCGGCACCTGCTATGCGCTGTGGGCCATCTCCGATGACAAATGGGCCGATCCGGTGCTGAACTATGTCCTTACCCAGAGTGATCAATATCCGTTTGGTGAAGAACGGAGACTGTTCTATGTGTCAGTGAACTACCGCAAAACTAACGATTTAGCGGCTTCGGAGATACCAATACCTCCTCTCTTTTCCTGCTTCTTCCTGCCATTGCTTTTTAGGACACGAGGTCGGTCATCCACAAGAGGACAGTCCACAGGCTTGACTTTCCCACGCTCCGTGGGTAGGGCTTTCAAGCCAAATTCCTTGATGTTGTGAGCGGCGTTGAAGTCCCGGTCATGGCGCGTACCGCACTCCTGACAAGTCCAACTGCGTTCGCTCAGTCTTAATCCTTTATACACATAGCCGCATTTGCCGCAGGTCTTCGAACTGGGGGCGAAGCGGTCTATCTTTATGAGGTTCACGCCGTACCATCGGCACTTATAATCGAGCAACGTGAGGAACATCCCGAAAGATGCGTCACCCACCGCTTGCGCCAGATGATGGTTGCGCTGCATCCCCTTCACGTTCAAATCCTCCATGCAGATGGTGCGCACTTGGCTGTCGTGCGTGAGCGCATGGGCGATTTTGTGAAGGTTGTCCTTACGGCAGTTGGCTATGTGCTCCTGCAACCGGGCAACATGGATGCGTGCCTTGTTGCGGTTGGCTGAACCCTTCCGCTTGCGGCTCAACCGCTTTTGCAGCAGCTTTAATCGGTCAAGGCTACGTTGCAGGTTCTTCGGGTTGTCAAACGTGCGTCCGTCAGAACATACGGCAAGCGACTTTATACCTAAGTCAATACCCAAAGCCGTATCGCCCTGTACGGGTGTTACCGGAAGTTCTTGGATGGCCGTATCAACCAATACGGACGCAAAGTATTTGCCCGATGGTGTCATGCTGACGGTAACGGTCTTGACCGTCCCTTTGAACTTGCGGTGCAGTACGGCAGGAATATCCTTTGCCTTGGGTATGGAAATGCTTCCATTGACAAAGTTCACACTGCAATGCTGCGGACACTGGAAGCTCTGCCTGTCCTTGCGTGATTTGAAGCGTGGGAATCCTACCGCATGTGTATCACGGAAGAAGTTCCTGTATGCGGTATCGAGATTGCGCAATGCACTTTGCAAAGATTGAGAATTGACTTCAGCAAGCCACTCATGTTCCGCTTTCAGCTCACTCTTCATCAGATTGGTCAGATATACATTACCGAATGTTTCCTTTCGTTCCTTATATGCCGTGATTTTCATATTGAGTGCCCAATTATAGACAAAGCGGCAGCAGCCGAAGGTCTTTGCAAGCAAGACCTTCTGGTCGTCTGTCGGATATATTCTGTATTTATAGGCTCTCAACATGATGTACTTTATTGAATTTCAATACTCAAAGATACGAAAATTTATCTAAACACACAAGCATGCAACTGGTAATCAGACATCTAAATCTAATTACATTTCATTCTTCAATCTTTTCCCTGTAATACTGCGCTATCATCCCCTGCCTGAATACAGGGGTATTCACACTTAATTCATAATCTTTTTATCTGTTGTGGGTGTTGTTGCTGCTTGTGTCGGCATTTGGGGAGCTGTAAAGCTTCATGGGTGAGCCACCCATGCTGTCATAGACATTTAGGGAAATGTTTTTAAAATGAGTTTTGCCGCACACGAATAGCCGTGTGCGATTTCTCTTTGCAAGCGGTTCTTCCCTCCACCCACCCATATCCTTGAATCCGTTCTGCTGACGAATGCGTTCGCCGGCAGAACGGATGTCTCTTCTCTCCCACTGGAAAGAACCCGGCACCTCCGGCACCGGGACAAGGCAGTCCTGCCGGACATCTTTTCACCACGGAGGCTTCCACCTCCCTTTCCCTCACTTCCGGCTTTTTCGGCATACCCATCCGCACCGTGCAGTGCTCTCCCCCTTTCCCTATGATATATACTTGCCTACCACCACACGCCTGTTGACGCAACGCTTCCACCACCATTCTTCACACATTGTCGCCATTACAGCCACGTACCTTTTTCTTGTCAACTGACAGCAGAACGCTTCTTCATGCTGTTCCCCCGATAGCTGATGCGGATCTCTCGCCTTGACCGGGCAGGACACACAAAAGAGGAATGCGCCACGCTCGCTTTAATAATCGGAGCGGAAGACCGTCAGCACGAACCAGTGTGAACCGATCAACTTTTTCAGATGAATTTCCGTCGAAGTCACATCATATTTCCTTGGTGCAAAGGTAGGGGACAGCAAACACTTTTCCTGAAAGTGTATATGGACGATTCACAAATGACGGAAACCTATTTGCGTCAGAATCTTCCTTTTTCCGCTACGCGCAAAAAGTGTATTCGGCCGAAATCATTTGCTGCCATCTTATCCAATAAAAAATATAATAATCTTCCTTTTTCCGCTCGCACAAAAAGAGTATTCCCACATTTTTTCATGGCTACCATGTAGTCTGCCCCTCAAATGGAGCACCGTAAAAATGATTAAATAACTTCTAAAATTCATACATTATGAAAAAGATTGAAAATACATTCACAGTTTCAGGTTTCGTAGCTAATGACGCTCAAATCCGCAGTTTCCAAACAGCAAGCGTGGCACGCTTCTCAATCACGGTATGCCGCCCGGAGAAAAACGGCGAAGAAACAGTCTACGCATCAGCGTTCATGACGATGGAAGCATGGCGCAAGAACGAAGCGGCCGATTCTTTCGACAAAATCAAAAAAGGAACGCACCTCACCGTAAAGGGATATTTCAAACCTGAAGAATGGATCGACGCTGAAAGCGGACAGAAGCGCAACCGAATAGCTATGGTGGCGGTAGATTTCTATCCCACTCCGGAGAAAGAGGAAGAGCAGAAACCTGCACAGGAGGAAAAGAAAGCGGCAAAGCCGAAAAAGAAATCTTCAAAATAAGAAAGGGAGGTGAAAACCTCCTTTTTTTTATGCCCTGCCGGAAAGTGCGATGGCGTTCACGCAGAGATTCTTGCCCACCCACCCCATCAAGGCAGCGGCTGTATTCTTTTTCTGTTGGCTTCGGTTAATATCGCAACTCGGCAGGCTCATAGGGATGATAACCGGAGCCGAAAAAGAAGGACACCCATGCTCATGATGCCGCAGTTGCCGACACGGAGCTTAGTCTTCGCCTAAACAACCTCTGTCTGCAAGTGCTTTCTCGCATCGTGTGCACGAGTGTCCGCTACAGCCGTGTCTCTCACCCAAAAGCCGACACCGCAAGCGGTATCAGCAACAGCGGAAGTCATTGCATGGCTCCCTTTGGTCACTATTCCATGACGTTTCTCAATTGCCTTCCGGCAATGTCTTTCCTGAAGTACAACATTCCATTCCTTTGCCAAGTCTCCCACCATTGTCCCGCTTCCTCCCATCTGAACACATTCCCATCGTGCGCCTATATTTTTTGACGGCAAAGTTTTCACGGATGCGGAAACGTAAAAGTTACGCCACAGGCTTTGTGCTGAAAAAAATAACGATGACGGCTGCGCTGCCCCAACATTTTTTTCGCACAAAACTTTTCTTGTTCCGCTTTTACGTGACCTTGATGAGCCGTAAAAAAAAGGCTCAAACTCAGATGGGAATGATTACCATCAAAAAAAAAGTCAGCGGACGTGGAAGACCAGGGAAAGGAAATCCTAAAAAAAAGGTCTAAAGCTCGCTGAGAATAATTCTTAAAACCCCTAAATGTGAACGATATGGAAAAAATTGAAGAAATGAGAGTGATGAGAGCGATAATTTCGGCAGTACTGAATAATAGAAAAATTGTGCCTGGTTCTGAACTACATTCATCATCCGTCTGTAACATAGACGATTTTGATATTGAGGTGATGGAGAACTACTTAGAGCGATGGAATCGGACTATCGCTCAACAAGAAAAAGAACAAGCGGAGAAAACCATACAGAACCAGTGGAACAACCTGAAAGCCAAGCATCCAGATGCGTTGTTGTTGCTTCGTATAGGTGACTTCTATGTGATGTATAACCAAGATGCTGAAGTAGCATCTGAAATATTAGGAATCACGCTGAGCAAACACTCGAACAGTAAATTCAAGGAACAGGCAGGTTTCCCTTATCATGCCCTTGATACCTATTTGCCCAAACTTATACGTGGAGGACAGCGAGTCGCTATATGTGACATTTTGGAAAAGCCTAAACGACAGACAATAGAGTGAATCACAAGAATGGTTTCTATAGCTATGCGGATGAAGGCAAAATGTAAGATGTATATTCCCTGCCTTTTGGCAGGGAAATGCTATTGAAAACATTAGTGAATCTTTAATAATAATTGAGAAAAGTTATACGATATTCAAATGTATTACAACATTATATAAAATAGGTTTGTATGGCATATTTAGCGGTTAATAAGGATGGAACGGAAATAATATCGGAATATTCTTTATACAGAAATGGATATTATAATAGATACAAGAAATGTGATCCTGTAAAATGTGACAAATGTTTTTATAGTAGTAGTAGGTTGAGTTGTAAAATTGATAAAGATGGTAAAAGGTATAGTGAAGAAATTTATGATAGTCCACCCAAAATGAATAGGGGAAAAGCTGTAGAAGTTCTTTCGTTTTGGGATAATTTTGAGTTTGATCCTGATTGTAATAGATTAGATTATACAGTTATTCTTCCAAAAGGTTCTATACAGAAACTTATAGGTCGTGAGCTTACATGGGAAGATGAACCTTATGATTTAAGCGGTTGTGAATTGCTTTCAATTTAGGGGAAAAGGAGTGGATTTTTCTACTCCTTTTTGTTTCCTGTCAGTTCTATGCTTCTCTTCTCTCTGCCAAGAGAGGCGAACAATTTCGTTCTTTCCTCCACCCACCCACATTTATGAATCCGTTCTGCCGGCGAACGCCATTTGTCGGCAGAACGACTGTCTCTTCTCTCCCACTGGAAAGAACCCGGTATCTGCGGCACCAGAGCAAGGTAGCCCGGTCGGGAAGTGCGATAGCGTTCACGCAGAGAATCTTGCCCACCCACCCCATCAAGGTAGCGGCTACAGCCGTATCTCTCACCCAAAAGCCGACACCGCAAACGGTATCAGCCACAGCGGAAGTCATTGCATGGCTCCCTTTGATCACTATTCCATGACGTTTCCCAATTGCCTTTCGGCAAGGTTTTTCCTAAAGTACATTCCTCCATTTCGTGCGTTTAAAAATGTTGAGCTGTAACATGGTTGTTGCTGATATAGCGTATAATGAAAGTGATCTCCCCGTCTTTTTGATAGACATTGAAAAATACATACCACTGTGTAGCCTTGTTCTTCTGGAACGTGGAATATAGCATCTTTTTCCCGTACCGGTCAAAATAAGGGGGCGCGGGCTTTTTTAGTTTTAGTGGAAGATTGGTTTTTATATCAAAGAACAGCTCTTCCACGTATTTTTGAGCGTTTCCCTCAAATCCGAAGTATTCTTTTTCATAGAGGATATTAATCAACTCCATGAGGTATTCTCTGACCTCTGGCAATGCGATTACTTCCATTATCCTCGCTTTTGTTTGTTTTTGAACATTTCGTGAATATCGGCTTTAACGCCTTGGAGAAGTTCATCCATTGTTATAGCACGGTCAAAATCCGCATCCGGTTCAAGAATATACTCCTTGCTTATTAACGTGTCATGTTCACTTACAGGGACAAGTTTAAAACTTCCGTTCTTCCGGGACTTTAAAATAATGTCCTCTCCATTGTTAGCCATATCCATAAATTTAGACTGGTTGGCTCTGAAATCTCTTGTGCTGATTACTAACATAACTCTTTGCTTTTATTATTTCTGTGGTAAAGATAGTGTTTTATTATTTGGTTACCAAATTGGACGCATTTTATTTTTTCCACTATTAAATAATTAGCTGGTTGATTAGGTGACTGTTTGTTCGATTTCTTATGCCTTTCTCTGCAGCTCTCAGAAATACACATTCCGACACATCTATGAATCCGTTCTGCCGATGAATGGCGTTCACGCAGAGATTCTTGCCCACCCACCCCATCAAGGCAGCGGCGGTATTCTTTTTCTGTCTGCTTCGGTTAATATCGCAACTCGGCAAGCTCGCAGGGATGATAACCGAAGCGAAAAAGAAGGACACCCATGCTCATGATGCCGCAGTTGCCGACACGGTGCTTAGTCTTCGCCTAAACAACCTCTGTCTGCAAGTGCTTTCCCGCATCGTGTGCACGAGTGTCCGCTACAGCCGTGTCTCTTACCCGATAGCCGACACCGCAAGCGGTATCAGCCACAGCGGAAGTCATTGCATGGCAACCTGCGGTCGCTATTCCATTCCGATCGCCAAATAGCCTTCCGGCAATGTCTTTCCTGAAGTACAACCTTTCATTCCTTTGCCAAGTCTCCCACCATTGTCCCGCTTCCTCCCATCTGAACACATTCCCATCGTGCGCCTATATTTTTTGACGGCAAAGTTTTCACGGATGCGGAAACGTAAAAGTTACGCCACAGGCTTTGTGCTGAAAAAAATAACGATGACGGCTGCGCTGCCCCAACATTTTTTTCGCACAAAACTTTTCTTGTTCCGCTTTTACGTGACCTTGATGAGCCGTAAAAAAAAAGGCTCAAACTCAGATGGGAATGATTACCATTAAAAAAAAGTCAGCGGACGTGGAAGACCAGGAAAAGGAAATCCTAAAAAAAGGTCTAAAGCTCGCTGAGAATAATTCTTAAAAAACCCTAAATGTGAACGATATGGAAAAGACCAAATACCCCTCTTTAGAAAAACAGTGGAAAAAGATGATGTTTTCTTTCTTCCCTTATCAGTCAATGAAGCACAAGTATGCGACAAAGGAGGAATGGAGAGTGAGAAAGCTGATTTGGGCGTTTAAGGACGGCAAAGAGTATGTGAATGTCGCTCATTTGGTCGCTAACAAGTTGGTGCAGCTCTACGGTGAAGAGGTGAAGAATGTTATTTTTGCGTGTGTACCGGCTTCAAATGCGGAGAAGAACGAGATACGCTACAAAGACTTTTCTTCTATGGTCTGCCAATTATGCGGAGCGGTGAACGCTTTCGGTCATATCACCATCAAGGGCGAGAAAACAAGCGAGCATGAATTTGTTTCAAAGGAAACCGCAAAGAACAAGCAGGAGATTGACTTTGACAGAGACATTTTCAGAGGTAGAAAAGTGGTCGTTTTTGACGATATTCTGACCAAAGGTTTCACTTACGCCATCTTCGCAAACAAGGTTGAAAAATTGGGTGCGGAAGTCTTGGGCGGTTTGTTTATCGGAAAAACAGTGTACAACGTATGAGAGCGAAAGAAGAATATACAGTAAGAAGAACAGGCCTCTTCAATGACGAGACCTTGTTTTTCTACACCTATACCGCTCATAACGGTATGGTGTTCAATACTGAAGGAAAAGACCTTGATACTTGCCGAAAATTTCGGGACAGATGGCAAAGCCATCTGTCCGCCTCTTTCACTGGTCATCGTGGGGTAACGGATGTTCATAAAACCGCCGAGAGGTTAAGGACTGCAATTATGGAGTGCTACAATAGCGGTGTGCGGTTCTTCTATGTTGGTGGAGCTGTAGGCTTCGATACCATTGCGGCAGAGGCGGTGCTTTATTTTAGGGAACAATTTCCGGACATCGTTCTTACTGTTGTCGTACCGTTCCCGGAGCAGGACAAGTTCTTCAATGCCGAAAGCAGAAAGAAATACAGAGAGATTCTTGACAAGGCGGATGATGTCGTCACAATTTCAAATGAATTTTCAAAGGTTGCCTACCTGATGCGCAACGACTATATGGTTTCTCACTCATGCCGTGTCATAGCTTATTGGGATGGCATGAGTGGCAGCGGTACGGCTTACACGGTGAGGGAGGCGAAGAAGCGGAAGAGGAGTGTTCAAAACCTCTTCTGATCGACCTTCGAAAGTCGGGCCGCTTCAATTTGTGAACTCACGCAATTTTTGCAGTGTAAATCAAAGACCGCTTTGCACGCTGAAAATCAGACGTGTATGAATATAATGAAAAACAACGGAAAAATATTGCTAACGGATTGAAAAATAGATGATTATACTTTTTTATTTCAAGAAAAATCCGTATATTTGTGAAGCGGAAATATCCCAAGAAAAATTTCACTTTTGTGAATGATTGTGTTTTTTAACCCTTATCAATTGATTATGAAGAAAATCTTTAAGCTGTTATTGCTGATTATGACCGCTTTGTCGTCATGTCAGAAAGAAGAAATTGTGGTGCCGAAGCCACAGCAGAAGCCGGCCGCCAAACCGGAGAAACCGCAAGAACCAGAAAAAGCGTGGCTCGCCATTTCACCGACACTCCTGACGATGCAGGAATCAAGGGCGGTAGTGGAGAAATTCAAGACCGGCGACTACATGGGCGTATTCACGGACAAGAACGACAACGTGGCGTTCCTTTACAGCGGAGTTGACTGGAGAGAGGAACAGAAAATAGAAGTTGACAGGAATATGGATGTGACGGCGTACTTCCCGTACTCAAAGCAGGTGACTTCTTCCGAAAGTATCTCGATAGACATAGACCAGCAGACAGACTGGCTGTACGGAAACGGAAAGGCTTCACAGGTCGCGCCTGAGGTGAAACTCGACATGAAACATGCGATGACACTTATTCGTGTGAAAATCGACAGGAGCGGATATGCAGGAAAAGGACTGGTTTCCGAACTATCGTTCAGGGGAATATACCTGTCGGCGGTCATGAACGCCAAGACAGGAGAAGTGACACCGGAGGGTGCGACAGGAACATACAAGGCAGGAGGCGGCTTCGTGATGGGCGACGGTACGGTGGTGGAAGCGATTCTGCTGCCGAGAAGAACGGCTCTGGGTGCGGAGATAAGCGTGGCTATCGACGGAGCGAACTTCGCATATAAGCTGCCGGAGTACCATAAGTGGGAGGCAGGAAAGATATATACGTACACGCTCTCAATAAGGGGAGGCTACAACTGTCCGGTCGTGATGGATGAGTATAAACTGGATGTGGAGTACTGGAGCACGTTCGGTAAGACAGATGAAATTAGAATTATGGAGAAAAAAGACCCAAACTACAATTGGGATAATCTGTTTGCCATTTGCACGAATTACTGTCAGTACGGTTATGATACGTATCGTGGCGAGGGTAAGGTGTTCGGAGTGATGTATAGCTATGCTGGTGATATAGACTTTGAGGGAGAGATGCGTTTCGTGTTCATGCGGAATGGAGTGATAAAAGAGAAATTCCAACCTGTGCCTTTAAAGGTTGAGTCTGGTTCTTGGGGAGGAAAGGCAATACCCTGTTACGTGACTTCCGAACCGGGCACTTATCAGCTCGTGCCACTGTTCCGACGCAAGGGAGAATCGCTATGGTATAAGGCTATTCAGTATAGTGGTAGTGTAGTTAAAGGCTGTGATGAAGAATGGATGTACGAGGTGCTGCCTGAGGCTTCTGAGTCTCTGCCGGCGTTGCGCATGATGGAGCTGGAGACTGATAAGTTTAATTCCATTCTCGCTTTTTGCGTGCCGGATGATAAGCCCTGGGGCTTGGTCTACACACTGTCAAACAAGTCGGAAGTGGCACTCAAAGGAGAAATCAAGGCGGTGTGGTCAAGGGAGTTTAAGATGAAGTCAAACTCTTATAGACCAAGTGACATAAAGAAAGGTGCGGTGAACGATGAGCAGTGGGCTGATGAACTGGGCAGGGTGAGCGTTGATATTGCTCCGGGTTCACGCTTCTGGAGAGGTGTAATCCAGTGTAAGTTCCCGGTGAAAAGGCTTGCTCCTACGCATAACGGTGTTAGATATGCAGGAGGCAAGGTTCACCTGTACTGGCGTGCGGAGGGAAGCGACGAGTGGAAGCTGCTGCGCTGTGATTCTGACTTCCTTTTCAACCAGTCGTATGAGGGCGACGTGTGGGATAAGACAACTAATTTCTTGTCTATCTTGCCGAATAGTTGGAAATGATAAATTAACTGTTCAGGGGAAATGACTTTTCCGAAAGTACAAATCATGAATAATGAAATCATATAACCAACAAAACTATTAAAAATATGTAAATCTATTTTATTGTTTTAATTATTCCGCTTATCTTCATTCTCATGAAAAGTGCTAAAGTATTAAATATACTACATGTTTCGCACCAGACATTGATGCAATATCGAAAGCAGAAAGAAATACAGAGAGATTTTTGACAAGGCGGACGAGACAGAGATATTTGAAAAATGAGATTAGTCTATAAGTTTTACATACAGCACACGGAGCAGTTGGACAACCTGTTCAGGATTTCCAACAACCTGTACAACCAGGCTCTGTATCATTTCCGTCAGCGTCTTGATGCTGATGGCACATGGCTGTGGTATAACGACATGTACAAACTCATGAAGCAGGCTCTCAACCTCGAAGGACAGTGCAACTATAAGCTTTTGAAGTCGCAGTGCTCACAGCAGATACTCCGTGTGCTCGACAAGAACATGAAGGCGTACTGCAAGAGCATTAAGGGCTGGAAGACGCATAAGGACAAGTATAAAGCAATGCCTCAGATGCCACACTACCGTAAGCGTGGCGGTATGTTTAACTTGTACTATACCAACCAGTCATGCACTATCAAGGAAGGTGTGATACGTCTTGCAAAAGACCTGTCCGTACAGATTCCGCAATGGGAAAAGTGCGGCGGCAGCATCAAGTCTTTCTGTCAGGTGCGTCTCATTCCTGACAACCGAAACATCAAAGTGGAGATTATCTACAACAAAGAAATCAAGAAGGTAGATATCGACAAGACGAAGTATGCAGCCATTGACCTTGGACTTGATAACCTCGCCACGATGGTAACAGCTGAAGACTGTACCATCTGGAGCGGCAAGTATCTCAAATCTTACAACAATCACTTTAACAAAACTCTTTCTCGCTTGCAGTCCATCAAGGATATGCAAGGCATGAAGCGAACGACAAGAAGAATAAATCTAATGTACGACAAGCGAGACCGCTATATTGAGGATGCCTTCCACAAGGTGAGCCGTCAGATTGTCGATACACTTGTACGGAAGAAGATAGGCACGCTGGTTGTAGGCTACAATGCCGGATGGAACAGAATGCCGACATGGGCAAGAGGAACAACCAAAAGTTTGTTCAGATGCCTTTTGCGAGACTGGCTGGCTATCTCCGTTACAAGTGCGAGATGATTGGAATTGAGTTCGTGGAGCACGAGGAGAGCTACACAAGCAAGTGTGATGCTCTGGCTCTTGAACCGATAGGTAAGCACGAAGAGTATCTTGGCAGACGAGTGAAGCGCGGACTGTTCCGTTCTTCCACTGGCAAGGTGATCAATGCTGACCAGAACGGAGCCTTGAACATCCTCAGAAAAGTAGTCGGCGATTCCGAGTTCACTCGGATAGTCGATAGTGGGCACTCGTTATGTCCAGTACGACACCGCAGTCCGTTCTTTCGGGTTGTAGGAAGTATGTAAAAAGTAGAATAAAGTTTAACACATTTAATACTTTTAATAACGTTAGTCACAGATAGGGGTTAGACTGACAGGGTGACAGCAATGGCATTGCGTCATAGAGATATGGCAAGCGGTTCGACTCCGCTGTCACCCACTTTAAAAACAAATTTTGTATATTTGCAGCATGAAGAAGGAATTTGGAAAATGGCTGATGGATATTGCCAAGTATTTAACGACTGCGGTATTGTTATCTTCTGTGTTTAATGATATTAAAGAATCTTGGGTTATTTACTTGGTTGTATCTATTGCTATAGTATTAACGTTGCTTACTGGTTTGCTACTTGTTAAGGACAAAAAAGAAGAGAAGGAGGTTTGATTATGGGAGCAATCATTATGTCTGTACTCGTTTCGGTAATAGCTGTTGTAGGGTTTATCTACTTCACCTATCAAGACAAGAAAGAAGCGTTGAAGAACAAGAAGTAATTCTCGTTTAAAAAATAAAAAGGAGGGTAAATAATGGGAGCTATTGTAATGTTTGGTCTTGTTTCGGTAATAGCTATTGTAGGTGTAATCTACTTCAACTACCAAGACAAAAAAGAAAAGAAAGGAGATTGATATGGGAGCAATAGCTGTTTCAATATTTGTAACTGTAGTAGCAGTCGCAGGGTTTATCTACTTCACCTATCAAGACAAGAAAGAAGCGTTGAAGAATAAGAAGTAGTTCTCATTATCGCAAAGGCAGCTGAAGAAAAAGTACGTGCTGAAATGAAATCTGAAGAACAGGCAAAAGATCTCCAGCTCCTTCAGGAAGAAAACAACCGATTGCGTAACGAAATCAAGGATCTTCAAAACTACAAATAAAAAGCACACCGGGAACTTTGCCGAGTACGTGATGAACAAAAAACAATAGGAAAAATAAAAGTGAATACTGAAAAATGAACAGATTAACCGAATTTCTCATAGAAGAGCAGCAAGCAAAGCGCAAAGGTGGGCTTTATCACAAAACCCAAGTCCAGCTGGCCTACAACTCCAATCGTATTGAGGGTAGCAAGTTGACGGAAGAACAGACCCGCTATATTTTTGAGACTCGCACCATCGGGTTCAAGGACCAGGAAGCTGTGCCTGTGGACGACATAATAGAGACAGCCAACCACTTCGTTGCATTTGATGACCTTCTTCGCACCATCAACGAGCCTCTTTCAGAGGATTTGATCAAGATGTTTCATCGCAGGCTAAAAACAGGAACAGCAGATGCTCAACTGTCATACTTCAAAGTTGGAGACTACAAGAAACTTGCAAACGAGGTAGGAGGAAGAGAAACTTGCAAACCTGCCGATGTTGCCAAGGAGATGGAGAAACTCAATGATTGGTATCAGAATCAGAAAGAGGTGAATATAAATACTCTCGCAGAATACCACTGGCGTTTTGAGAGTATTCATCCATTCCAGGACGGGAATGGACGTGTTGGACGTTTAATTCTGTTCCGTGAATGTCTTCGAAATGATGTGATGCCTTTTGTTATCGACAACGAGCATAAATTATTTTATTATCGTGGATTATCCGAATTCAAGCAAACACCTGGTTGCCTTGTCGGCACCATGCAATCAGCCCAAGATGTGTATGAAGCATGGCTTAAGTACTTCAATGAAGATTTGCTTGAAGGGCTCACAATATAGTGAAATTGACATACTCCATTCATTAAAAGGACGAAATTCGGTTGTCATCGGGAGCCGCCTGATAAAACACGATAGGGTTATACCTCCAGCAGCCTTGACATACTCCCACACCTGAAGGAATGGGCTTTCTTGCAAAACATGCGTAACGTATAGTGATGAAGCCTTGGCTTCCATTGCGAAATTTAAAAGGTCAAGCCCTGCATCTTTTAAGAAAATTACGAAATTCATCGAAGAACTGCACAAACATCCTCGTACTGAGACTGGCCAGCCTGTGCTTGCGGTGTTTGAAGTGGTGATATTCTACGGTATTATTCAATATTTACCGTAGAATATTACCAATATTCCAAATATTAATTGTATTTTTGAAGCATGATAGTATGTTTTAAAAACGAGTATATGAGTGATATAGTTCGTAAGGTTGTGAATCATGGTGGAGTAATATCTACAGCAGACATATCGCACCTTTCCGATTACAAGCAACTGTTGAGGGCAAAGGAACGAGGTGATTTGGTGAAACTTCGTCATGGAGTCTATGCTACACCAGAAGCATTGCTGAACACAATGATCGATGTGGAACGGATAGTCCCCAATGGTGTTGTGTGCCTATATAATGCTTGGGCGTACTACCAGTTGTCAACAACTGTTCCTCCGGGGATTTGTATAGCTATTGCCAATAAAAGGAAAGTGGTACTGTCTCCAGCTCTTCCTCTTGAACTTTATTATTGGAAAAAAGAGAACTTAGAGTTCGGTGTTATAGAAGTAGAAATCTCTGGGTATAAAGTACGAATCACTGACATGGAGAGAAGTGTTTGCGATGCAGTGAAATATCGCAATAAGTTTGGTTTGGATATATGTGCGGAGGTCATTAATAGCTATCTTAAAAAAACTAATCGTAACCTTACTCGTTTGCAGGAATACGCCAAACGACTGAGGGTATTTAATACATTGAAGAACTATCTCGAAATTGCAATGGAATGATGGGAAAGAAAAACTATGGGAAGTCTGTAAAGACACGATTACTTAACCTTATGAATGGGGGAGGTGTTAAATATATGTATCTATTGGCGAGGTACTTCAATGAAAGATTGTTATATAGGGTTTCTGTCAGCCAATACAAGGATAACTTTTTGCTAAAAGGAGGTTCGTTGCTCTATGCCGTGAGTGGTCTTGATAGTCGTCCTACTGTTGATGTGGATTTTATGGCAGACAGGAT
>ENA-UEYI01001934-UEYI01001934.1-human-gut-metagenome-genome-assembly--contig:-NODE-1934-length-15746-cov-4.418023_pt1 | contig 15746 bp, 9 predicted proteins | sample MGYA00242900_ERZ507916 | MGnify/ENA primary metagenome ERZ507916 (study PRJEB26167, sample SAMN06115521) | human gut metagenome | host: Homo sapiens | place: China:Chongqing | collected 2015-09-02...
TCGATCTTCTTCTGGTGCCCGACGACCAGTTTGTTTAATTCCTTTAGATTTCGCGGATTTCGCGGAGGGTTGTTGCTGTTTACCGAGGGGTTGTTGTGCAACAACGGGCGAGCTGCAATACTTACTCTTATCTTTGCAAACTGCACTTTAACTACACCAATGCAGGGAGGATCTTATGCAGCCCAAGCATTCTGCTATTGTCGCGGGCCTGACGCTGGCGCTTTCGTTTGGCGTCGTTTCCGCGCCGGCACCCGCCGCTGCCGAGGAGCCCACGCCGGGCGTTGCCTCGGATGCGACCGATATCGATAAGGGTCTCTACACCCAGCAGTCCTTCTCGGGCGTGCTGAGGTCGGTCCAGGGCGTTTCGTTTGTTAACGTGACCCCCGAGATGAAGTACTTTACCAAGTACGAGAGCCATGGCAACTATAACCAGGGCTTTTCGTATGGCGACGGCTATAACGCGCTGGGTTATTACCAGTTCGACCGTCGTTGGTCGCTCATCCCGTTTATGAAGCAGGCCTACAACTATAACCCCGAAAAATACAGCATGCTCAAGGACGCGATTGATCGCGGCAGCGAGATTTCCAACGCGAACAATGCCATGTACGAGAACGGTCAGCTCACTGAGCTGGGCCGTATTGCGCAGGAGGCCTTCCAGGGCGCTTATAACACCGACCCTGCTGAGTTTTCGGCTCTGCAGGATGCGTATGCGTACAACTCGTACTATGCGGTGACCGAGGCGTGGCTCAAGAGCGGCTTGGGTATTGATATTTCGGGCCGTGCCGATTGCGTCAAGGGCATGGTGTGGAGCATCACTAACATGTGCGGCACCGGTGGCTGCAGGGACTTCTTCCGTTGGGCGAATCTCTCCAACGATATGTCCGACCGCGAGTTTGTGACGGCGCTTTCCAACAGCGTGGTCAATAACGTGGCGATCAAATATGCGAGCCAGCCTCAGTATCATGAGGGCTGGAAGAACCGCTACCGCAACGAGCTGAAGGACTGCTTGGTTTATATCGCCGAGGACGAGGCCGCTGCGACGCCCGTGCAGCCCGAGCCCACGCCGGAACCTTCGCCGACGCCTGATTCGAATGACGACTCGCGTGACGATGCTAACGATGACAGGATGGATGCGCCCTCGACCGATTCTGACGGTGATGGCTCTGCTGGTGGCACTACCAACAACGGCTCTACCTCGAACGGCTCAGTTTCGAACGGCTCTGCTGCGGGCGATTCGTCTTCAAGCTCTGCCGGCAATACGGACAGCGCCGCCTCTGGTTCGACCGACGCTGATACCTCTAACTCATCCACCGGCTCGAGCGATTCGTCCGTTGGCGCCGGCTCTAACAACGGCTCCGGCTCTGACGCAACCCCTGATTCCGATGCTTCCAAGGATGACTCGAATAAGGCGCCGGACGCTCCCGCTGCTTCGCCTGACAAGAAGCCTTCTTTCTCCGTGCAGCTTGGTTCTACGCTGGGCTCTTCGCTGATGGCTGGCGTCAATAACGGCTCGACTTCGAACAAGGGCAATTCTGGTCAAGCTTCCACGGAAAAGACCGAAGCCGCAAAGGGCGACTCCAAGGACAAGGCTTCCGAGAAGACCGAATCCGATAAGGGTTCTAGCTCTGAGGAGAAGAGCGACAAGTCCGAACAGAAGAAGGACGAGGATAAGAAGTCTGAATCTGAGGAGAAAGACAAGAGCAAAGGCAAGACTGAGGACGGAAAGCAGCAGAGCGAGGACAGCGGTAAGGGCAACACCGATGACCAGGTCCAGGAGCAAAATGACTCCAAAACGGTGACCACCACGACCACGACGACTACAACTACCAAGTCTTCGGGCGGCAACATGCCCAAGACGGGCGATCTGATTGTGATGGCGAGCCTTGCCAGTGCAAGCTTGGCCACACTGGGCGCTACGTCTATCGTAAGTGGTAAGCATAAGCTCGATCAGCAGAAGAAGGCTTCTGGGGAGGACGGCTCGGAGGAGTAATCTTCCAGATCGTTTTCTATAAGAGTTTGGGACGGGGTCCGGTGCGGCGGCATCGGGCCCCTTTTTTGTTGTGCAACGATTTGTTATGCCCCCTCGGGGGTCTGTTGCTACCGCTGCCCGAAACGTTTGCATGTCGATATTGTTGCGCTCTACCCGCTCGCTACAATGGGCATCGTGCTGCGTTAGAAGGAGAGTCTACGGTGTCTGAACAGGTGAATTGTGGTTTTACTCATGCGTTTGGTGCACGGTTGCTCAATCATGCGGATAGCGCAGCTCTACCGGTTGATGCACACGACTTTTCCGATGCAATCAATCGGTGTTTGCTCGTCGATAAGACTATGTTTATTGCCGATATATTGGACAGTGAAGCACCTGTTGCGTTTTGCTGTCGGCCCAAGGGTTTTGGCAAGAGCATGAATTTATCGATGCTCAAGTGCTATTTGGAACGACCTGATCACCGGCTGCCGGATCGAAGCCTGTTCGCTGGTACCCAGATTTGGCAGGCGGGCGGCGGTCGCTATCGTGATGAGTACGCGAGTTATCCGGTCATCATGCTCGACTTTACAGCTGCCGCTTCGAGGCATGGCGCTGGTGCTGCGGCAGCAATTCGCGGAGCTGTCGTGCGCGAGTGCGCCCGATTGCTGCCGCTGCTTGCCGCGCCTGATCTGTCAAGACGTGAGGTTCGTCTTATCGAGAGGGTGGCGCGTGGGGTGGCCAGCGATAGGGAGATCGATGCGGCGCTTGGCGTGCTTATTAAACTGCTCCAGGTAGCTTTCGATGAACATGTTGTTCTTCTGATAGACGACTACGACGCAGTATGTCCAAAGCGTTTGGGCGCTAAGGACGACGGTAGCGTGGATTCCCTAGAGTCGCTCAGCCGAATGTTGTTCGACACCATTGCCGACGCCGGCGACTCGTTGCGATTGACGTGTCTTATGGGCGAGCGCCCCGGTCCTGCCGAGTTCGCGTTGTCCCAACGTGGGGTTTCCTATCGGTCGGCGACACCGCTGTCGAGCTGGTGTGATCGATGGTTCGGTTTTTCGGACGACGAAGTCCAGGTGCTGTTGGATCGCATCGGTCGCAACGGCTGTCTGGATGACGCGCGTGAGTGGCTTGAGGGCTATCTGTTTGGTGGTTTTTATTGCTCGATCCCGGAGCGCGTGGTGGACTACGCACATCGCGGTTGCGTCGCGCCCGTTCGGGCAGATCTGTATGGTTACGCCGACCGTCTGAGCGCATGCGTCGGCGACTGGAATCTCATGCGCCTGTCCGCATTGTTCGATTTGCTTGAGCCGCATGGGTTTATTGAGGCGCCAGTGCATGTGCATGCCGAGGAGGCCGATGCTGCCAAGCCCGAAGATATCTGGACAGCGCTGTATCTGTCTGGATTTCTTACGACGGACATGACGGGGCATTCGGAGGACGGCGCGTGCCTTCGTTCCCTGCGTCTGCCTAATAACGAAGTGCGTCAGGCGCTCCGTCTTGTAATTCTGGAATGGTTTGAGTGCGCCGTTGAGGACGTTGGAGTTATCGACTCGTTCCATGACGGGCTGTGTCGAGGAGACGAGGACACTGTAAAGCAAGCTTTGAGCTGTGCTATCGGCGATCTGGGCATCGATGTGGGCCAATCAGATATGCCGACAGCCTATCATCTGGCGCTTCAGGGGCTCTGCTTTGGACTGCCCGGCTATTGCAATCCCAGCTCCAAGCGAAGTGGCGTCTCGGATCGCTGGGATATCCAGGTGATTCCCACCGGTCGGGTGTTTGACGTGGCCGACACGCTCGGCATGCTCGATGAGCGACCGCTCATTACGGTCAACATGTTGTACGACCCTGGCGTCGATGCCCTGGGCCTGGAACTGTTGGCGGTTCAGGCGCTGCTCGACATAGAGCGCGACGGCATCGATGATATCCGCGTGCCGCGCCCCGCCGTCGGGCGCATGCGTTGGGGCTTTGGCTTTGACGGTCAGCGTGTGTCCGTGGTGTGTCAACGACTGTAGCGGCGGGTGAAAGCCCTTTACTACTCGGCGTCCTTCAGGGGCGGCATGGGCTTCCAGTTGGGATCCTTAACGATCTTGCGGGCGTCCTTCATGCCGCGGCGCAGCGCCGGAATGCCGGTCTTAAAGCATTTGTCGACTGCTGCCAGACGAATGAACTCCTTGCAGAAGGTCGCGGCATTGCCCAGACGGAACAGCATGGGGTGGTAGTCACCGTAGATCTGCATATAGCGAGCGAGGAAGCCTCGGTTGCGCATGATGTAGTAGCGGTTGGTGTCGCTCGTGGAGTTGAGCTGTCGTTTGCCGGCGATATCCCAGTTGGAGACGGCGCGGGCGCGCTTGAGCACCACGTCGGCAACCACGGCGGCGGGGAAGTGCTGGCTGGCCACGTAGCCGTAGCAGGCATCGTCGCCGTAGATAAAGAAGCGCGCGTCGGGCAGGCCAATCTTGTCGACCACGCGGCGCGAGAACATGCCGCCCTCAAAGCACAGTTGGTTCATGGTGCGGTAGCCCTCGGGCCCCAAGTCCCACTTGGCGATGGGGTTAGGGATGCCGAGCGAAAGGATGAGCTGGTACTGCCAAAAGAAAGCGCCGCCGTCAAAGTCCAGGCGCGAACCCTGGATGACATCGTAGCGGTCGGTCCACTTGGCAAGACGCTCGATGCCTTCGGGGATGACGAGCACGTCGTCGTCCATCACCCAGAACCACTGGGCGCCCAGGTCGTAAGCGCATTTAGTGCCAGCGGAGAAGCCGCCTGCACCGCCGCCGTTTTCGAGCTGCGGGGCGTAGATGACACGGTCGGTGCCGCCCTGCGCGTCGGGCTGCTCGGTGTCGATGCCCCACAGGTTGGCCAGACGCTCGTTGAATGCGGTGCACATGGCCTCGGTCTCGCGCGAATTCTCGTTATCGACAATCACGATGCGCCAGGGCGTTGCCGTGAGCTCGGTCATGGAGTCGAACAAGTTGGCCAGGAGCTCCTGGCGCTTGTACGTGACGACAACGATGGCGAGCTTATCGATGGGAGCGGGAAGGGTTGAAGGCATGGGGCAATATATCCTTTCACGCGCGGCGGGCGAGCGCTGCGCGGAAGCTATCGAATACGTCCTTGGGACTGTCCTATTGTAAAGGCTCACCGCACCTTGTCGGCAAGCTTTGAATAAAACGCAGGAACCTGCCACGGGTATAGCAGCTTTGGCGTCTGACGGCAGCGTGTCTATTGCCGTTTGAGCTTGCGAACGATAAGGCTTCTAGCTGCATCGATGATGAGGAGCGCCAGAGCAAAGACGATGCTAATGATGGTACCCGTGATGATACATATAGCTGCCGGGCTGTTTTCGCTGACCAGTATGTTTGCAAGCAACGTATTGAAGACGGGACGCCACAGGCTACTGGTGAGCGACTGCATCACATAGAAACCGAGCGTGGCGGTCGATAAGGTGACAATGACGCCTGCAGTCCGCGGATTGCCTGACGCACTGCGTCGGGTTGCCGCAAAGAGCAGGGAAGCGGCAGCGAGGGCAAACGAGATCAACGAGGTCGATTTGTAGGAGAGGACTGCCATCGCCGTGAGGTTGCCGGTGAAGGAGAGTGCTTCTTCCAGGATGGTGGCGAGCGCCAAAACCGCTGTGAGTGACCGCATGCCCAAGGCGCCCGCCCTGTCCGAATCCATGGCGTCGGTAACGTCGCGGAGCAGCCCGCCGATCAAAAACGCGATTACGTACGTGGCAGCGCTCATGAGCTTTTGGAGCCAAGAAAACTCGCCGGCGCTTGTCGTGCTCATGGCGGCTAAATACCCGTTAACAACAAATGCGAGGATGCCAACGGCGATGACCGTCGTCGTGTAGCTCTTCTGGGAGAGTCGACACTTAGCCAGTCCAAACCATGGCGCCATGAAGACCGTGGCGGCATAGACCCAGATAAACTCAAGGCCTAGCGTGTACCAGCAGTGCGTGTTGAGGGTAACATCGGGAATGGGGGAGACGACCGTGGACCACGCGAGCGCCACGACGCAATAAAACGCAGTGGGCATAACGACCTTGCCTAGGCGCTGCGCCGTTCGCTGCATTTGCAACTTCCACGTTGCCCCACCGTCCCAAGCACGCGCGGCCGAAGCGATGAGAAAATAGCCCGAGATCATAAAGAAGGCCTCGTTGGCCCAGCAGCCTAGCAAGTTAATAAAACCAAGCACGCCGGAATAGGGGAACATCGCAAGTGGGGCATATTCCACGGCGTCGACACAGGTTGCCTGGAAGGTCCACTGAAAGGTGTGGAACACCGCGATACCGGCGACTGCGACCAAGCGCAAGGCCTCGATGGATATGTTGCGTGCGGCTTTGGGCTGCATGACGTCCTTTCGTATCGGTTTGCCTCTGCGAGCTCCATAGATTATATAAACGCCCGCTGGCGCGCTGACCCTTTGATACCATGAAACGACAGGTATTTCCTAAGGAGCACATTTGTCTACTAACGTCTCTGGCAGCCCTGTTCTGTCGCTGCTTATTCCCATTTACAATGTTCAGCGCTACCTGCGCGAGTGTCTCGATTCCGCCCTGGCACAGACGCTCAAGGATATTGAGATCATCTGCATTAACGACGGGTCGACCGACAACTCGCCGGCGATTATTCGCGAGTATATGGAGCGCGATAGGCGCGTCAAGATGATCGACAAGGCCAACAGCGGCTACGGCGACTCGATGAACCACGGTCTGGAGATGGCGCGTGGCAAGTACGTTGGCATCTTGGAGTCCGATGACTTTATGGCGTCCGACGCACTCGAAAAGCTTGTCTCGGCCGCCGATAGCAATAATGCCGACTTTGCGAAGGCGAACTTTGATTTCTACTGGTCTAAGCCCGAGGAACGCCGTTCGCTGCACGAGATGTTTAGACCTCAGGATTGTGGCAAGCCAGTGCATCCGAGCGATACGACGCAGTTCTTTAAGCAAAAGCCATCGATTTGGTCGGCCGTGTACCGTCGCGATTTTCTTGAGCGCAACGGCATTACGTTCCTGCCGACTCCGGGGGCATCCTTTCAGGACACGTCATTCGCCTTTAAGGTAATCGCGTGCGCCGATAAGGCTGTTTACCTGCACGATGCCGTGCTGTCGTATCGCCAGGACAACGAGAATTCCTCGGTCAATTCTTCGGCTAAGGTCTTTTGCGTCAATACCGAGTATGCCGAGATCGAGCGTTGGATTCGAGAGGATTATGCCCGTGACCACGCAAGTGATGACGTCGCGCGCATGCTCAAGTTCAATCAGCTCATTAAGTACGATTCGTATATGTGGAACTACGTGCGCCTGGCGCCTAAGTTCTATAAGGAGTTCCTGGTTCAGATGGCCAAGGAGTTCCAAGCGGCCTTGGACGCGGGGGAGTTTTCGCTTGACGACCTCAAGCCGTGGAAGCGCGCAAATCTCGCTGCCATCCTCAAAGATCCTGAGGGCTGGGTTGACGAGCATCCGAGTTTTGCGACGGATGGTGCCTTGGGGCGTGCTAAGTATTACGCCTCGGTTGGAGGCCCAGGCGTGGTTGCTGCCTTCCTCATCGAATCGCTGAGGGGGTAGGTCGACATGGGAGAGACTTTGACCCCCAAAGCGACCATTGTCGTCCCCGTTTACAACTCTGCGCGCTCCATTCAGCGATGCCTCGATTCGCTGTTGGCTCAGTCCGAACGCTCGATTCAGGTTGTCTGCGTCAACGACGGTTCGACTGATGATTCGTTGAACGTGTTGCGCCAGGTCGCGCAGGCCGACGATCGCGTACTGGTGATTGACCAGGAAAATGCGGGTGTCTCGTGTGCTCGAAATGCCGGTATCGATGCCGCCGAGGGCGAGACCGTCTTTTTTGTGGACGCCGACGATTATATCGATGCCCAGACGGTCGAGCGCGTACTGCATGCCATGGAGTCTGCAGATGCCGAGGCCGCCGTTTTTGGCGGCGTCTGTGAACCAGCCGATGCTGCCCCCAAACGCGTCCATCAACTCATGAGCCCCAAAGCCGGTACCTTCGACGCCCGTGATCCCCAACTTCTGTTCCATTCGAATGCGCAGCCCTATGCCTGCCGCGTGGCTTTTTCGCGCGAGCTGCTCAATCGCGAAGGCATTCGCTTCGCCCCCGGTTTGGCTTTGGGCGAGGACGTCGTCTTCCAATTTGCGGCTTATGCGCTTGCCCGCAAGACCGTCGTCATGCCGGACAAGTTCTACCACTACGTGATGGAGAGCGAATCGGCGACGCACGAGTTCAACAGTGCCGAGGCTCGCGCCAAAAAGCTTGACGCCCACATGAGAATGCTCGAGGAGGTCTTGGAGGGCTGGGCGGCCTACGGTCTTTTGGACCTGTGCCCCGGCGAGCTGATCACCTGGTTCCTGGACCTCATTGTGTTCGACCTGGCGCGCTTGGATGCCGATGACTTCCATCGCGTGGCGGCTCGCGTCAACATGGACCTCACGACGTTTTTGGGAACGGAGTGGGCGGATATGCCTGCTAAGGGCGCCGTTCGCCGTGTTGCCCACAAGCTCGTTGCGGCGACCTCGGGCGTTTCGATGGCAGATGCCGCGCTGTTCTATCTTTCGACTCGCGGTCTCAAAGCCTGCCTGGAGCGTTTTATCTAATTCCAAGCGCTGCCGCCCGCCGCAACTCGGCTGCTAAAATAACCCTGTTACACGCTATTCAACAGGAGGTTCTCTTGCAGAACTCTGATACCCCTAAAGTTTCGCTTCTTGTTCCCATCTGCAATGTTGAGCGCTACCTGCGTGAGTGCCTCGATTCCGCCGTGGCGCAGACGCTCAAGGACATCGAGATCATCTGCATCAACGACGGCTCCACCGATAGCTCGCCAGATATCATCCGCGAGTACATGGAGCGCGACCCCCGTGTAAAGATGATCGACAAGGCCAACAGCGGCTACGGCGACTCGATGAACCGCGGCCTGGAGATGGCGCGCGGCGAGTACGTGGGCATCCTTGAGTCCGACGACTTTATGTTTGAGGATTCACTCCAAAAGCTGGTCGCCAAGGCCGATGCCGAGCATGCCGATGTGGTAAAGGGCGACTTTTACCTGTATTGGTCCACGCCCAGCGAGCGGCGTGAGCTGTTTGGGATCATCGACGAGCATATGACGGGCGCCGCGTATCGCCCCGTCGATCGCCCGGGCATCTTCTACCGCAAACCTTCCATTTGGTCGGCTATCTACCGGCGCGAGTTCCTCAACGACAATCAGATTCGGTTTCTTCCCACGCCAGGTGCTTCGTATCAGGATGCGGGTTTTAACTTTAAGGTCTGGGCATGCGCCGAGCGTGCTGCGTTTATCGCGGACCCCATTTTGTGCTATCGCCAAGATAACGAGAAGAGCTCCGTTAATTCTCCTAACAAGGTGTTTTGCGTGTGCGACGAATATACCGAGATGCAGCGCTTTTTGGATGAACGCCCCGAGCTTAAGGCTCAGCTTCAGGGTATTTTAATGCGCATGAAGGTCGATACGTACCGTTGGAATGATGAGCGCCTGGTCGATGAATTGCGCGAGCAGTTTTGGGAGAAGGCATCTCCCGAGCTCAAGGCCGATTGGGATGCCGGTCGCTTTGACCTGTCTCTCTTCGACCCGCGTGGCGAGACCGACTTGCGACTGATGGTCAAGTCGCCCCGCGCCTATATCGATTCGCGCTTTGATTTTAAGAAGCCGGGCAAGCTCAATACGTTTAAACACTACTTTAAGATCGGCGGCCTGCCGCTGGTCTGGCGCGTGCTGACGTATCAGCGCGCCTACGGCGACAACCCGCACCCCGATGACGTTCCGGTCGCACAGTAGGAGCACTTGACTATGGCTACCCCCAAGATTTCCGTTGTCGTTCCTATCTATAACGTGGAGGAGTGCCTGGCCTGGTGCCTGGACTCCCTGCTTGCGCAGGACATGCCCGATTGGGAAGGCGTGCTGGTCAACGATGGCTCGCCGGACGGTTCGCGCGATATTGCGGCTGCGTATTGCGAAAAGGACGCGCGCTTTACGCTGGTCGATAAGCCAAACGGGGGCCTGTCGAGTGCGCGTAATGCCGGCATCGCTGCCTCCACGGCGCCTATCGTCGCGTTTTTGGATTCCGACGACCGGTTTACGCCCGATGCATGCCGCGTGATCGTCGATGCCTTTGAACGCGAGGATTGCGACGTGTTGACCTTTGGCGCGAATCCGTATCCGCTGGAGGCGGGGTATCCGTGGCTTAACTATGTACTGAGCCCGCGCGATGTGTCGTTTGAAGGCTATGGCTCCGACCTGCTGTTTAAGGAAGCGTCTCGCCCCTTTGCATGGCGCACCGCTTGCAAGCGTGAGTTTTTGCTGGGCAACGGGATCGTGTTCGACGAAACCGTTAAGTATGGCGAGGACCAGGTCTTCGATTTTGCCGTGTACGGTCGCTCGCGCAAGACCGCGCTTATTTCGAACAAGCTGTATGACTACCGCGTGGCGCGCAAGGGCTCGCTCATGGACACCATGCGCTATGACGACGAGACGCGCCTGCTGGAGCACGTGAAGATTTACTCCGCGGTGATGGCTGACTGGCAGCGCGACGGTCTCGATGTCCAGTATGCCGATGACCTGGCGTACTTCCTATGCGATCTGGTGCTGTACGATGCGCTCAGGTTGCTGGGTTCGGACTGCGGCAAGGTGTTTGCTGCCGTTGCCACGGCGCTTGCCGGTTCTGCCGTGGGCAGCGATGCTGCGCTCGCACAATGCGCTCCTTCTGTTGCTGCTATGGTGCGTGCGGCGCTTACCAGCAAGGCCCCCAATGCCCGTGCATGTAAAAAGCTCATGTTCGATTACGACGTCTTGAGGTTTGGGCGCCTGGGTGCCTGCAAACGCATGGCAGCGAACGCCCTGGGAAAGCGAGAAGTGTAGATGAGTATCAAGCGTTTGGCGCTTTGCCGCAGTCAGGGCCGTCTGTTTGTGCTGCTTCGTTTTGCCGGTCAGGATGTCACCGCGCTTATTGAGCGGGAGGGTTCTCAAGCGTTTGCCCATGCGACGACGAGCGGCTCTTGTGTGCCGTCGCTGGTACTCCCGGTCGATCATGGCCGTGTGCTGGCGCTTTGCCCTTCCGTTTCCGATTACGAACGCGAGCTCGCCGTCTTGGTACTTCCGTTTTTGGATGGCTCGTCGATGGATGCCGTTTTTGCATTCGGTGGCCAAAGGTTGGGCTCTATTCGCCTCGATAGCCGCGTGGCCAAGCTGGAATCCAAGATTAACTACAAAGCAAAGCCTGCGCTGTGTGCGCTTATCCGCGATGCGCAGCGTGGCGAATGCTGCGGTCGCTACGAGATCGATGCCATTCGCTATTTGCCGGCAGACGCCGGCGCGGTGTGGCGCTATGAGGTTACGTGGGTGGGAGACTCCAAGTGCACCCCTGAGCTCCAGATTTTCGATGCGCATATGAATGCCATCGATGTCACCGTGCATGTGTTTGAATCGCAGATCGATGTGCCGCAGCGCAACGGTTGCCGCGTCAATAAAACGTATTTGAGCGTTGAGATGCCCCAGGATATACGTGATTTTGTCGCGATTGCGGCTGATCCCACGGGCCTAATCCAGAGCGGTTTTTGCGCCATGGATGGTCGCCTGTACAACGGCATTGTCGACGACAGCTGGAACCGCATGAAGGACGCGCGTGCAGACGACGCAGCTTATCGACGTTGGTTTGAGCAACATCGCGCAAAGCCGGGCGATTTAGCGTGCCAGCGTGTCGCTTCGGTGGCTTTTGCCTATAGACCACTCGTGAGTATTGTGGTGCCGTGCTACAAGACTGATCGGGAATACCTGCGCGAGCTGCTGGACTCGGTGCTCGCCCAAAGCTATGACAACTGGGAATTGCTGCTTATGGACGCCTCGCCCGAATGGGATGCGGTTGCCAATCTTGCGGCGGGCGTCAACGAGGAGCGCGTCCGTCGTGTTGAGCTGCCTGGTAACGGCGGCATTGTGGTCAACACCAACGCAGGTATCGAGCAAGCGACGGGCGACTACATCGCGTTCTTGGACCATGACGACATCCTGGAACCGGACGCGTTGTTCCACTATGTTGCCGCGCTGAACAAGGCTGCCGAGGACGAGCGTCCCCAGGTCCTGTTCTGCGACGAGGACATGTTCCAGAAAACGGGGGAGTGGGGCCAGCCGGTCTTTAAGACCAAGCTCAACGTCGACCTGCTCTATAGCCATAACTGCGTGACGCATTTCCTGATGGTGCAGAAGGCGCTTATTGATCGCATTGGCATGTCGCCGGAAGACGTCGCGGGCGCCCAAGATTACGACCTGACGCTCCGCTGCCTTGCGGCGGGCGCGCGGTTTGAACATGTTGCGCACGTACTGTATCACTGGCGCGTGCATCCCGGTTCAACCGCCGACGGTTCTGCCGATAGCAAGCCGTATGCTATTGAAGCTGGGCGCCTTGCGCTTCAGCGCCACTTTAACGCGCTGGGCATTTGCGGAACGGTCGAGGAGGCCGAGACGCCGTTTGTCTATCACATGCGTTATGCGCTGCCGGAGTCTGCGCCGCTGGTGAGCATTGTGATTCCCACTAAGGATCACGTTGAGACGCTCGATGCCTGCGTGATGTCGATCGCTCAGAAGGCAACGTATACCAATTACGAGATCGTCTTGGTGGAGAACAACAGCGAAGCCCCGGAGACGTTTGCGTATTACGAAACCCTGCCAGAGCGCGTGGCTGCAGCATCCGAAGGCAAGGGCATCGCGCGTGTTGTGTGCTGGCCGGGCGAGTTCAATTACTCTCAGATCATCAATTTTGGTGTGAAGCACGCCAAGGGCGACTACCTGCTGCTGCTCAACAACGATACCGAGGTCATAAGCCCGGACTTTATCGAAGAGATGATGGGCTATCTGCAGCGTCCCGATGCGGGCGTGGTGGGCGCCAAACTCTACTTTGCCGATCATCTGGTGCAGCATGCCGGCATTTTGGTTGGCGTGCGTGGGGCACTTGCCCATGCCAACCAGGACTTCTCGGCAAAGCGCGAGGGCTATCTTGCCCGCGCTGTGCGCCCGGGCAACTTTAGCGCCGTAACGGGTGCCTGCCAGATGGTGCGACGCGACGTATTTGAGCGCGTCGGCGGCTACAACGAGGAATTCGCCGTTGGCTTTAACGACGCAGACTTTTGCCTGCGCGTATGGGAGGCGGGCTACCACACCATCTATACGCCTTATGCCGAGCTGTATCACTACGAGTTCACCTCGCGCGGCAGGGAAGAGGCCAACGAGGAAAAGCTGCGCCGCTGGAAGCGCGAGCAAGCGCTGTTTATGCAGCGCTGGCCGGAGTTTTTCTTGACGGGTGATCCGTGGTTGGGGCCGAACATATCCGCTGCGAGTGAGTATTTCTCGCTTTAAAAAATGGATATTAGGAAGCCCTCAACTTACTTTCGATATGAGCTGAGAAGATAGCAACGTCTAGGCGATTTGCTGCAATGCATCACGATAGCTCGATACTTCCGCGATACGTTTATACAGACTTATACAACACGATATTATCCGATATAGTCTGCGATAATTATTTAAACGATGATTGGCTGTTAATCGATTCCCTAGAAAGGCAAACAAGTGGAGGTAGCGCTCTCTATGGGCGATAGTTTTGTCGCGACTGTGACCATAGAGGACAATCTTCTGTCGAGAGCCGCTAAGGCCACTAAGGGCTATGCCTATCTGGTGCAACTGGTCGGTTATTCCATTTGGCAGCGCTCCAACTTGCATCGTGCCAAAAGTGCCATTGTGAGCGAGCGCGACGTCACCGAAGGCATTGCGCTGGCAGAGGCTCGTTTTCACGATGTTGTTCACGAGCCAGCGATTTCCGGACTGGGGCCTAACGATATCAAATACCTTTTGGCGATGTGCGAGGACAAACAACAGTCCAAATCATCCGAGATTGCTAGGCGCATGGGTAAAAAGACCAATGAGATCAGCTCCATTAGGGCAAAATTGCTACAAAGAGAGGTTATTCAGGCGCCACAGAGGGGCTATGTGCAGTTTGCCGTGCCGGACCTAGATATCTATCTGTGAGAGAATGCCGAGGAGATTCTCGAACGGTTCTAAATCGAGAGAGGGCGACGTCATATTCTTTAAGACTGTTCCTAACGTCGATTGTCATATCGGGTTTTTCTGGGGCGACAATCCCCGTGATAATAAGATGCGGCATTCATCGTTGCCCGCCAATCAGATTTCGTCTATCTAAAGTATTGCGTGTTTTAATTTGCAGCAACAAAGATACCATTCGCAAAGCGCGAGGGCTATCGCTGTCACGAGCTCAAGGCGAGATAGACGGCGGCGTGCCATGACGTATTTGCATGAGCGTCCGGCTGATTAATAGGTATTTACAGTTAGGATAAAATTAGATCTGTTATTTCATCAAATACGCTGGAGAGCGCAATGAATAGTCCTATTCATCAACACGATATGTGCGATCAAAAGCCTTGGCTTACTCCTTGGGAACAAGTCTCCCATCTTAAGAGCAAGGGTGTCCGTTTCCGCTATATGAGCGAGGCAGAGGCGGTCGAGTATCTGACGAAGAACAACAATTACTTTCGCTTGCGCTCGTACCGCACCGGATTTCCAAAGGTTTCTGATGGAAAACGCAAGGGTGAATATGTCAACTTAGATTTCAAGATGCTTGTTGACCTTTCGATTATTGATATGTTGCTTCGAAACGAGATGATTTCGCTCACTCTTGATATTGAGCACTTCTGCAAAGTTGACTTGCTGGGCAGGATAGAGCAGCATGCCGAGGACGGTTACGAAATCGTTCAAGACTATTTAAGCGAGCAGGATACATTTGATAGCAAGGGGAATGTGACTAACTGGGTCAAAAAAGAGATTTCACGTTGTGAGTCGAGTGCCTATTCTGCAGGCATTCTTGCAAAATACAGTGGTTTTAATATGCCTGTCTGGGCCTTTCTGGAAGTTATTACCTTTGGCGCCTTTAATTCATTCATTTTGTTTTGCGCCAAACGGTTTGACGATGATGAGCTTCGCGATAGGTTTTATTTGCTTCGCGCGGCAAAAGATCTCCGCAACGCGTGTGCTCACAATAGTTGCATTCTTAATGGTCTTGCTTCGGGTGAGAATGCCCGAAGGGCAAATAACGGTGTTATGAAGGCATTGAGCAAAATAGATGGGGTTGGCTCTTATCAGCGTAAGGCAAGGATGAGCAATGAGAGAATACGCCAGATTGTCACAACGCTATATCTGCACAAAGAGGTGTCGTCTAAAGGCGTTATTAAGCACAAAGCACAATCGCTTTCCAAGTTTATTTCTAGGGCAAATCGCAACATCAACTACTATAAAGGTGCGGAGGTCATAACTTCCTCCTTCTCGTTTTTGTCGAAAGTGATCGGCGCATGGTATTTGTGTGGCGCTGAAGATATGCCTTCTTGCGATTCCTAGGCATCTGGTGCAAAATATTTCCCACTTCGAAAAGCGGTTCGGCCGTTTTGCAAGGGGGCTTCTCTTTATGGGACGCCCTCTATTTTTTTATGCCGCGCAAATCGGAAGATATTACGTTTTCGGCTACTGCTTTTTTTCAATCCCCAACGGTTGTAGATCAATACCTACCGCTCGCACTTGTTGCTTAACAAATGGCGAGGTTGGTGGGCTAAGTTAGTGACAGTGTTTTGTTGGAGGAGGGCAAATGCCCTATGCCGAGCTGTGCCACTGGTACCGTCAAGATTCTTTCGCAAATTGATCGAGGCGGCCTCGGCCCCGCCTTGCTCTAGCCCTCCGCCTTCTTGCT